>OHDZ01000174.1_pt1 | contig 32571 bp, 29 predicted proteins | sample 1567161 | NCBI WGS metagenome assembly OHDZ01 (sample SAMEA3879525, study PRJEB24766) | human gut metagenome | biome: human-associated habitat; feature: feces | place: USA | collected 1985/1987 | reverse complement strand
TAAGAGGAAAGATGAAGGAAGATACCAGGCAGAGCAAGATTATTACAACTGTGTGGGGAGTAGGCTACAAGATTGAAAAATAGTATGGGAAGCAGTTACCGGTTCCGTGTGCTGACCCATATCGTGTACAGCGCCATTATTACCTGCCTGGTAGAAGTATTTCTCATTACAAATCTTTCCATGGTGGCGCGCTACATACAGCAGAGCGGGAAGGTATCGGCTCTGGTCCATTTTATTTTAGGACAGCATCTGGCAGTGGTCATTTTGTATGTGCTTTTGGGGATCGTGATCTTTTCCGTGACCTTTATGATTTTGGAGGAGCCTGGGATCCGCTATCTGGGAAGGATTTCGGATGCGGTTCAGAGCATTTCCCAGGGCAATTTAAATACGGAAGTGGATGTGACCGGGGACGACGAATTTTCCGCCATGGCGGCAAATTTAAACAAGATGTCCTCAGATATCCGAAAGCTTATGGATAAGGAGAGAGAAGCGGAACGCACGAAAAATGAACTGATTACAAATGTGGCTCACGATTTAAGAACGCCCCTTACATCCATCATCGGCTATCTGGAGCTTTTGGCCGGGAATACGCAGATCCCTCAGGAAATGCAGCACAAGTACATAGAAATTGCCTACAGCAAATCTAGACGGCTGGAAAAGCTGATTGAAGACCTTTTCGGTTTTACGAAGCTGAATTACGGAAAAATCGCCATGCACATAGGACAGATCGATATTGTAAAGCTTTTAGAGCAGCTCTTAGAGGAAGCCTATCCCAACTTTGAGGAAAAAAATCTGTCCTATGACCTTCAGAGCAATGTGCCTGCAAAGATCATAAGTGCTGACGGAAATCTTCTGGCCCGTCTGTTTGACAATCTGATTGGAAATGCCATTAAGTACGGAGCCGATGGAAAGCGGGTTCTGGTAAAGATCCACGGAGAGGAGGACACGGTTACGGTTTCCGTGACAAATTTTGGCCGTGTGATCCCTGCCGATGAGCTGCCTCTTTTATTTAACAAGTTTTACCGGGTGGAGCAGTCGCGTTCTGCCACAACCGGAGGCACCGGCCTTGGTCTTGCGATTGCAAAGGAAATTGTGGATATGCACGGAGGCACCATCCGGGTTGCCAGCGATTTAAATGGTACAGTATTTACGGTAAAGCTTCAGGTACATTTTGATATTGAGAAAGAACAGTTCGGATCATGACGGTGATCCGGCCATAAAAAGAGAGGAAAATACAGATGTACAGATATACACGGGTGCTGAAAGGCGCCCTTTTTGCCCTTTTGTTTTCTCTTTCCGCCCTGCTCCCTTCCTATGCTGCAATTACGGCAGACGGTCCGGGAAGCGGTGTGGCAGGCCCCAGAGAGACTGTGCCGGAAGAAGGCGCACAGACAGAGGCGCTTTGGCAGGATCCGGCTTCACCCCATCCATTGGAGATGGAAGTGGTGTACGGCTATGATAACACAGCCAGAAGCGGCCGTATCCTTCCGATGACCATCCGGGTTACAAATTCTACAAAGGAGGACTTTACGGGAACGCTTCGGGCTGCAACTCTTGAACCGGAATACAGTCCTTATGGAAATAGTTCTCTTTCAGAGTACAGTACCTACCGGTATGAATACCCCATTGAGGTAAAGGCAGGGGAAACGGTTGAAAAAAAGATTCAGATTTCCCTCAGCATTCAGGTAGATCAGGTACTGCTGTCTTTAGTAGATCAGGAAGGAAAGGAGACAGCCGGACGCCGGATCAGGCTGGATCTGAACCTGGATACAGCGGAGCTGTATGTGGGGGTTTTGAGCGACCATCCGGAACGCCTTTCCTATATGGATCATATGGGGATCAATTACAGTACACTCCGCACCCGTCTTATTGAGCTGGATCAGGATACGATGCCAGAATCCCGGCAGGAGCTGGATCAGCTGGATGTGCTTTTGATCAATGATTTTGATACTGGGTCTCTGGACAGCCGGCAGCTTGAGGCTGTATGGGAGTGGACCCAGAGCGGAGGTACCCTTCTGTTCGGAACAGGGGAGCATGCAAATGAAACGCTGGGAGCCTTTTCCAAGGCGCTCTTAGCCAGCCCACTTCCTCAGGCCGTAGAATTTGAACTGGATATGGAAAGCAGTCAGGAATCCTCGGAATATGGGGACAGCCGGATTGTTCTGAACTGCACAGAGGTGGACTTAAAGGGAAGTACGGAGGTCATGACAAAGGGGCCGATGGAAATTATTTCCAGCACACCGGTGGGCAGAGGAATGGCGGCAGCGGCAATTTATGATTTTGGAGATCTGAAAGAATACGGGACTGACAATCCCTCCTATGTAGACCGCCTGTTTACAGAGCTTATAGGAGAAAACCGTCTGAATCTTTTAAGCAGCGGAAACGGAGGCTCCTCCGCAGGCCGTTACTGGGAGGTACAGAGCCTGATCAATACGGGGAATGTAAACCGTCTTCCCAAAGTAGGGCTTTACGTTACGCTGGCAGTTGCCTACGTGGCTCTTGCGGGGCCGGGGCTTTACTTCTTTTTAAAGCAGAGGGAGCTGCGCCAGTATTATCAGCCTGCAGTAGCCATTTTGTCCCTGTGCTGTACCGGTATGGTGCTTTTGATGGGGATACCCACGCGGTTTAACGGCCCGTTTTTTACCTATGCCTCCATTCAGGACGCAGGAGAAGAGGATGTATCAGAAACGTTGTTTATCAATATGCGCTCTCCCTATAATCACAGCTATGGGGTATCTCTGGATCCTTCGTACCGTCTGTTCCCTGTCTGCGATTCCTCGTACTACAATCCGGGTACGGTTCCGGCCCTGGTGGATTCTGAGGATCCGGATATGGTGATCCGGTATAAGGAGGATGAAACGTATATTGAAGCGAGAGATACAGGCGCTTTCAATCCCAGTTATTTCCAGATGGAGCGTAACCTGCCAAATGAAACAGGGCAGGGATTTTCCGGGGAGATACGGGCCTTTGAGGGAACGATCACAGGGACGATAACGAATAATTACCCGTGGACCGTAGAAAATGCGGCGCTGCTTTTATATAACCAGATGGTAATGATCGGAACCATAGAGCCTGGACAGACGATTTCCCTGGATGGACGCGAGCTGATATACTGCGCAACGGATTTAGGATATGCTATGGCCGCTCAGATTACCGGAGCTTCACGGTACGGCCAGAAGGTAAATATAGAGGATCCGGATTATGTAAGGGCGCTGGAGCGGACCAATCTCCTTTCCTTCTATGTGGAAAATTATTTTTCCGGATATCATACCCAGGCACGGGTGGTAGCCTTCAGCCAGGAGCAGAAGGAAACGGGATTTTTGAGAAATCCGGGAACAGAAACCTATGGCTGCACGCTTTTAACTTCGGAGTTGGATGTAAATTATGAACAGGATGGCCTTGTAAGCCGTTCGGCGATGCAGAAGCAGCCGCATGTGCTGGCAGGAGAGTACGATGCGGCGCGCAACACCATCTACGGGATAAATCCGGTGGTTCTGGAATATTATCTTGGAAATGAGCTGGAAGTAGATACGCTTCATTTTCATCGTCTCAGCGAAGGAGTGGTTGCAAATTTAAGATATTATTATACCGTACCGTTTGAAGGAAATATGTATTTTTACAACTATAATACAGGCTCTTATGATCGGATGGACAGTGCGGTAAGCCAGTATAACAGGGAGGAACTGGATTCCTATTTGTCACCTGGAAATACGATCACTGTGAAATATGTGTATGATACAGCCGGAGAGTATACATGGAATATCATGCTCCCGGTTCTTACAGTTACAGGAAGGAGACAGCCCTGATGCTTACAGTAAGAAATCTTCACAAAATATATGGAAAATACCATGCCTTAAGCGGCCTGGATATGAATGTAGGCGATGGCGCACTTTACGGCTTTGTAGGACCCAACGGCGCAGGAAAGACAACGACATTAAAAATTATGACAGGGCTTTTGGGCGCAGAAGAAGGAAGTGTGACCATTAATGGAAAGGATGCACTCAGGGACCTGGGGGAATTAAAGGGGATGATCGGTTATGTACCGGATTTCTTTGGGGTATACGATAACCTGACTGTGGCAGAATACATGAGTTTTTTTGCCTCCTGTTATCAGCTTGACGGCCTGATGGCAAGAAAACGGTATACGGCTCTTCTGGAGCAGGTAGGACTGGAGGATAAGCTGGATTTCTATGTGGACGGACTTTCACGCGGAATGAAGCAGCGGCTCTGTCTTGCAAGGGCTCTGATCCACGATCCGGCGATCCTCATCCTGGATGAGCCTACCTCAGGCCTGGATCCGAGAACCAGGTTTGAATTTAAAGAAATACTCAGTGAATTAAGGAGTACGGGAAAAACCATTATTATAAGTTCACATGTACTGTCAGAGCTGGCGGAGATGTGTACGGATATCGGGATCATCGATCAGGGACGGATGGTGCTGGAGGGAAACATAACGGCGATCCTGTCGCGGGTCAACGCCTCAAATCCTCTGGTAATTTCCGTATACAGCAATATGGAGCAAGCCATGGCGGTCCTGCGCCGCCATCCCTGTGTCCAGACTATTTCCATGCGGGAAAAGGATATCTGCGTCCGCTTTGCCGGAGATGGCGCCGATGAGGCGATGCTCCTTCAGCAGCTGATCGATGCTGGCGTCCTGGTAAATGGCTTTGTCCGTGAGAAGGGCAGTCTGGAGTCCGTCTTTATGCAGCTGACAGATCATGAAGAAGAAAGGGTGGTGACGTCTTATGAGGCAGAATCCGGTTTACAGCCGTGAGATGAAGGTCAGCGCCAGAAGTCCCAGATTTCCTTTGATCCTTTCCCTTTTTAACGGGATTCTGTGTCTGGCGGCTCTGATCAATATGTACTCGGTGGTTCTGCGGGTCCGTACCAATGCCACGATTCAGTACAGCAGTTTTATGGATATCTACGAATTTGTCACAGCCATTGAGTTTATCCTTCTGATGTTCATTGTGCCTGCCGTCACGGCAGCCAGCATCAGCGGCGAACGGGAGAGGCAGACATTAGATCTGATGCTTACCACCCAGATGACAGCGGCTCAGATTGTGACAGGTAAGCTGATGGGTGCTTTAAGCTCCTTGTTTGTGCTGATCCTGTCCAGTTTTCCTGCGGTAGCCATGGTGTTTGTCTATGGCGGCATTACCTGGTGGGATGCTCTGTCACTGATCTTCTGCTATGTGGCAGTGGCTTTTATGGCGGGAAGTCTTGGGATCTTCTTTTCATCCGTATTCCGAAGATCCACGGTTTCTACGGCTGTAACATACGGCACTCTGATCGCTTTTGTGGCAGGAACGTATTTTATCAACCGTTTTGCCCTCTCGATGTCTGCTGCGAATCTAGACCAGACCATAGCGGCATATGCGATGGAGGCGCCTGCCATCCGTGCTTCTTCCGGAGGCGCTTTTTATCTCTTTTTGATGAATCCGGCCTTTACCTTTATGGCAGTCATTGAAATCAGGCCGGGCGCAGCACCTCCTTTGCCAGCGTATGCAGCTATTTTGGAATGGAGAATACAGGCTTTGTGATGGAGCACTGGGTTCTTTTAAGCGTTCTTCTACAGCTTGCCGCAGGAGCGCTTCTTCTCTGGGAGGCAGTGCAGTTTCTGGAGCCTGTGAAGAAGAAAGGAAAAAGAAAAAAATAAGAGGATGAGGCACACATTTTAAAAACAGGCGTATACTGATCGTATAAAGAATGTCTGGCGCATCCAGCTGGTGCTTTATCATAGATACAGACCTTTTTAGGTCCGGGCGGTGACGGCGCGTTTTGCGCAATCGCCGTTTACATAGAAAACGGATGAACCGATATGAATGAGAATTATACCTATATCCTGCGGTGTGCGGACGGAACGTATTACTGTGGCTGGACTAATAACCTGGACAGGCGTTTAAAGGCCCACAATGAAGGGAAGGGTGCCAAATACACACGTTCCCGAAGACCGGTGACCCTTGTCTATTATGAGGCCTTTTCCACAAAAGAGGAGGCTATGAGACGGGAATATGAAATAAAACAGCTCCCCCGAAAGAAAAAGGAGGAGCTGATTTTTAAGCAACAAACTGATACATCATCATGTAATGGCAGAGACTTCCGCCCATGACAAAGAGATGGAAAATTTCATGGGAACCGAAATATTGGTGTCTCGCATTGAAAATAGGCAGTTTCAGGGCGTAGATGACGCCGCCCAGGGTGTAAATGATGCCTCCGGCCAGAAGCCACAGAAAGCCTGCTTTTGGCAGCGCTGCCAGTATCTTTGAAAAGGCCAGGATGCAGACCCAGCCCATGGCAATGTAGATCATGGAAGAAAACCATTTGGGACAGGTGATCCAGAAGGCGTTGATAAAGATCCCAAGGACAGCGATGATCCAGAAGAGCCCATCCCGTCTGATCTCCCAGTACGATCAGGCATACGGGCGTGTAGGTTCCTGCAATGAGCACAAAGATCATCATGTGGTCGATCTTTCGCAGCAGCTGGTTGATTTTTGGGGAAATATCCAGCGTGTGGTAGATGGTGCTGGCTCCATAGAGGCCGATCATGCTTAAAATAAAAACAGCCAGAGCCGCCAGATGAAACTGTTCAGGAGACCGGGAACCCTTAATAAGAAGAGGAACTGCTGCGGCTGCTGCCAGAACCATGGCGATAAAATGGGTCATGGCGCTGCCCGGATCCTTTATCTTTCGTAAATTGTGTTTTATTTTCTGTGTCATGAATGATACCTCCTTTAAAAATATGACAAGGCTGATATAACTATGATATATAGTATTCAAAACTACATTATGATGTAATATATACTATACACGGAATGGACGGAATATGCAATACATTTGAAAAAATTATTTGATTATCAAAGTAAATGGGAAGAAAGGGGATAAGATATGCTTTCTGTATTATATGAAGATTCGGATATTCTGGTAGCGGTAAAGCCTGCAGGAGTGGAATCGCAGTCAGCCAGGGGCTTTGCAAAGGATATGGTCAGCGAGATCCGCAGATATCTCACCATTCAGGCCAGAAATCCACAAAATATCCACAAATTAACCACATTATCCTCAAAAGGGCAGGGGAAAAATCAGCCGCCTTATGTGGGAGTTATCCACAGATTGGACCGGCCTGTGTCGGGAATTATGGTGTATGCCAGAAATCAAAAGGCTGCAGCTTCTCTTAATTCCCTGATGCAGCAGGGAAAAATGGAAAAATGGTATAAGGCAGTGGTATGTGGAAAACCTGTGGATAATCATGGTGTATATGTGGATTATCTCAGACAGAATCAGGGAGAGAACCGGTCTGAAATTGTGGATAAATCGGCAGCAGGAAGTAAACGGGCAGAGCTTTCATATACGGCAGAGGCATCGACAGAGCGCTGTGACGCGGGGGAGAGCAGGGAATACAGTCTGGTGAGGATACGTCTGCTTACAGGCCGCCACCACCAGATCCGGGTACAATTTTCCGGCCATGGAACACCCCTTTATGGGGATGATAAATACGGAGAAAAGACAGCTCCCGGACAACCTGACCTATTGGCTCTGTGCGCCTTCCGTCTGTCCTTCCCTCATCCTGTAACGGGAAAGCGGATGGAGTTTGAAATGGAGCCGTCCGGAGGCGCTTTTGAGTGGTTTAAGGAAAATCCATCTTAAAAGTGAAGAAAAAATGGTACTTTTGCAGAATGACGCTGCAACTATTTTTTGTTATAATGGTTTGGATCGATTAAAAGGCAGGTAAGGGGAAAATGGAACGGATATCAGAATCAGGGCTTGGACGGCTCCTCCATTATAATATGACTTGTATAGGCGGTTTTATGGGAACCTTTGCAGTCTGCGGGTTTGGAGGGAATTTTGCCTCGGCCCATACGGGAAACATCATGAGTCTTACAAAGGATCTGGCGGGGTGCGATCTCATACAGGCAGGAATCCGGCTGGGGGCTCTGGTCTTATTCAGTCTTTCCATTGCGGCAGCCTATCTGATAAACCGTATGGTAAAGCCTGATATGGAACGGCTCTGTCTGATCGTGGATGTGGGAGGATTCCTTTTGTGCCTGCTTCTTCCAAAGGGACTTCCCGATCTGGTCCGGCTTTACCCTATTTTTATTGCGTCAAGCTTTCAGTGGGGAACATTTTCCGGAACAGACGGCTATAACAGCTCCACTATCTTTACAACCAATAATTTAAAGCAGTGTGTTTTGAGCTGGACTCAGTATCTCTTAGACCATGAGGAAACCATGCGCCGCCGCGCCTGGTTTTATACCATAACCGTAGGGGCCTTCACCGTGGGGGCGCTCATTGGCTGCATGGCTGTGCTGAGGATGGGTGGTCGCGGCGTTGTGTGGGGACTGGGGCTTATTTTGGCGGCAGGAGTTTTGAGCTTCCTGAAAAAGCGGCAGATTGAAAAAGGCGAGAGTTCCAAAGACAGGACTGCTTCTCCGGCAAAAGATAAAAAGGTTCATGCTCCAGCGGTATAAAAACTGTGGGTTCTCAAAAACAAGAAAACAGGCATATCAGCCCTGACAAGGTGCATTTACACCAGGTTGGGGCTTATATGCCTGTTTTTTAACGTGATGTTATGCCGGACGATGTCCCGCCGGCTTTATAATTATGACAGCCGAAGCGCCCAGTCTCTGCAGTCCCAGATATCCGTAGCCAGTCCCTCATAGAACTCCGGTTCATGGCAGATTAAAAGGATGCTTCCTTTGTATTCCTTTAATGCACGTTTCAGCTCCGCCTTTGCATCCACATCCAGATGGTTGGTAGGCTCGTCTAAAAGCAGCACATTGGATTCACGGTTGATCAGTTTGCACAGACGCACCTTGGCCTGCTCGCCTCCGCTTAAAACACGCACCTGGCTTTCGATATGCTTGGTTGTGAGGCCGCATTTTGCCAGGGCAGACCGAACCTGATACTGGGTATAGGAAGGAAATTCCTTCCAGATCTCATCCAGACAGGTGTTGGTATTGCCGGGAGCCATTTCCTGTTCAAAATATCCGATGGACAGGTAATCTCCCAGCTCTACGGAACCGGACAAGGCAGGAGTCAGTCCCAGGATGCTCTTTAAAAGGGTTGTCTTTCCGATGCCGTTGGCACCTACCAGCACAGCCTTCTGTCCCCGCTCCATCACCAGGTTTAAAGGCCGGGAAAGAGGCTTATCATAGCCGATCACAAGATCCTTTGTCTCAAAAATGTATTTTCCTGCGGTACGGGCTTCCAGGAAATGGAATTCAGGCTTTGGCTTCTCCTTTGCCAGCTCAATGACTTCCATTTTATCCAGCTTCTTCTGCCGGGACATGGCCATATTCCGGGTTGCCACACGGGCCTTGTTGCGGGCCACAAAGTCTTCCAGCTCTGCGATTTCCTGCTGCTGGCGCTTGTAGGCAGCCTCCAGCTGTGCCTTCTTTACCGCATAGACCTCCTGGAATTTGTCGTAATCGCCCACATAACGGTCCAGTCTCTGGTTTTCCATATGGTACACCAGATTGATAACGCTGTTTAAAAACGGGATATCATGGGAAATGAGGATAAATGCATTTTCATAATCCAGAAGATACCGCTTCAGCCATTCGATATGCTGTACATCCAGATAGTTGGTAGGCTCGTCCAAAAGCAGGATATCGGGCTTTTGCAGCAGCAGCTTTCCCAACAGCACCTTGGTTCTCTGGCCTCCGGAAAGCTCTGTTACATCCCGCTCCATGCCGATCTCATCTAAGCCCAGGGCGCGGCCTACCTCGTCTACCTTGGAATCAATAATATAGAAATCATGGGCCATCAGCAGATCCTGTATGGTTCCCAGTTCTTCCATCATCTCATTCATTTCCTCTTCACTTGCCTCGCCCATGCGGTCACAGATGGCATTCATGTTTGCTTCCATTTCAAAGAGGGGCCCAAAGGCGCTTTTTAAGACTTCCCGGATCGTCATTCCCTTTTCCAATACCGTGTGCTGGTCCAGATAGCCCACATTTACATTTTTCGCCCATTCTACCTTGCCTTCGTCAGGCATCAGCTTTCCGGTGATAATGTTCATAAAGGTGGACTTTCCCTCGCCGTTTGCTCCTACCAGGCCGATATGCTCGCCTTTTAAGAGACGGAAGGATACGTCCTGAAAAATAGCTCTGTCTCCAAAGCCATGGCTTAAATGCTCTACGTTTAAAATACTCATATTTCCTTTAAACTCCTTATATCTGCTTGCTGAGTGTCCTGTATATTCCAGTCGATTGTACATGAGAACCGGGGCTGTGGCAAGAGGTTTGAAGGCTTTCTGTCAAAAATCATCTTGAAAAAATTCTTCAAACTGATTAAACTGGTACTATGGACTTATTATATAGAAAAACACCGGAAGGAATCTGTTTGGAGCGCTGTTATACCCTGGACGGCGCTCCCGTTCTTCCGGAGCGTATGGATGGAATGCCGGTGACAGAACTGGATCGGTATTTTTTTTCGCAGACTGTAAGAGGACGGGAGGTTCCTCCGGAAGAGCTTAATGGAGAGCCTGAGCTTTGCGGATCAGGGCTTGATGAGCTGACTCTTCCGGAGTATCTTAGAAAAATAGGCCCTTATGCCTTTTACAACTGCTTTCATTTGAAAACCCTGTCCTTCTGGAGTACGGTGGAGGACTGGGGAGCCGGTGTATTTACCGGCTGCACAGGGATAAAGCATCTGAAGATCCGGGTGGTACCGGGCAGAAAGTCCTGTTTTAAGGAGGTTCTTTCCGAGCTGCGCCAGGAACTTATGGCTGATTATCTGAACCCGGAGGGAAGGCTTCTTGCCAGACTGGTATTTCCTGAGTTTTTTGAGGAATCGGTGGAAAATACCCCGGCTCGGATCATTATGAGAGAAATGCACGGCTGCGGCCATATGTACCGGTATTGCTTTGAGGATACGCAGTTTCAGTTCCGGGAGTATGACCATCTGTTTCCTAATACCGTGATCCAGGAACGGCCCGGTCTGGCAGCTCAGATGGCAGTGTACCGTCTGTACTGGCCCTGGGGTCTGACCGATGAATTTAAAGACCAGTACTGGGAATTTTTAAAGCAGCATCCAAGAGAAACGGCATCAGGGCTGACGGACAGGCGGGAAACAGCGATTTTGAAATGGATGTCCTGGCAGACAGTGGCAGATCAGGCCTTTCTGGAGGGGCTGTTAAATGGGATTGAAGATCAGAGAGATCCCCAGGCTGCGTCTGTTTTGCTGGATGCGGTACACAGCCGGTTTGGCGGGCAGGTAAAAGAAAAAAAGACCACCCGCACCTTTAAATTGTAGATTAACTTACAGGAGGAATATATAAGATGTCAAAGAAAAATGAAGCACAGAAATTACAGGAGGAGCTGACCTGGTCCGCACCCCATATTGCCAAGGAAGCGCCGGAGCAGAAGGAAAAGGCATTTAAGTACTGCGAGGGCTATAAGGAATTTCTGAACAAAGGAAAGACCGAAAGAGAGTGCGTAAAAGAAGCGGTAAAGATGCTTAAAAAAGCAGGCTATAAGCCCTTTGACCGCAAGGCTTCTTATGTACCCGGCGATAAGGTATACGTTGTAAACCGGGAAAAGGCAGTGATCGCCACAACCTTTGGAAAGAAGCCTTTAAAGGATGGACTGCGCATCAACGGAGCCCATATCGACGCGCCCAGACTGGATTTAAAGCCGAATCCGCTCTATGAAAAGGAAGATATCGCTTATTTTAAGACCCATTACTACGGCGGCATCCGCAAATATCAGTGGGGAACCGTGCCTCTGGCAATCCACGGCGTTGTAGCAAAAAAGAACGGAGAGCTGATCGAGGTCTGCATCGGTGAAAAAGAGGATGAGCCTGCATTCTGCATTACAGATCTTCTGCCTCATCTGGCTGGAAAGCAGAATGAGCGTCCTTTAAGAGAAGGTCTTAAGGGAGAAGAACTGAATGTGATCATTGGATCCATCCCCTACGAGGGCGAGGAGATTAAGGAAGCCGTAAAGCTGATGGTTTTATCTCTTCTCCATGAGAAATACGGCATTAAGGAAAAAGACTTCTTCCGCGCAGAGTTTGAATTGGTTCCTGCCGCAAAGGCAAGAGATATCGGACTGGACAGAAGCCTTGTGGGCGCCTATGGACAGGATGACCGGGTATGCGCTTATACAGCCCTTACTGCAGAGATTGAGACAAAGAAACCGGCCCATACCACAGTAACCATTCTTACAGATAAGGAAGAAATCGGCTCTGAGGGAAATACGGGTCTTAATTCCGACTATGTGCTTCACTATATCGAAGATCTGGCAGAGCTGGAGCATACGCCGGTACGGGATATTTTAAGAGCCTCCCTGTGCCTTTCTTCTGATGTAAATGCCGCTTATGACCCAACCTTTGCAGATGTATTTGAAAGCCGCAATGCAAGCTACATCAACAAAGGCTGTGTTTTGACAAAATATACAGGTGCAAGAGGCAAATCCGCTTCCAATGACGCAAGTGCAGAGACTATGGCAAAAGTGATCGCTATTATGGAGGAGGCAGGCGTATTCTGGCAGGCAGGAGAGTTAGGAGCCGTTGATGTGGGAGGCGGCGGCACCATTGCAAAGTATGTAGCCCATATGGATGTGGATACCGTAGACTTGGGTGTGCCGATCCTTTCCATGCATTCACCCTTTGAGCTGGCTTCCAAGCTGGATGTGTACAATACCTACAAGGCATTTAAGGCATTTTATGCATAAAAGGCTTTTTTTTCAACGTCTTGTATGGTATAACTATGTACAGCGCCTGCCTGAGAGCAGGCGAAAATAGTATGATAGAAAAGGGAAACCATTATGAGAAAAATCGCATTATTTTGTCTGTGCGGCCTTACGGCAGCTTCTATTCTGACTGGCTGCTCCGGCAGTGCAGACGGCAACGTAAATTTGGGAACCGTTACACTTTCCGAGTACAAGGGAGTTACTGTTAATATTGAGGCTCCTGAGGTTACGGATGAGGAAGTGGATACAAAGGTAGAGACTATCCTGGCACAGAACCCCAACGAGGTAGAGGTAGACCGGGCCGCCAAGGAGGGCGATATTGTAAATATCGACTTCAAGGGAACAAAGGACGGAGAAGCCTTTGAAGGCGGTTCTGCAGAGGATCAGGATCTGGAGCTGGGTTCCGGTAAGATGATCGAGGGCTTTGAAAGCGGCCTGATCGGTGCAAAGAAGGGTGAGACAAAGACATTAAATCTTACCTTCCCGGAGGACTACAGAGAGGAATCCCTGGCAGGACAGCCGGTTGTATTTGAGGTAACTGTAAACTCCGTAAAGGAGGAGCAGGAGGCAGAGCTGAACGATGATTTCGTAAAGAGGGTGTCAAAGGAAGAGTATCAGACCGTAGACGCTTATAAGGAAAGCATCCGTGAGGATCTGCTGGATCAGAAGCAGTCCGCAGCAGAACAGGATATGGAAGAGGGAGCCCTTCAGAGCGTGATCAGCAGTTCAGAATTTAAGCTTTCCAGAAACGGCCTTTCTGTCCGCTACAATCAGATGGTAAAAGAATACACCAACCAGGCTAAGATGTACGGCATGAGCTTTTCACAGATGGCTCAGGCCAACGGCATGAACGAGCCGGCCATGAAGGAGTATATCTACGATTCCGTAGAGGAAGCTGCCAAGAGAGAACTGACTGTAGAAGCCATCGCAGCAAATGAGGGACTGGATCAGATCACAGATGAGGACAGAGAACTCTTTGCTCAGGAAAACGGTATGTCAAAGGATACCCTGATCAATATGTACGGACAGGAGCAGGCAGACGAGTATGTGCTTCAGGATAAGGTACTCTACTATCTGGCTTCCAATGCTGTCAATGAAGCAGAAAATCCGGCAAAGGTTTCTGAGCGGGTTCTGGAGAAGACTGAGGCTTCCCCAGAGGCAGAATAAAAAGGAATAAGAGAAGCGTCGGGAGCGTTTCATAGGTTATACCACAGAAAAAGGAGGACTATGCATGCAGATCTTAAAAGACAGGATCCGTAAAGACGGAAAAATCAAGGGCGGTAATGTTCTGAAGGTAGACAGTTTTTTAAATCATCAGATGGATATCAAGCTTTTTGGCGAAATTGGAAAGGAATTTAAGCGCAGATTTGCGGATGTTGAGGTAAATAAGATCCTCACCATCGAGGCATCCGGTATTGGAATTGCATGTATCGTAGCCCAGTATTTTGATGTGCCGGTGGTATTTGCAAAGAAAAACCAGACCAAAAATATCGCAGGAGAGGTTCACACCACCAAGGTAGAATCTTTTACCCATGGCAGGGTGTACGATATCATTGTGGCAAAGGAATTTTTAGGAAAAGGCGATAAGGTTCTTATTATCGATGATTTCCTGGCAAATGGCAAGGCGCTGGAGGGACTGATCGCACTGGTAAGAGATTCCGGAGCCGAGTTGGTAGGAGCCGGTATTGTAATCGAAAAGGGCTTCCAGGTAGGCGGAGATCTGATCCGTTCCGAGGGGATCCGTCTGGAGTCCCTTGCGATCGTAGACAGCATGGACGAGGAAACAAATACCATTGTATTCAGGGATGATGAATAAAATGAAGGCATTATTTTTTGACATAGACGGAACCCTTCTTTCTGAAAAGACGCGGCAGATTCCTGAGAGCGCAAAGGAAGCCCTTAAGGAAGCCAGACGCAGAGGCCATCTTGTATTTATCAATACGGGCCGCGTGTACTGCCACCTGTCTCAGATCCGCTCTGAGGTAGAGGCAGACGGCTTTCTCTGCGGCTGCGGCACCTGTGTGGTAGTTCAGGATCAGATTCTCTACCGCCACGCGATTCCCTATGAACGGGGGCTTCAGATGAAGCGCGATATTGATGCGTGCGGCCTGGACGGCATCCTGGAGGGAACAGAAGGGTGCTATATGCATAAAACGCCTTCCCGCATCCCAAGAGTTGAGGAGCTTAAGAATGCGATCCGGGCAGGCGGCTGTGTCATTCCCCATGACTGGGAGGATGAAGGCTATGTGTTTGACAAGATTTATCTTGGATCCGATGAAAACAGCCGTCCCAAAGAACTTTTTGGACGAATGAAGGACATGGAGATCATTGACCGGGGAAATGGCTTTTATGAATGTGTGCCAAGAGGTCATTCAAAGGCAACCGCTATTGACCAGGTGTTAAAGCACTGCGGCATTTCCCTGGAAGACGCCTATGTGTTCGGAGACAGCAGCAATGACCTGTCCATGTTCCGATATGCTTCCAACTGTGTCCTTATGGGCCATCACAGCCCGGTGCTGGAGCCCTATGCTTCCTTTGTTACAAAGACAGTAGAGGAGGACGGGATTGCGTATGCCATGAAGGAGCTGGGGATTATTTAGCCCCGGTTCGGAAATGGAAAGCAGGATATAACGGATGAAACAGAAAACCTGGATCATAAGTGCCCTGATGTGTGCCATGGTTATCATGGTATGCCTCGGGGTACTGCACCTTTTAAAGGAAATGACAGAAAACAATGCACCCTCAGGGACTGTGGCTGAGGAAAGCACAGACCATACAGAACCGGAAATCGATTTTGCAGAGGAAGAGGAAACGAAAGAGGACATAGCAGAGACGGGTTCGGAGGAAGAGGAAAGCGATGTTCCCGTAGAGAGGGAAGAAGGATACTATGGATGGAAGCAGGAGCTTCCCCAGATTTTTCCTTCTGTTCCGGAGGAGGTTCCCTATGAGCCGCCCAGGCTGATCCTTGCGACCGATCTTCACTATCAGAGCGCCCAGGCAGATGACGGCGGAGCCGCCTTTCAGCTTTTTGTGGAGCGGGGAGACGGCAAGGTGGTGGAATATCTGCCGGAGCTTTTAGAAGCATTTATGGATCAGGTCATAGAGGAACATCCCTCGGCTCTGGTTTTAAGCGGCGATATCACCATGAATGGGGAAAAGATAAACCATGAGGAGCTGGCCAGAGGGCTTATGCGGGTACAGGACGCCGGGATTCCGGTACTTATTGTTCCCGGAAACCATGATATCAACAATCCCCATGCAGCCGTGTATTTCGGTGAGGAAAAGGCAGAGACAGATCCGGTGACGCCGGAAGAATTTTACAATATTTACCATATGTACGGCTACGACCAGGCTATCAGCCGGGATGATGCTTCTTTGAGCTATGTCTATCAGCTGGATGAGAGAAATCGTCTCCTGATGCTGGATACCTGCCAGTATGAGCCTAAGAATATGGTAGAAGGGCAGCTTAAGGTGGAAACGCTCCGGTGGGCAGATGAACAGCTTAAAAAGGCAAAGGAAGATGGGATGAACGTTCTTCCCATCGGCCACCACAATCTTCTGGCTCAGAGCCGGATGTACACGACCCAGTGTGCCATGAACAACAATGGCGATGTGATCGAGCTGTTCCAGAAGTATGAACTGCCGCTGTACTTAAGCGGCCACCTTCATGTTCAGCGGATCCGCAAGCATAAGGCAGAACCGGGAGCGGCAGATGATTCATACGGAATCATGGAGATTGTCACGGACGCACTCAGCATACCGCCCTGTCAGTATGCGCTTCTGGAATGGAAGCGGGACGGCAGTATGGAATACAGCACAAAGGCAGTGGATGTATCGGCCTGGGCGGCGCGTACCGGAAGCCAGAATCCGGATCTTCTGGATTTTGAGGGTTGGTCGGAGCGCTATATCCAGAAGCTGATCATTGACCAGATCCGGGGTGTTGTAAAGAATCTGGGAAATGACGTGGAGCACTCCATGGCAGAGGTGTATGCTTCCGTTTATATTGATTATTATGCCGGACGCCGCATCGATGCAAAGGGTATAAGAAGTTCCAAGGGCTACCGCTGGTGGGAGAGAAATATGCCGGACAGTTATCTGTTAAAGGAGCTGGACGCCATGATCGACGACTCGGATCGCGACAACAATTACATGCTGCTGCCGGAGGTAAATGCCGCGGCAGAGGAATAAGACAACAGGGGAGCCTGTATACAGGCTGAGAGGAAATTGTAATTTCGACCCATAACCTGATTTGGATAATGCCAACGTAGGGAAATACAGAGTATATGAATGCTTTTGGCCTCTGTCCTGCGGGATGGAGGCCTTTTAACATATAAGGAGGATAAGATTGAACATGAAGCAGGTAAGCAGCCGGATGGCTCCGGCAGGTTATATTCTGGTGATTTTACTCCTGTGGGAGCTGGCGGTAAGGCTGTTTCATATCCCTCTCTATATTCTTCCCGCACCTACAGCCATAGCTGCTGCTTTGGGAGAAGAATGGCCGGTTCTGGCTTCCCATGGGGCCGTGACGGTATTGGAGGCACTGGCTGGTATTCTGATCTCTCTGATTTTGGCACTGGCCCTGGGAATCCTTATGGACCGGTTTCCGGCAGTGCAAAGAGGCATATACCCTCTTTTGGTCGTTACTCAGACCGTACCCATGATCGTACTTGCCCCGATTTTGATCATCTACATGGGCTTTGGTCCCGGCCCGAAGATTCTTACCGTGGTTTTGATGTGCTTTTTTCCTGTGGCGGTGAGCTTTTCAGACGGCCTGTCCCGTGTGGATGAGGAATACGTTCACCTGGTACGTTCCTATGGTGCGGGAAAATGGGGAGCGTACCGTCTGGTAAAAATTCCTGCTGCCCTTCCTGCGCTGCTGTCCGGTCTTAAGGTGGCTGCAACTTACAGTATCAGCGGGGCTGTGGTAGGAGAGTGGATCGGTTCCCAGCAGGGACTTGGATATTACCTGCTGCGGGTAAAAAACGGATATATGCTGGACAAGGTTTTTGCCTGTGTGGTTGTGATCATTGGTCTCAGCCTGTGCGTGAATGGGGCTGTGCGTCTGCTTGGGCGGATCTGCCTTCCCTATGAAAGAAAGAGGAGGAAATAAGAGATGGGAAACTATGGAATATTTGTGAGAAAGATAGCGGTAGGGATTTTGGCTGCAGCAGTTGCAGCAGGATTGTCCGGCTGTGCAGACACTGCTTCTGAGAAGGCGGCAGAAGGAGAGAGCCCCGAGAATGTTACGGTAATTCTGGATTATGTTGCCAATACCAACCACACAGGAATGTATGTGGCTCTGGATCAGGGGTATTACAAAGAGGCCGGAATGGATGTGAGTATCGTGGAGCCTACAGAGGGAGCCACAGCTACGCTGATTGCTGTGGGAAAGGGAGATTTCGGCATCAGCTATCAGGAGGATGTGACCATAGCCCGAACCTCGGCCGATCCTCTTCCGGTTAAAGCGGTTGCAGCTTTGATCCAGCACAATACCTCAGGCTTTGTGACCTATGGGGATAAGGATATCCATTCTCCGAAGGATTTTGAGGGAAAAACCTATGCAGGCTGGGGCGGTCCGGGAGAGGAGGCCGTGTTAAAGGCAGTGATGGCAAAGGACGGAGGGGATTTTTCAAAGCTGGATATGGTGATTTCAGACGGCTCCGGCTTTGAGGCGCTGAAGGATAAGGTTGACGTTATGTGGTTTTTTGAGGGATGGGACAATATAAAATGCCGGCTGAATGATTTTCCTATCAACTATATGGAGCTGCGTCAGCTGGACAAGCGTCTGGATTACTATACCCCTGTTATTATCGCCAGTGAGGATACGCTGAAAAATAAGCCGGAAATGACGAAGAAATTCCTGGAGGCTACTGCAAAGGGATATCGGTATGCAATCGAACATCCGAAGGAAAGCGCAGAGATCCTTCATAAATATGCACCGGATTATTCTCTGGAAATGCTTACCATGTCACAGGAATATCTGGCAGGCAAATACATGGAGGATACAAAACGCTGGGGCGAAATGAAGGATTCTGTATGGGATAATTACACGGATTTTCTGGTGGAATATGGCGTAATTGAAGAGGATATCCCGGCAGATCAGTGTTATACCAATGAATTTCTTCCCCAATAAAAATGCGGCGGATGATAAAACAGGACAGACCATAAAAAGGAGGGGCAGGAGCATTTCCCTGCAGATACAATGAAATTAGAGATTTCCGGTCTTACATTCAGCTATGAAAACAAAAAGATATTTGACGGTCTGGAATTTTCCATCCGGGAAGGAGAGTTTGTAAGCCTTTTAGGGCCCTCCGGCTGCGGCAAATCTACCCTTTTAAAGCTTCTTACCGGGGTGATCGCTCCTGAAAAAGGCCATATCCTGACAGATGGACAGGAAATCCGAGGGATTACGGAGCATTTTGCATATATGCCCCAGAACGACCTTTTATTTCCATGGAAAACCATTTTGGAAAATGTGTGTCTTTACGGCAGGATCCATGGAGGGCAGGAGCAGGTAAAAAAAGAAGCCCTGTCACAGATGGGGGCTTTTGGTCTGGAAGGCTATGAAAATGAATACCCTTCTGCCCTGTCCGGGGGAATGCGCCAGAGAGCCGCATTTTTAAGAACTCTTTTGTGCCGTGCGGATATCCTGCTTCTGGACGAACCATTTGGGGCGCTGGATGTGATCACCAGAGGAGAGATGCAGGACTGGCTTCTGGGAGTCCGAGCCAGATTAAACCGCACCGTTCTTCTGGTGACTCACGATATGGACGAGGCCATCTATCTATCCGATCGGATCCTGATCTTAGATCCCGGCAGCGGCAGGATCGGAAGCGAGATAGAGATTGCAGAAAAGAACCGGAGCCGGGACTGGCTTTACAGTCAGGGGGAACTGCGCCGCAGGATTTACAGAGAGATTATGGGAGACAGAACGTGAAAATAGGAGAAAACAGCACAGCAGAACAATATGTGACAGAGGCAGGCAGGTTTTGGGAAGAAGGGGATGGTCTGATCGATGCCCACGCTCATATAGGGACAGAAGAGGAGATCCGGGAACGCATTCGGGATGGAATCCCTTCTGTGATATGTGCGGGAAGCCCAAAAGAGGCGGAGCAATTAAAACGGCTGTTCAATCGTTTTGAGGTGCATCCGGTCATCATTCCTGCCGCAGGGCTTCATCCGTGGAACAGCGATAAGTATCGGGCAGAGGAAATGTTTCCCTTTATGGAAGAATGGCCGGTCATGGGGGAAATCGGTCTGGACACGTTGTGGTGTGACGTACCTCTTAACGTACAGAAAGAGGCGTTTGAATGTCAGCTGGATTTTGCCGTCAAAAAGCGTAAACCAGCGGTTCTTCACACCAAGGAGCAGGAGGCTGAGATTGCCGGGATCCTGCGAAGATATCCTAACCGTTATCTGGTTCACTGGTATTCCTGCGGACAGCATCTGGAGGAGTATCTGGATCAGGACTGCTATGTCTCTATCGGGCCGGATGTGGTGTGGAATCCGGCGGTTCAGGAGGCAGCCAGACAGGTGCCTGAGGATCGGCTTCTCATAGAAACAGATGGTCTTGGGGCTGTGAAATGGGCCTGGGAGGAAGGAGAAAAGCATGGTATAATGGAGTCACAGTTCCATACAGCTCTGCCTGAACTTACAGTCCGCAGTTCTCTGGAGCAGACCTTACGGGAAGTATCCCGGCTCCGGGGAGTGGAGATGAATGTGCTTGCAAAAGCAATTAAGCGGAATTTCCGCAGATTTGTATGGGGAGACAATACCGGACAAAAGGAGGAGAACAGATGAAGTACGATTTTACAAGCATTATGGAACGTCATGGAAAAGATGCCATTGCAGTTGACGGACTTGGCACAATGCCGGGGTTCGCACCGGATCCTCCAAAAGAAGGCTTTGATATCATCCCCATGTGGGTAGCGGATATGAATTTTCCTACTGTACCTACAGTCCAGGAGGCTATGGCTGAACGCATCGGACATCCGGCGTTTGGATACTTTTCTCCGTCCGATGATTATTTTAATGCAATTATCCGGTGGCAGGAAAGGAGAAACGGGGTAAGAGATCTGGAAAAGAAGCATATTGGATATGAAAACGGTGTGCTGGGCGGTCTTCTCAGCGCCTTAAATGTATTTTGCTCCAAAGGGGATCATGTGCTTTTAAATTCTCCTACCTATATCGGCTTTACTAAATCTCTTGCCAATAACGGATACCGCGCTGTCCACTCTCCCCTGTATCTGGATGAGGAAAATGTATGGCGCATGGATTATGAGGACATGGAGAAAAAGATTGTGGAATATAAGATCCATGCAGCTGTTTTCTGTTCCCCCTATAATCCGGTCGGACGGGTGTGGACACGGGATGAGATCGAACGTGCTATGGAGATTTTTAAGAGGCACAATGTATTTGTTGTATCAGATGAAATCTGGTCGGATATCATCACTCTGGGCCATAAGCATATCCCCACACAGAGCGTCAGCGAGGATGCCCGCCAGCGAACCGTGGCTCTCTATGCGCCCAGCAAGACTTTTAATCTGGCAGGCCTGGTCGGAAGCTACCATATTATTTACAATGACTGGATCCGCGACCGGGTAGAGAAGGAGTCCTCCCTGTCCCACTACAATGAGATGAATGTGCTGTCCATGCACGCCCTGATCGGCGCTTACAGGCCGGAGGGATATGAGTGGGTGGACGAGCTGTGCGCGACCATTACGGGAAATATTGATTATGCGGCAGATTATATCGAAACTCATTTTGAAGGAGTAAAGGTTTCACGCCCGGAAGGCACCTATATGCTGTTTATTGATGTGGAGGAATGGTGCAGGAAACATGGAAAGACACTAGAGGAAGTGGAAAAAGCCGGCTGGGATGTGGGCGTGGCATGGCAGGACGGAAAGATGTTTTTCGGTCCCTGGAGCATCCGCATGAACCTGGCCCTTCCCTTAAGCCGTGTAAAGGAGGCCTTTGAACGGCTGAGAAGGTATGTATTTCAGGGGTAAGTCCGGGACGGTACATATTTATTAAGGAGAAACCAACATGCTCACATCCCTGTCATTTATTTTTCTGCTGGGGCTGGCTATGGCGGCTGTGTGTCAGCGGCTTAAGCTGCCCCGCATCATCGGTATGCTCTTAACGGGCATCCTTTTGGGGCCTTATGCGCTGAATCTGCTGGATCCTTCCATATTGGCTGTATCGGCAGACCTGCGCCAGATGGCTCTGATCATTATTTTGCTAAAGGCCGGATTGTCGCTTAATCTGGCAGATTTAAAACGGGTGGGCCGTCCGGCCGTTATGATGGCCTGCGTTCCCGCCAGCTTTGAGATTTTGGGATTTCTTATTTTTGCACCCCATATTTTGGGAGTTACAAGGGTAGAAGCCGCTGTCATGGGCGCTGTACTGAGCGCTGTTTCGCCTGCGGTGGTAATCCCAAGGATGGTTCAGCTCATGGAGGAGAGGTACGGTACAGATAAAAGCATCCCTCAGATGATCATGGCAGGAGCATCCTGTGATGATATTTTCGTCATTGTCCTTTTCTCCACCTTTGTCACCATGGCCCAGGGCGGAGCGGTTCATGGAACGGATCTGCTGAATGTGCCTGTTTCGATTATCCTTGGGGTTGCTTTGGGTGTGGGAACCGGGTACGCCTTAAGCCTGTTTTTTGAAAAAGCCTATGTCTGCGGCCGTTATGTGAGAAACAGCACAAAGGTTATTATTCTTCTGGGAGTATCCTTTCTGCTGATGGCAGTGGAAACATGGCTGAAGGAAATCGTATCCATATCCGGTCTTCTGGCTGTAGTAAGTACAGCTTGCGTGCTGAAAATAAGGAGCATTCCAGATGTATCATCCCGTCTTTCGGAAAAATTTGGAAAACTGTGGATCGCGGCAGAGGTTATTCTTTTTGTTCTGGTTGGAGCCGCTGTAGATATCCGCTATACGCTTGAAGCCGGACTTCCGGCACTGGCCATGATTGCTGCAGCCCTTGTGTTCCGTTCTCTGGGCACCATGTTCTGCCTGTTCGGAACCGCTTTGAATTTGAAGGAGCGCCTGTTCTGCATCATCGCTTATCTGCCTAAGGCCACGGTTCAGGCTGCCATCGGTTCCGTGCCCCTGGCCCTGGGGCTTCCCTGCGGAGCACTGGTGCTGTCCGTAGCAGTTCTGGCGATTGTTATCACAGCTCCTCTGGGAGCATTGGGAATGGATCTTACCTATAAGAAGTTTCTCAAAAAGAACGGTAGTATACCAGCATAAGATCCACCATCCGCCCATAGCTTTTGACCCCGTCGGTCTGGCTGTGGGCTTTTAAATAGGTGTCATTTACTTTCGTGGATACCTCTGCCACCGTTCCTTCAAACTGGTCCCAGAACCGGTTGTTTTCTCCTAAGTCCTCTATTGCTTGAGGATCTAATTGTTCATACAGGCGGCAGTAGCCCTCAAAATCCGCTTTTGCCAGGGCATTTCCCGCATAAACCCATCCGGTCAGATATCCGCTGTATTGAAACGCCTCTGCATCGGATCCGATACAGGCCAGATATCCGATAAAATTTGCCTCATCTTCTCTCATATACCCTTTTAGATGAGAAAGTTCATGGCAGATCGTATGGGGAATATTGTAAAATGGCATCTCGCTGTTGTAATTTGCTTCAATGGTAAAGGGAGAGTAGATTCCTGTAAGCTGTTGTACAGATAGAAGCCGGGGATTCAGTAACGGTTTGGGGTAAGGATACCAGCCCCCAAGCTGGGGAAAATCAGCCCCCAAATTTGCCATAGCCTCCTGTCCCAATTCCCCCATAGAACGGAAAAAGAAAGCATTGCGTTTGGGAGAGTCTTCCCCTGGCACAGTTTCATTTACCTGCTTTACCAGATATTCGCAGAGCGAATAAAGCTCCGCAGCCGTACTGCCTTTTTTTAATTCTTCAGAAAATCCGGCCTCTTCGGAAAAGGGCTTTCTGTAATAATTGATTCCGCAGTTTATTGTATAGATAAAAAATAAAAGCGAGGCAAGAAAAAAGGCATTTTTAAAAAGCAGGAGAGGGCGTTTTAAGCTGTGGAGTATCCAATACAGGCAGAAAGCCAGAAGAAGGTAAAGTCCTGCCTCAGACAACGAAAATGGAAAAAGAGCGGAAAACCGCGCGATGGTATTTTTAAGACCGGCATAAATGGTTACGGAGTACCACTGGGCAAATACAGGAAATGTTTTGGCACAGCCCAGGAGCAGAACAGATAAAACGGCCAGAATGAGACTTGATGTCATTTTTTTGTCCGGTTTTTTTATAAAGGAAAATGGGGTTGTGTTCCTATCATTTAGTTTCATATACACATTTGTTCTCTTTCGTATTTTTTCCATTATAATTGCTGGGAAAATGGGAGTCAAGGGGAGGGAAAGGCAAAGGGGGAATGAAGCATCTTGACTCAGCTGGCGGTATCCCCTATACTTAGTAGAAAATAAGTCCCCAAAGGTCTGCTCTCTGGGACTGGAATGGGCAGCAAACAATCAGGAGTGAACAACTATGGCATATCAGGATGATTATGTAATGCGTACGATTACCGACCTTGTGCGGGCCATTGCCGGACTGGCACTGGGAAAAAATGAAATTGATTATGACCTTCCTCTCTCAGAGGCGGCTTACACGCCTGTGGACTGGGCTTACCGCCGTTTAAAGGATCTGGCAGATGCAGGAGACATTAACGGGGCTGAGAATGAGCTGTATGAATGTCTGGATACCAGTGACAGGGCGTATCTGGAAATGGCTCTGGCATTTTATATGTATTTGAACCAGCTGGATGATGATGTTCTTTATACCGCCAATTTTTCCAGAGAGGAAATTGCAGAAGGGATTAACAGTGTCAGCGCTCAGTTTGGCATCTCCGGTTTTGAGAATTTCGTAGACACTACTATGGTATAAGTATGTCTGAAAGAGAGCGGTTAATGGAAATAAGAAATGAATGCGCCGTCTGTCTGGCCGACTGCTATAAGGAACTGTTTTTTGGTCCGTCCAACAGACGCTGCCGGGCCATGACAGGGGCAGAGCTGCGAAATCGTCTGTCCCGGTTAAATGATGCGTGTCTGGAAAAAATTGTAAAACCAAACGAATTAAGCGATATACACGCCATGCTGGCAAAAGTCTGTGCGTTCCTGATGCATAAAGAGGGACGCATAAAGCCCGGTCCTCAGCTTACCCGGTGGGAGGAGAATTGCCGGTGTATGGAGAAATTCTGTGAGCATCTGGCAAAAAAGGATCTGGAATTTCTGCCGGAACTTACGCAGGAGGAGCTGGAGCACGTATTAAAAATGCAGGGGATCCGCAGATATCTTCTAACGAATTCACTGGAACGGGCTTATCAGCTTTTCTATATCCCCAAAACCATTAAAAAGGGGATCAGGGAGTCGGTCAAGCGCCGTCCGGAGGATGAATACCCGGAGACACGGGCCATGAAGCGCCGTTTTATCCTTCATATCGGCCCTACTAACAGCGGAAAAACACATGACGCACTGGAGCGGTTAAAACAGGCAGAGCACGGAGCCTATTTCGGCCCCCTTCGCCTTTTGGCGCTGGAGGTTTACGACCGTTTAAACAGTGAACATGTACCCTGCTCCATGATTACCGGAGAGGAGACGCTGGAGGTTCCCGGAGCGGTCTGTCAGGCCTGTACGGTGGAAATGTTAAATGATCACGAATACTTTGACGTAGCCGTGGTAGATGAATGTCAGATGGCAGCAGATCCTTACCGGGGCCATAACTGGACCCGTGCTGTGCTGGGGCTGCGTGCGGAGGAGATCCACCTGTGCATGGCTCCTGAGGCAGAAGATATTATGGTGCAGATGATCAAGCGCTGCGGGGATTCCTTTCAGATCGTGCGCCACAAAAGAAGTACGCGCCTTACCCTTGAGAAGAAGCCCTACTCCCTGAAGCGGGATCTGAAAAAGGGAGACGCTCTGATCGTATTTTCAAAGAAGTCCGTTCTGGCTCTGGCCGCCCATCTGGAAAATCAGGGGGTGCGCTGCAGTGTGATCTACGGAAGCCTGCCGCCTGCTACCCGGAGGGAGCAGGTGCGCCGTTTTCTGGAGCGTGAGACGGAGGTGGTGGTAAGCACAGACGCCATTGGGATGGGATTAAATCTTCCCATCCGCCGGATCGTGTTTGTGGAAACAAGAAAATTTGACGGCACGGCCAGACGCAGTCTTCTGCCGGAGGAAATCCGTCAGATCGCAGGACGGGCGGGCCGCTTTGGCCTCTATGACGAGGGCTTTGTGACGGCCATTGACGATATAGAAACCATTGAGGACGGCTTATCCGCCCGCCCTCTTCCCATTATGAAAGCCTATGTGGGTTTTCCTGAGCAGCTTTTGAACCTGCCTGCAGAGATTGACACTTTGGTAAAGATCTGGGCCGGTATGGAGGCGCCTGCCATTTATGAAAAAATGGAGGTGGATGAGCTGTTATCTCTCTACATGAGCTTTGAGCGGATCCACGGAGATCATCTGGAAGAATTTACCAAACAGGACATCTATAAGCTTATTACCTGCTCGGTAGACATTGATAACCGTCTGGTGATGGATCTGTGGAAGGATTACTGCCGGGAATACAGAGAAGTGGATGAACTAGAATTTCCCTACAGTCCGGGAACGGATCTTTACGATATGGAAAGCTATTATAAAATGCTGGATCTTTATTTTCAGTTTTCACGGAAGACAGGACTTCCTGTCCAGGAAGAAAACCTGTTCCATGAAAGGCGGAGCACAGAGGAGGAGATCAGCCGTATCCTGCGCACAGAATGCGGCAGCTATACCCGGAAATGTTCCATCTGCGGCAGAGAGCTTTCCTGGGATCATCCATTTTCCATCTGTGAGCGCTGTTTTGAGCGGGGCCGTTCATTGCAGAAGCGCTCTCGTTTTCACGATCAGCGGTATAACCATTAAAACCCATACAACGGGCTCTGCCACGATGATTCCCCAGTACTTAAAAATATCCGCCAGAAGGAAGGCGGCAATGATTTTTCCAGCCAGTTCGATCATGCTGGAGCATATGGGAGTCACATGATCGCCCATGCCCTGAAGGCTGTTTCTCAAGATAGAAATAGCAGCCGGAGCAAAATAAAACAGGGTGTTGACCTTCAGATACAGGGCCGCTGTAGTAAGAACCGTCTCGTTTTGGGAGCCTGTAACCATAGAAGCCAGCCTGGGAGAAATGGTCCAGCTTAAAAGGATCATTCCAACGGCCCAGATCCAGGTCAGAAGAAGGGACTGGCGGATTCCCGTCCGGATGCGGTCCATGCGGCCGGCTCCCGTATTCTGCCCGCAGTAATTTGCCATGGTTACGCCCATGACGCTGAAGGGAAGCATACAAAATTCTGTAATTTTCCGGGCGGCTGTATGGGCTACGATGATATCCTGGCCAAAGGTATTGATGGCGCACTGGAGCGACAGGGTGCCGAAAAATACAAGGGACATCATGGCAGCCATAGAGAGGCCGGAGGCGTAGAGTTTTTTGACCTGTTCTCCGGATATTTTAAAATCAGCCGGGCAGAAGCGGAAGATCCGGTATCTGCAGAACATATAGATCAAGCTTAAGCAGGCCGCCACCCCCTGGGACAGAACCGTAGCAAAGGCGGCGCCTTCTATGCCCCAGCCAAAGTACATGATAAAAACCAGATCTAAAACCACATTTAATACAGCTGCAAAAATCAGAAACAGCAGAGGGGCTGTTGTATCGCCTACAGCCCGCAGGACAGAGGCGCAGGCATTGTACAGCATGGTGACAAACAGTCCGGACAGAATGACGCGGATATAGCTGTCTGATTGGATAAGAAGCTCCTGGGGCACGTTTAAAAGTCCGAGGATCCATGGGAGGCCTGCGAGACAGGCCAGTGTGAGGGACAGGGCAGTTAAAGCTCCAAGGAGCAGGCTGCCTGCGGCAAAGCGTTTTACTCCTTCTTCGTTTCCTGCGCCGAATTCTCTGGCGATCAGCAGAGAAAATCCGTTTGTAAGGCCGGACAGAAAGCCGATAAAAAGAGTGCTGATGGAGGCGGTGGCCCCCACAGCTGCCAGAGCAGTTTCTCCCAGGGCGCTTCCTACTACGCGGGTATCAGCCAGACTGTAGCACAGCTGAAACATATTTCCAAGGGCTACGGGAACAGCAAAGCTGATCATGATCCGGGCCGGTGTGCCTTTTGTAAGATCCTTCATATGTAAATCCTTTCGTGTTTTAAGTGTTTTTCCGTACCAGAATTTCACGGGTGGTCCGCTGGCGGATCCCAACGACCCGTTTATGAAGACGATATGCCGACAAGCCTGTCGTTTTGCTTTTAAAAATACAGGTTACCGGCTCTCCGAAGCGAAAGCCCAGGCGGCTCAGACGGCGCTCCATGGCAGGCTCGGATATGATCCAGGCTACCTGGGCTGTTTCTCCGGCTTTCAGATCGCATAAGGGAAATACCATGTTTTATCCATCCTTTTGACCCTGATACCATAGTATATGATAACAGGACTTAAGAGAGACTGATTTTTACCTCTCTGCGGATTTTCATGGAAGCTTCCTCTACCTCACAGTCATAGGCCAGAATATGCAGTCCGGCTCTGGCTCCTGCCCGCAGGGCGTCCCCAAAGGCTTTGTGTGTTTCATCATTGGGACGAAATTCCCTTACTCCTTCCATCTGTATGACAAAGAGCACAAAGGCCTCAAAGCCTTCGGCAACAGCTTCGGACAGACCCTGAAGGTGCTTTACACCCCGCTCTGTGGGAGCATCGGGAAAGCGGACGATTCCATTTTCTTCCAGGGTTACGCCCTTTATCTCCATGAAGGCAGGTTTTAAGGCTCCGGTCTGCTGGTTTTCCAGCATAAATGCCAGATCGAACCGGGAATCTTTGTGGACTACCTCCCGCCGGATCTTACGGGGCAGCCAGATGCTCCCAGATGGATCAAAGGGCTGGAGCATCCGGAGCGCGTTGTCGTTTGGCTCCTTTTGGGAGAGGTTCTCCATCCATTCCAGGGCAGCCCGGTTGGGCGCCTGGGAATCCATATTGATCAGAAGGTTTCCCTTATAGACCGCGATTAGGTCAAATTCTGTTTTCCTTCCCATTTCCCTGGCGTGGGGGTGAAATTCCAGCACCACGGTACAGCCGGAGGTAAGCAGTTCTCTGCAGCGTCCTGTATTTTTTACATGGCAGATAACACGCTGGCCGTTTACATCCACATAGGCGATAAAGCGATTGGGACGTTCCAGAAAACGTCCCTTCACTGTATGTTCATATCTCATGTCAACCTCATTTTTCCGAAAAAAGCCGGTTTTCGTTTCGGCTATCATAATAAGGCAAATTTTAGGTTCATGCAAGTGGTTCCTGCGGCCGTTACCTCCTTTTGCAACAGTAATTTCAAGAAAAATTCCCGTTCCTACCCCTTAACAGTTGCACCTCTCATTAAAATATGCTAAACTTTCTGCAAATAAGGGTCCGGGGCTGTGCGTTCAGACTGGCAGTCCCTCAAAGTATACATCGCATAAAGAAAGGAAATTGATTATGGCATTATCTTACCAGAGTACCAGAGGCGGACAGGCCGGGGTCACAGCATCCCAGGCCGTCCTTCAGGGTCTGGCTGCCGACGGCGGCCTGTTTATGCCCACTGAAATTCCGAAGCTGGATGTTTCTATTGAAAAGCTGGCCGGAATGACCTATCAGGAGACCGCATATGAGGTGATGAAGCTTTTCCTCACAGATTATACGGAAGAGGAATTGAAGTCCTGTATTGCGAAAGCCTATGACAGCAAATTTGACACAGAGGAGATCGCTCCGTTAGCAAAGGCCGATGGCGCTTATTATCTGGAACTTTACCATGGGAGTACCATTGCGTTTAAGGATATGGCATTATCTATTCTGCCTCATCTGATGACCACTGCGGCAAAGAAGAACCATGCAGATAAGGAAATCGTGATCTTAACGGCTACTTCCGGCGATACCGGAAAGGCAGCTATGGCAGGCTTTGCGGATGTACCCGGCACCCGTATCATCGTATTTTATCCCAAAGGCGGCGTAAGTCCGGTGCAGGAGCGCCAGATGCGCACCCAGAAGGGGGAGAACACGGCAGTTGTCGCCATCCACGGCAATTTTGACGACGCCCAGACCGGAGTAAAGAATCTTTTCAATAACAAGGAGCTGGCAAAGGAGCTGGCAGAGAAGGGATTCCAGTTTTCCTCCGCCAATTCCATTAACATTGGCCGTCTGGTGCCTCAGGTTGTGTACTATGTATACGCCTATGCAAAGCTTCTGGCAAATGAGGAGATCGCTGCCGGGGAGGAGATCAATGTGGTGGTTCCCACAGGCAATTTCGGCAACATTCTCGCAGCCTATTTTGCCAAGAAAATGGGGCTTCCCATCCGTACTCTGATCTGTGCCTCCAATGATAATAAGGTGCTGTACGATTTCTTCACCACAGGCACTTATGACCGCAGAAGGGAGTTTATTCTTACCAATTCTCCGTCCATGGATATTTTGATCTCCAGCAATCTGGAGCGCCTGATCTATTTAAGTACAGGCTCGGATCCGAAAGCAAACGCCGCTCTGATGAAGGAGCTGGCAGAGGATGGCCATTATACCATTACGGATGAGATGCGGGCCTTTATGGCTGATTTTAAGGGCGGTTTTGCCACAGAGGAGGAAAATGAAGCTGCGATACGGACCATTTTCCAGGATACAGGCTATCTCATCGACACACATACAGGCGTGGCAGCGGCCGTATACGGACAGTATAAAAATGAAACAGGCGATCAGACAAAGACGGTTATTGCGTCCACGGCCAGTCCCTTTAAGTTCTCACGCAGTGTAATGGATGCTGTAAAGGGTAAAGCGGCCACAGAGGGAAAGGATGAGTTTGATGTGGCCGATGAGCTGGCTGCAGCTGCCGGCCTTGTGCTTCCAAAAGCGGTAGAGGAGATACGTACTGCGCCCATCCGCCATGACAGAGAGTGCGCTGTGGATGAGATGGAGGAAACCGTTAAGAATATCCTTGGGATTTCATAAAAGTTCTTCCATTTTTGGATGGTATGGTTTATAATGAATTCGAAACTGTTAAAAACATAACAAAGTAGAACTGCGTTCCAGGGCTGTTATCCGGGTTCCGGGTTCATGCAGCTGGGGGAGCGCCCAAGTATAAGGAGGAAATATTATGTTAGTATCAGCAAAAGATATGCTTGAAAAAGCAAGAGCAGGCAAATATGCAGTAGGTCACTTCAATATCAATAATCTGGAGTGGGCAAAAGCAGTTCTTCTGACTGCAGAAGAGCTTCAGTCCCCGGTTATCCTGGGTGTATCCGAGGGCGCAGGCAAGTACATGACCGGATTTAAGACCGTAGCAGCTATGGTTTCTGCTATGCTTGAGGAATTAAATATTACCGTACCGGTGGCACTTCACTTAGACCACGGCTCCTACGAGGGCTGCTACAAGTGCATTAAGGCCGGATTCTCCTCTATTATGTTTGACGGCTCTCATTATCCGATCGAAGAGAATGTGGAGAAGACAAAAGAGCTGGTTAAGATCGCTCATACAATGGGCCTGTCCTTAGAGGCTGAGGTAGGCTCTATCGGCGGCGAGGAAGACGGCGTGGTAGGCGCAGGCGAGTGTGCAGATCCTGCAGAGTGCAAGGCTATCGCTGATCTGGGTGTTGACTTCCTTGCAGCAGGTATCGGAAATATCCACGGCAAGTATCCGGAGAACTGGCAGGGCTTAAACTTCGACGTACTGGAGAAGGTTAAGGAAGCAACCGGCGATATGCCGTTAGTTCTTCACGGCGGTACAGGTATTCCCGAGGATATGATCAAGAAGGCTATCAGCCTGGGCGTTGCAAAGATCAACGTAAATACAGAATGCCAGCTTTCCTTCGCAGAGGCTACCAGAAAGTACATCGAGGCAGGAAAGGATCAGCAGGGCAAGGGCTTTGACCCAAGAAAGCTGTTAGCTCCTGGCGCAGAGGCAATCCGCGCAACTGTAAAAGAGAAGATGGAGCTGTTTGGTTCTGTTGGAAAGGCAAATGCATAAGCTCTGTGAATTAAAACTTATTAGAATAAACTGATTCTGTTTTTGGAAAAACCGCTTGCATTTTCACGGGAAATGGTTTATTTTATAACAAAAGAACGAGGGCGTTCTCTTTTTGAAAAAGGAGAGAACGCCTTTTGCTGTACAAAACCGCCTTTTGGGTGCATTGGGGAAAGGGGACACCATGAAAAGAGAGGATGGAGAATCTATGAGCAAAGTAATAAGTGTTACAGAGATGTTTGGCAAGGATGTGTTTAATGATGCCGTGATGAGAGACCGTCTGCCTAAAAGCGTATATAAGAAGCTGAAAAAGACCATTGAGGATGGCGCAGAGCTGGATCCCAGTATTGCAGATGTGGTAGCTCATGCTATGAAAGACTGGGCGATTGACCATGGTGCAACCCATTTTACTCACTGGTTCCAGCCTCTTACAGGCGTTACGGCTGAGAAGCACGATTCCTTTGTTTCCGCTCCCGTTGAAGGCCGTGTGATCATGGAGTTTTCTGGAAAAGAACTCATAAAGGGTGAACCGGATGCTTCCTCCTTCCCCTCCGGCGGCCTGCGCGCAACCTTTGAGGCCAGAGGCTATACGGTATGGGACTGTACCTCTCCGGCTTTCTTAAAAGAGGACGCTATCGGCGTGACCCTCTGTATTCCTACCTCCTTCTGTTCCTATAAGGGTGAGGCTCTGGATAAAAAGACCCCTCTGCTGCGCTCCATGCAGGCCATCAATGAGCAGTCCCTGCGGATCTTGCGCTTGTTTGGAAACACCACTGCAAAACGGGTCAATCCTTCCGTGGGACCAGAGCAGGAGTATTTCCTGGTTGACCGCCAGAAGTATCTGCAGA
>OHDZ01000157.1_pt1 | contig 35765 bp, 41 predicted proteins | sample 1567161 | NCBI WGS metagenome assembly OHDZ01 (sample SAMEA3879525, study PRJEB24766) | human gut metagenome | biome: human-associated habitat; feature: feces | place: USA | collected 1985/1987 | reverse complement strand
GTGTATAACCAATAGTATCTGCTAGATAATATAGTTCCCTGAGCTCATCTTTGAACTAACTTGAACACAGACGGTGAAATATTTTGATAAAAATTCATACAAGTGGTTACTTATTATATTATATTTGCATTGTTAAATAACTTTACTACTATGAAAGGCAACAACGGAAGTGAACTACACAGATTAACAGAATTAAAACCCTATGATGAGGATTTGTTTAATAGGTTGTATAAAACCTGCAAACCTTTAATCCGTAGGCTGACAAGGGGAGTGGATTCCAGAAGATTCAATCTTACTCCCGATATAATTAACTCTTTTTTCTGGGATAAGTTCTTGTATGTATTTAATAAATACCAAGACGAATATGATGAAGAGAGGTTAAAGGCAACTCTCTTATCTTCCTTGCAAACTTATAAAAGTAAGTTGCTTCGGAATGCTTATACCAAACAGGCTGAGTTCAATCAAGAGTTGACTTCTTTCGAAGTTCTATTCGATAATAATAAAGAGTTATTGGATGATTCCGAAGAGACTCGAATTAAAGAAGAGCAATCTCAAAGATTCCATAAGTATATGAAAGAGCATCTTACTCCGGATGAATACCTGGTGATGCAAATACAATTAGAACCTCCCAAATGGTTTGAGGCTCGTATCAAGGATTCCCACGGTAAGTTATCTATCCTTCACTTGATTGATTACTTTGAGTTGCCCCGGGATAAGTTTGCAGTCAACATGTTCTCTCAAATGCGAAAGACTATACAGAAGACCTTAGAACAAGCTGCCATAGACCTTAAACAATGAAAAAGGCCAGAGCAAGGTTATCTCTAACCTCACTCCAGCCCCACTTAACCAACTCAACTAGGGTTCAGTTTAATAATTCGATTTGAAAGGATTGTTAAGACATGCCAAAAGTAGGCGCGCATCATTGGTAAGAGTATTCTTTCCAACATCGCCCACTACAAAGGTAAGTTGTACTTTATAAGCCCTTAAATCACTGCTAGAAGTACCATTGTTTCCGGATACCGTTACCCTGAACGATTCCAGATCACTTGTAGTAAAGAGGTTTGGATAGATTTCAATGTAGTAAGCTGTATCACCATACTTCTGCATATATGGCCCATATCCATAAGTACCCGAGGAATACTTTTTAGCTATTTGAGTTAAGATAGGACCCCACCTTGAATCTTTAGCAGTTAACAGGTCGGTCACGTTCACAGCCACATCTTTAAAGGACGGGCATCCAGGGAACATAATCTCGGTTAAGTCAAATACTGCCACTCCATTATGGTAATGAGCATCTACCGTTAACCTTGACCTATTACCACTGATTCCTGAGGTAGTTTGCTCTACGCTGGTATCTAAATCAGTATTACCTTTCTCGAAGGTATACCTAAACAATCCGAGTATGGCCCTTGTAAGACCATCTACCTTTTCATTGTTGAGAAGGCTGTAGGCATGTCCCGGGAGTACTGAAGCAGTTACATCTGGAGAACTTATTTCGAATACTGCCACCAAAGTAACATTACTCGGTAAACTCATACTTGACTTATCGAAGGAACCATCCCAAAGTTCTGCTTCATTATCCACATGGGGATATCCCCTCTTTATACCCCATTGGATTGAACGAAGAGAAGCGTTGGTTAATACAGATGCCGTAGTATATATACATATACAAGGACTATCTTCTCTCCATTGATATCCTATCTCTTTGCTTACTGGAGCTGAGGGCTTAGCCAATACACACCCGTTGATAACCAACTTGCTAAAAGTATATACGTCGTAGTCATCTCTATGATGAATGGAGTACTCTATCTCTATACCCTTACCCTGACTGTTCATCTGAGTGTTTAAGTATCGAGTTAGGACACTTACATCAGTAGGAACTGTACTTTCTTCCAAAGCCTTAACTCGACTCTTCAAATCGAGTAGGTCCAGAGGATTGAGTCCGTATGGTTTTACAGGGAACTGACCGTTATAGGGTACTAAGCAAAGAGTGTAGTTCAGCGATGCCATAATATCCTTATACCTAAGGCTTACTCCATCACTGTCCCATTCGGGTCTCCAACCTACCAAGTATATTCCTATGAGAGTGTCTGTATCTTTATTGAAAGGTATGTTAGAGTCTTCTAACAGACTTAACATTTTTTCATACCCCCAAGAAAGTATTTCCTCCAACCCATATACATCATCGAAAGTTATCCACCCACATCCAAAATTGGATATGCTCGGTGGATTCTCACTACCATCTTGACGATAAGTATGGGACGCTTTTACTGAAAAAGCTACCAACTTCTGAGGATTAGTTAAGCTTGGCCAACCCCCATCAGGTCTTACACCTGTGAAAGTAAGAGTGTCAGGGGCTATATGACATAAGCCGTCTGGAGTAGTATAGGCATTGAATACCTGGCCGGCAGTGTTATCCTTGTTAGAAAGAAATACTCTCCTGGCTTTGCCTAAGATATTGCCTATCCCCGAAGGCATAGTACCGGACCTTTTGAAGATACTGGTTATGGTTATGTCCTGTTGGGTAGTATCTACCCAGTCGAAGCCACAAATAGGTCCTGTACCCCCCATTATAGCAAGAGGTTCCATAACCTCTTTAGACTCTATCAAGTCACCGTACACCTGATAGAACCTTGGTTGTACTACACCATTTACAACTTCGGTTTCATTCTTCTGTGCCATGGCTTACAACTTTAATTTGTCGAGATTTTCATCGATGAAGATGAGGGCTTTGGTGAGAGATTCTACCAATTTCCGGTTTACAATCTCATTTTCGAGTAATGCCACATCATATGGATTATCCTGGAATAACCACTCGAGAAGTACTCCCCAATAGTTATTACCCATGAGAACAGTGAAGTTAGCTTCCTTGTCAGGATCTCCATCAGATGGGTCTGTCCTATGCTTATAACCGTCGGTGATTGGGAAGTCTTCCTGTAACTGTTCGAATATCACCGTGGCAAATAAATCCGAACGAGTTTGGCCTTTAGCGGTATATATTTCAAAACCCCTTGCAGCGCACCACTCATTCCCCATGCCCGAGGCATTGTTATGGAGTGAAATCAGAAACTTTACACCCCCTCGGGGAGTATCTAATTTGTTTGCAATTTCTTTTCTTCTAGACAGCCCGATTTCGGTGTCCCCGGTATTAGTGAAAGCTACCTCGAATCCCTCTTGCTCGAGACGCTCTGCCAAAGCTTTTCCCACTTTACGACTCCAGAGATATTCTTTATGTCTACCGTCTGGAGATTGTTTTCCTGCTACATCAGACCCATGAGCAAAGTCGATAATAGGCAATAATCTTCGTGCCATAGTTATAATTTTTTAAGATACATTAGTTTTAATCCGTTGAGATACATACTTACAGATTGGTCCATGTTTGAAATGGAGAACTGGTCCTTAGGTATGTATATCTGTTCTATTACCAAATCTTTTATTGCCTCGTTATCCTGAGGCTCAAAGATATTTGAGAGAGATTTACCATTACAAGTGAAGTTGGAGAATAGTCCGCATAGCTCAGAATATTCATTGTTTACTAAGCTTTCCACTTTCTTTACTGTAGACTCTTTATTGTCTATATGGTTCTCGAATCTTATTCGTAGTATGGCATACTTTAATATATGGCCCAAACCATTGAACTCCCTGCGAATCAGTATTTGAGCCTCGGTTATACCCACCGTAGAATCAGCGGCCCCGTCGAAGAACTCCTCTACCTGTTGTGAAGATTCAGATACTATAGATATCTTCTTGTTTAGGTTCAAGATAGTGTATATAAACATCATTACCATTACAAGGACCAATACCATGAAGATACCGAAGATTACTTTTAGAGCTCCGTAGTTGGAGGCTGCTTCAGCTAACTCAATGGAAGAATTAGTTAGCGACTGAACTGCATTATCCAACTTAGAGTCTTCTTGAGCAGTTGAGAATAGAAATGAGATTAGAGGCATACTAAGCATATACAATATAGATTACTACTGAGGTTTGTTCGAATACTACTGAACTATCTTTTGGTTCGAAATACTTTACATTTACTGGAAGGTATTTGTTGACAATGTTTACCAAAGTCTCTCGTACATTATCACTGTAATCAGAGGGATGTTCTGATTCTATTTGTTCCTTTGCAGCCTGAATCTCTTCCTCGGTTGCATCCGGGTTCATTAGCTTCCACTCTTCCAGGAGTTGTTCCTGAATCTCTTTGTCCCTCTTTAACATAAAGTCCCATTGACCCTTTGGTATACCAATAGTGAGAATCATTGGTACGCATTCCCAGCAATCTGTCTCGGTATCGTATGTAGCTGATGGAGTATCGAAGTGAGAGATAGTGTCATAGTTTACAGAACCATCTCCTATTGCCTGGGCAACAGCTTGTTTTGTTCCTTCATCTACTTCGGTGAGAGTAAAGGTTACTCCATAAAATCGGCCTAATATTTCATAAAACCCTCGAGTACCTCGTATCTTATATAAAGATATGGCGTATCTTAGAACTAATCGGAAATCAGCGGTAGGAAAACCCCTGTCCTCTTTTACCCAATTCTCTAGATTCTCCTCTGTATAGGGTTCTCCCTTAGTAAGTAAGCCATAGGCATATGGGATGAACCCAAAGTATTCCCAAAGATAATTCAGGAATATCGGATTGGCTTTATCCACATCCAGACATTCCATGAAATTATCTATATCGGGCATTACTTCAGTATCGAAATAACCTGAACATACATCTATGAACCTTTCGAATATACCCTTGCCTTCTGAATCCTGATAAGTATCATTGGCTTTATAGTAATGGTCGAATAGGTTACTGAAGATGTAATCCCTGAAGAACCTCTTAGCTGGATTAAACCACTTCATTGATTGTAAGAGTTATGTTATCCGAACTGATAGTTGGGATATTGTAATTATGAGGGATAAGGTCTACCAGCTTTCCTCCACTACCCATTGGTTGTGTAGTTAGTTGATATACGGTCCCATTTTCATAGTTTGCATTCTCAACCGGTAAGTTGATGGTTAAGCTGAATTTCGACTTGGTCAGGGATACCTCAAGAGGTTTACCATACTGGCCAGTGTACAAAGCCTTTCCTGAAAGGTCCTTGTTAGCATATATCCGATAGAAAGCATTACCATCCTCGATTACTGTTTTAATGTAACAGTTCTCATAATCTGTTTCAGGAGTTGCTGTAGCAAATGACAGCATCTTGAAATAGGTTATGTTTAGAGCGGGTACCGATACTATCTCCTCTGTATTTTGTGAGTTGATATTTATAGCTATCGGATAAGGCAGTAAGTACAACTCAGTTATAGTTAGGAAGTCAACCATGGGTTGATTATCCATAAGAGCATACAGGTCAGACTGTCTTACCGGTTTGTTGATATCAGAGTTCTGATAGTTATAGGCATCCAGTAAAGCTTTCTTCACTTGATTGCTTATATCTATTGACTTGAAAGACTTCAGGCCGGTTATAGTTGCTGACAGGTATATCTTGGCAGCATGTGTAGAATATACACTTACCCTGGTAGTAAGTACCTTAGAAGATTCCATCCTCTGCTTTACATTGTTGATAAGCTCAGTGCTTGCTTCGGAACCTCCATCTGGGGTAATGTATATCTCTACATATTTACCACAAATGTAGTTACAGTAGGCTTTATCCACACCGTCGATAAGCATAGCTATTGCCTCGTAATCTTCTTTGGTAATTGCCACTCCGAGAGTTTTGATACTGAGTGGGATATGCTCTTTCAACGTATCGAAGTCCTCATAATCTGAGCCTCCGGTTGCAGCTATAGTGTTTGTCAAAGTAAGTCCAGAAGTTACATCAGTCATCACTTCTGGCACTTTATCGAATTGGTTAGCTGGAATATTACCCTTAGAACCGTAAGTCAGGTAGTACTGACCCTTGATTTGAGAACCTATGGTGGGCTTCCTACCAAACTGACCATCCCCGAATACCAGATAAGGTTTCAGAGTACTGTCAAGCTCTACCTTGTATACCTTATCACCAGGATCTGAATAAGCAAAGGTATCTACCAGAATCCAAGCCTCTCCACCTATGGTAAGTACCATAGAACCTTCTACATACTTCTTATCCGTAGGCAAATCACCCAGAGTGATGATAATATCATGAGAAGTGTATGTACCGAGTTCTACTTCGGCAACTGCCTCCTTTTGAGCTACCGGAATTTTATAAGTGTAGGTCCCTTTCTCTATAGTTACATTCCCGGTAGTTATCCATTGTTTACCGTCCTTTGAATTAAAAACGGTATTCTGGGGAACAGATATATCTACGGGGAAAGGGCTACCGTCTTGCATGTATACCGTTAAATCTACAGAAGATGGTATAGCTGATTTGATATGGTAGTCTACCAGCTTTGCATGTTTATACAAAGATGAGTACCTTCTACAGGTTGGAAGGAATGCTTCCCTTGCCATACCATCAATGTAGTAATGTATCACCTCTGCAATACCTGCAAAGATTGAGAGTGTAAGGATAAATATATTACCCTCACTCATATCAGTAATCTCTGGAACCCTTTCATTCAGAGATTGAATTAGTTTGGCTTTTATGTCATTGTATGACCTCTGAAAGGGAGTAAGCCAAGGGTTGCTAGTAGACATTTGTTGTTGAGTTATTTAAGTTATATTGAAAGTTCAGCTCTTCTACCTTCTGAGAGTTCTGTATCTTGAAATATATCAAGAGTCGTATGGACTCTTTAGTGGGTTTCAGAGCAAATACCTTAAGAGCAGTTATTCGAGGTTCCCAAGCTGCTATGCCATCCTTTACAAAGTTCTTAATCATCAGATTAAGGGCACTTGTGTTAGGCTCTTCAAGGCATTCCCAAGTTCGAGAACCAAAATCTTCTTGTCGGAATCTTTGACCGATTTGATAGGTGAGTATTGCGGTTAGATTCTGCTTTATCAAAGCTACATCCCCCTGCAATATATACCACCCAATTTTAGGTACTGTCCTTCCATCAGGCAACTGTACTGTTTCTGGTTTACCATCACTCCCAATAGCCTGAGTTAGCTTTACCGGGAAATAAGCACCACTACCAATTGTGTTGAGTTGATTATAGTTTGCCATTAGTTAGGTTGTTTAATTGTTTCACTCTCGATATCCTCCACCTTGGTTTCAATTAGTTGACTTCCAAACCATGATGAAGCAGAGGCTTTTAGAGAAGCACCTCCATCCTGAGGCTTTGGAGTCCAGGATGAGAATACCTGTTTAAGGTTATTGATGTCTTTCTCTATAGTGTTTATCCTTTCTACTACTGAAGTGGATTCGGGAATACCAACTTCCCCGCTCTGCATTATAATTTGCTCCGCATCGACGTTTATGTTGCCCTCTAGAGCTTTAACAACAATATCCTGTTGGATTATTGCAGTTAATACTCCCGTTTCACTTTCATCCAGTATAATCTTATTACCTTTTGGGGTTATAAACCCAAGTACATGAGGCTTGTTAAGTTCTTCTGGCATTTCACCTATTGCCCAACCATGATAAGACCAAAGTGGGTGTCTTGGGTCTCCATTCTCGAATTCTACATATACTATAGAACCCTCTCTTGGAGATAACCACTTAAACCCTGAACCAGGTCCACCTTGCTGGTGTTTTGGATATGCCCATACCTCCACTCCCCTCAAAATACTTGGCAGATATATACATACCTTATTCTGAGAGTCCGGGTCATCATTGGTTATAACAACCCCTCGATATGTAGAGTAGAACCTACCGATTGCCTCTATACCTCTCTGCTGAATTAGTTCGTATAAGGTCATTGTTCTTTAGGACTTATGTTTCTACCTACTTGAAAGTCAGTGTTTGCCTCAAAGATTTGGTAGTCAGCTGGGTTATCGGCATCCTGTTGAACCACAATCTGACGACCAGCTCTTCTGGGATTTTCTTTCTCACCCTTCTTCCAGGATGACTCTCTGTATTTCTCCACCTCAGCTTTGATTTGACTCGGTATCTTCCAAGCATCTGTAGTGTAAGATTCCTCTGCCACATCATGGGCTTTCTGGAATACCTCCTGCATATTGACAGAAGTAGATATCTTGTTCAGTATAGAGTTTCGAGATTTCTTTTCGAAAGTAACCTCGGTAAAATACCCGCCAGTATCGAAGCTATGGTCTACCTCCTTAGCATACCAATCTCCAGAATACCTTTGACCTACATTCTTAATTTCGATAATCTGAGAAGATTTCATGTTGGGGTTACCAACAAACTTAGCCTTAGATTTAATCTGACTGTTTACTGACTCAATGATATCATTGGCCATGAAGTCACCAAGAGTTGCAAACAAAGGATCTGATACTACTCGTACACCTGGTACTTGTATCTCAACCACCATTTCAGCAAGCACTTTATCACCGGGAGTACCGTAGTTGTTACCTGGACTGTACTTACCGTTAGCTGGGTATATGATGGTTATATCACTTCTTTCCTCCAATGCTCGGAATCCCATTTTCCAGAAAGCTTTGTTACCACCATACAGGTGTTTGTATTTCTCGGGCACATAGTCATGAGGATTGAGTAATACTCTTACCTTCCTCTTGATTACAAAGTCAGATACCTCATCTGGAGGTTGGGGAAGTCCTACATCGGTTTTACCCGAACGTATGGCATCTTCAAATTCCTTTAACCCATCCAGATACTTCTTCCACTCTGACTCAAGTTGAGAGTTGTATGCTTTTACCTCCTCTTTAGTTAAAGATGGATTTGAAGCTATCTTCTGCTGAGCATCAGTAGGGGATTCATATACCGGAGGTTTTGGAGTAGTACTCCTTATCTCCCTACATACCGATGTACTGGGTACTACAGCCCTTTCAACTTTTGCCATACGAGTTACATCCCTTTGGAACCTTAGAAGGTCAGGTTTGTTCTCTCTTACATAAGCATCTGGCTTACAAGGGTCATCATTCGTAGGTACACATTGTACTACGTCTGTTTCAATAGTTTTAGTATCAGGGTCAACACTTGAGGCTTTACCAGCTTCTATACTTTGAACGTATTTAGTTTGAACCCTGAACTCAAGCAATTCTCCGGTTCCACCTGCATAGGTATATACAAATACAGCTTTACCGGATTGCTTCCCATTATGTATCTCTACTTGGTTATCACGAGTGTCCACAAAGTTAGGACCACCAGACATGGCTTTAGCTATGCCCACTAACTGAGAGTATTTGTTTAAGAAGGTTGCCGAACCCACAATTGCAGTACCCTCTGCGAATGTAGCCGGTATCGTTCTCAACTTATATCTATCTGGGTCCTGTGCGGGTTTAGATAAGTTCTCCGGGGATAGCTTAAGTATGTTTACCCCTACCAACCCATCATCCAATTTCTCGGAGCTTTGTATTTTCATATAGCAAGGTAAGCAAGGCTTACTTTTCTCGTTGCTCTGTTTTGCCATCACAAGGTTGATTATCGGTTATCACCAAAGCCGTACCAGCTTTCTCTGCATAGTCAGTCACTATTAACGGCATCTTACCGAGTGCTAACTCCTTAAAGACATCCAGATATTCAGTTTTATTGCCCACAAACTTAGAAGGCTCAGCTTCCAAGAACATTTTTGCATCTGCAAACTCTATGGTAAACTTTACCCCCTCAGGAGTGAATTCTATTTGATGACTCTTTACATTCACTAATCTTACAGGACCAGATTTGAAAGAGCCATCGCTGAATATCCATCCCCACTGTATCTTCAAAGGCATCTTGAATTGTAGAGAGGGATGGTCTACAATTCCTACAAAGTCAGTTACTATAGTAAACTTACCTTTGTCACCTTTACCTTCAGTATATTTGTAGTTAAAGTTCTCGACTTCCATACCGATGGGCAGACCATTGAATTCATCCATAATAGGAGAACCTGCCCCATCGAATATAGCCAGGTATGGTGTACCATTACCGTTTACGAGAATGGGTTTGCTATCCTCCATAATTAGGAATGATTAACTCCATATCAGCATGAAGGTCTTCAAAAGGATTTAGTATATCATTGGCATCTGCAATGACTCCCCACATCCCAGAATCTCCATAATACTTGAAAGCAATGTTCTGTATGGTTTCTCCTTCCAGTACCGAATGGATTATATGGTCAGAAGATATGGATGAGATATTTCTTTCCAGGGATATATCCCCATCAGGAAACTTTATTACATAACTGTCCTCATAGGGACTTGTTCCAGGAATAGTTACCATAATAATTTAATTTTGTGTGCCTATTCTCTCGGTATCGGAATTTTCTAGAGAATCTACCTCCCCACCATCTATAATTACTCCAGGAGTATATTGCAACTTACTAGCAGGGATGATTTCCTCCCAGGTTCGGTTGTTCTTAGTTACCCTTTTGAAAGTGAGGGTTTGAGTTGCACAGTTAGGCAATAGCTTAAGATTATAAGGTTGGCTAACCGTATTAGTTATCCTCTGGCCGGTATCTGGGTCATTATCGTACCTCCTCATCATACGAGAAGCATTCTGGAAGTGAGTCAGCTCATAAGGAGCTGCAGCCAGTATGAAGAGGTCATCTTCGAATAACCCAGAATTACCCCACTGGATACGTAATGTAGGAGGTGATGCTGAATACCCATCGGCTCTTGCCCATGATTCCAAGAGTCGGCATTTATTAACCACATCATCTCTGTGGTCCGCATCTACTGAATACCAAGAGATATCAAAAGTTATAGTGTCTTCTCCCCCCGTGTAGAAGTAGAAAGGATTGTTACGACCCATGGATTTAACTGCTGCCCAAGTTGCAGCAGGCTCTACCCTCAATCTGTCAGGACGATTTTGAATTACTAAACTGATTGCAGGTGATACATTCAAATTAGCAATTACAATATCGTTCTTAATGAGTTCCGAAGTAAACTTGTTGGCTATGGTATAATCTACAGACTTAGCCTTAAGTACTTCATCGGGGTTAATACCTACTGTCTTTGCAGCAATTATGTTTTGATACCATTCGCTTTGAGTTTGAGCTAATGAATAAGAACCTTCCCTGGCTACATGTGCATTTTGAGCATCATATACTTTTCCAAGTTTATTTGGTTCTGCCTTAGCCATTGGAGAAGTAGCCCTGTTAATGAGTATCAGGGCTCTCCATACCTTATTAAGGGGAGATTGGAATATTCTCCCCTGCTCAAGTTCTGTTATTTCTTGAGCTACCTTTCCAACAGGCTTTCCTATGAGTGATGCCATAATTGTTTAGTTTACTCCAGCTGCTACATTTATTTCTGCATCCCTATCTCCGAGATACTCCTCAAGGAACTTCTTACCATCCATATTGATAGTTAAGTGAGTACCCTTATTATCTCGTTGATTGAGTCTTTCAGCATATAATCCGAGAGTCTGCACTAACCATCTCATCTCTTGTATAGTTAGCATTTGAAGATTATCCTTTTGTTTATATCCTTCTCGGCTAGCTTTGATGGCTGATGCTAAGTCATTTGTAGCCCGGGTATTTTCATCCTGAGCAGACTTATTACCTTTGATAGCACTGTATATCATTGGTCCGAATATGGATATACCTGTGATAGCTAATCCAAGTGGACCACCAAATAAGCCTACTATTCTTGAACCGAATCCGAGTAATCCTCTGCCTACAGAAGCAAGAGCACCTCTGGATGCAGCACCAGCTGCATCTCCAGCACCTCCCATAAGACTACGGGTCATCTTACTTGCATCAGTAGTAGTTACCATAGCTGCCGGTACAGGAGTCCATCCAGAAGCTCCTCTACCAGTATTTGCATAATACCTACCATTAGCTCCCATTTTTGCGGGAGTGTTGCCATTGTAGTAGTAAACAGGCATACCTCCAATAGCAGCCACGGTTGCAGCACTTGCGCTAATACCAGCTTCCCTTTGAGCCTTGATAGCTCTCTCCATGTTGAGATAACTCTGAGCAGATATGGTGGCTTGATTCCATCCCCCTACCATGAGTCTTACCATGGTTCGGAATGAAACCTGAGAGTCTCCGTTGAGTAATAACCAACGAGCTCTTAGTCCCATCCAGATAGAACCTATCTTTAACCCGACAGCCGCAATAGCAGCAAATCCGGCTATCCAAGGTCCGAAAGGAGTTGCCATCAAATCTCGGAGTTGAGATATTGCCCAACCAACCATATCGAGGAATCCCATTATTATAGGATTCTTACCAAGTGCCTCACTAAAGGTAGTCATAAGGTTCTCTGCAGCAGACTGAACAATATCAATCTTACCTGCAAGAGTTTCCATTCGTTTTCCCACTACCTCTTCAGCAAACCCGGCAGAATTGTTTTGTATCTTGTTTAGCAGGTCAAAGTAACCCTCGGTATCCCGCATGATTGCAACTGCTGCACGCATACCACGTACACCGAAGATACTCTTGAATACAGCATTCTGGTCTACAGTAGATAAACCCTGAGTAGCTGTACCAATCTTTTCCAATATGACAGCAAAGTCCTGAAGGTCTCCGTTAGCATCTACAAAGTCCTGTTTACCCAGTCCCAGTTTTGCCAGGGCTTTAGCTCCTTTGAAGTTAGGGTTGGTTATAGACTGGGTCAGGTAGTCAGCCATATTTCGTATAGAAGTACCTGCCATGGAACCTTGTATACCTGCATTACCTAAGGTACCAATCATTGCAGCTACTTGTGGTAACTGTTGTTTCAGAGTTACCATCGATGCAGCCGAGTATTTGATTGACTCAGCTAAGTCATCTATTGATACGTTGGATGACATGGCAGCTTTAGTAAGCTGGTCACCAACTATATCAGCAGCCTGTTGACCCTCAAGTTTGAAGGTCCTCATGATATTGGTTAATAAGTCGGCAGTACCTCCTTTACCTCTCAATTCCATGCCGGTAGCATTGGCCATCATAGCAGCACCAGATATCATTTCCTGAATCTGATTTGCATCATTACCGGCCATTGCCAAGTATTTCATACCTGAAGCTATATCCCTTGACATGAACATGGTCCTTAAACCCAATGTCTGAGCTGTTTCTGATAACCCAGACATTTGGTTTTCGGTGGCTCCCGAGATAGCACCTACGGTAGTCATCGTGTCAATGAAGTCTGCTCCAGTCTCAATGGTAGTAGTTAACGTTGACACAATTGAGTTAGCTACACCACTTGCCATGTTAGCGTACGACTGAACTGCAGTTAAGTTAGCCTGTACAGCATTTTTGGCATCCCTATGTAAACCTCGTATAACCGAGCTGGCTTCTCTTGCCTGATTTGAAAACCTATCCTGAAGGACAAGAGCTACGCCTATCTCGAGTTGTCCTGCAGAAGGACTACCACTTGTAAAAGCCATATAGTTTCAGATTTAACGAACAAAAGAGAGATGGCCCTAAGAATGGACCATCTCCTTTTCAAGTTGTTCATAATAATTGGAGGCGGCTTCTATAAATTTCTTCCTGCGCCGCCAGGGGAGTTTTGCTAGAGTATTAAAGTCAATACTAATCTTTGCCTTTATTATGTATAAATATACATCCTCTAGCTCTCCCTGGGGTAGAAAAAATTATCCACAGCCATTACCGGTACCATGATTCTCTGTTTCGTTTCCGGGTCCTCGATTTGAGTAGTACCGTTGAATACGGGGTCCATGCCTTTGACTGCAGAACGGATATCCATCATATCCTGAGAAGAAAAGAGTCGGAAGTTCTTTACCGGCTCGTAGTTTTCTCCAACCTTCAGTTGGAGGTTACGTGCAACCAGTTCCTGATTCTTCGTTCTCTCCTTTGCTGGAAGATTCATTACATAGGATTCACCCTCTGCACTGAGTAGGTCGAAGCAAAGCTCTTTACCGCTTTTGGTAGTTATCTGAATACCCTTGCTTTGCTTTGGTACCGGATAGAAAGGAATTGCATTGGGCTTTGCTTCCATCTCTTCCATAGTTGGGATTGTACCGTAGTCGAAGAGGAACTCTTCCTGAAGGTCTACTTCGTAATCTAGGGTTCGTACCTGACCCTCTGCTGGGCCTTCCAAATCATAACTGAAATCAAGGATCTTGCCCAATGAGAAGATTCGTGAGTTCAACATGATTGCATACCGGTCAAGTGAGGGCATCTTCTGTACATCCTCTGCACTCAGCAATCTATTTGCTGTAATGTCTGTGTCAGTTACGATACCAGAAATGAACTTAGATATGTTCATAAATGTTTTGGCATCTACAGGGTTTGAGAGGATGTCATCATCCTCTCCATTCTGTTCCCTTATGGTTACTTCGTAACCACTGGGGAGTTTGAAGGTAAATTTCTTACCGTAAAGGGTTTGGTCTTCCATGTTGTTGAGTTGTTAAGTGTATTCCGATTAATATAATCTTTGATAACGAAAAAAGGGAGAGTTCATTGCAGAGCTCTCCCTTGGTGATTAACTTATTACAGCTTCTCGCAAGTATCTACAGAGAACTCAAGTTCCTCCAGAGTGTTGTCCGAACTCATTCGGTCTAAGTCCTGTCCATTTACTTTGCAAGGCCATACTCCGGTACAAGTCCAAGAGTTAAGGATAGATACGCCATCCTCGGCCAACTCGTTGATGAGTACTGTTTCCTTATACTGACTTGGGGTTAAACCTCCACCGAGCAGCATATCCTGAACCGACATCAGCCAGTCCCATAACCAGGTATCAGAGCCCGAAGTTGTTTCCAACTTTGAAGCAGTTAGGTTTCCCACAGATACCCGGCCGCCTGTTTTTACATCGTAGTTTACATCTCCGTGTGATACCTGTTCAATACTGATTTCGGGAATACCCACCTTCTGAAAGAGGAATGCGTTTATTGGATGCTTGACAAATATGATTTGCCATAAAAACTTCTTCCTCGGGTTTTTTACTTTAGCTCCTGCCATAGTATTATCTTATTTATTGGTTAGTTTTACTGGGCAGAGATGGATATTTCACCGGTGCTCTTATTCATAGCAATGTCGATGATGACATCCATTTCGATGTCCTGCATTGGAACAACTTCTTTGTACTTCAGCTGAGCCTTGTACTTACCCTGGCGGACATCGGCCTCGTTGTTAACCTGAAGGTCTTCGTAGCTCTGAGCATCCTGGTCACCCAGCCACTCGTATGAGGTAATGGCATTGCGGGTTTGCAGGTCGTCCAGAATATCCTTTGCTTCGTGGTATATTCTTTTCCACGACTCGAAGGTATTTGGCTCTTCGATGTAGCTCTCCAGAATAGGCCGGAGATTCTTCTTCAGATACAAGTTGAGACGTACAATGGAAATGAATTTCTCGGAATCATCCACCGGATTAGAGGTGAAACCATGCCAAAGCATAGTTCGCTGACCCTGAGTACGAGTGTTCTTGATTACGAACAGGTTCATGTACCACTGAGCGAACTCGTTAAGAGTATCTACATCAGCAGGACCTCCGAGGTTCTTCATTACCGGACCGAGTGCCGAGGTTATTACACCACGGTTCATACCGGAGAATGAGTACCACGGTCCGTAGGTAGAAGCACATGTTGCATCCAGTCCGGCTACCGAACCAAGTACATCGCATTTCTGGAGAGAACCGTTTTCGTTGTAGTACTTGATACCACCGCCGAAGTATGCTACTTCCTTCTTTGCCCCGATAGCCTGCACCAGAGCTTTCAGAGCAGAGAGAGTCTCTGCTACCGTGGCTGGTGTACGAGTGCCCTGAGCATATTTCGGTACCTCCACATACAGCATGTTCTCGAACGTATTGTGAACATCCGTTCCTACCGATATATACACTTTTGTGTAGTCATCTGGCAGATGCTGATGGATATGGGAAAGGATTACCGAGTATGCTTCGTAGTAAGCTTTGCTGGCCTGATAAGCCGAAAGCCACTCATTAGCCGTAGGAGTTGTACCTGCACTACCCTCCGAGCATTCCATGTATACATTTGAATCACTGGGTTCATCGGCACCTACAGTTCCGGAAGTAATCTTACCTATAGTAATCATCGAGTTCCAATTAGAGAACTGACGAAGAATAGATATGATATCTTCCATTGTTTGGATACCGGTAGCCAGGCTCTTCATAGTACCCTGTCCATCTCCTTCTTTACCCTTAATGGCTTCGAAGGTAATATTAGGAGCATTGTCCAGGAAGTTCTGGAGAGTATTCACGTTGATAGAGGGGTTAGTTACTCCCTCGGCGGTGTTTGCAGATACAGCCGAGAAGAACAGCATTTCATTAAGTATGCTGTCAGAAGTGGGTACATTGGTGGTTTCATCCCTTGCACCGTACTGAATAATGCTTGCACGGAGAGTTGGTTCCGTGGACATATTCAGTTTCAGATAGAAAGGACGGTTGAGATTTAATCCCGTATAATCCAATACCGGGGAACCTGCTTCCTTAGTACGGATAGCCATGTGCATAGTCAGGCTGTTCTCAGCACCACTCGGGTCGGAGATTACTATAGAGATTACGGAAGACCCGTCAGGAACAGTTACCGAAGGTACTGCCCGTCCCTCTGACCCAGTTACAGTCATGGGTTTTGCCCATCCGTAAGTAGCCCCCTTACCAGCTACTCGGGATACCCGGACTTTTGCACCCATTTCAAGGGCTTTAAGTATGTTCGATACCGAACCATCCGGAACTATTTCCGAACCGAAGATGCGAGCGAACTGTGAGGGGCTTGAAATCAGGTCCTGAGGGTCTTCGAACGGGCCCTTGGTAGTACGAGCTACCATGTTGATTACGCCCAACAGAGGCACACTCGATTGTACATTTAGGTTCTTGAAGTTGAACCTAACTCTTGGAGTCTGTGGCATATTGTTATTGATTAAGGTTAATTGAATTCTTTACTCTTGGGGTCTCCTCTGAATATACCAGAGTTTTTTCTCCACTTGGAGTATCTACCTGAACCTTGTTACCCTATTTAGATTCCTCACTGGTATTCAGAGTCAGATGTATTTTAGTAGAACCTACCTCGGTAGCATATTTATTACTACCGTCTTCGCTAGGATAACGGTTTAAGGCAATAAGTAGATAAGTATCACCATTCTCATCAGTACCTAACAGTTTGAACCTCTTTTTTTCAATACTACATTGCCATCGGTATCATAAGAAGATATATTTGAATCTATATAATCCAAAATACCCAGGAGTATATGGAGGTTTTTACCATGACGATTCCTCATGTCGTTTTTCCTAACAACTTCCGTTATTGGGTTTTTTAACTCTTCTTTAGTCATACTTTTGATTAGTTAGCATATTCAAAGAAGCCACCCCCACTAGCCTTAAAGTATGAACCTTTATTGATAGGTGGTAGAGGGGGGGTCGGGTTCTTTGGGAACCTTCAAAGTGTAATCGGCATTTTCTAGAAGCACAGAAATATCTTTTATTGGAGTAATTACCTCCGGAGGGGTATTACCCTCTAAGAGGCAATCTTGTACTTCAAATTGGTATACCTTTTCCATCAACCCGTTATCCAAGTCCGGCATATTATAAAAGTTAACTATCCGGAGGAATATATTTCCTGTGAATAGAAATTTGGGTTCTTCGTATGGTTTTAGGTAGCCTCTTTGAGGAACTGCCCAGAACATAATCTGATGCAACAGTCTCATGTGTTCTGCAGAATGAGCACACAGTCTTATGTTCATGTATTGTGATAGGGTTTCAAAGGCTACTTCTGTTGCAGTGTAGCCTATGCCCTCTTCTTTCTCGATTACCTGTTTCGGTAGTCCGATATCTCCAGGATAAAATCCTTCTGAATCAACTACGATACGAGGGGTTTCTTTAATACCTCTGGAGTGGTTATTACCCACTCCAAATATACCGACGTAGAAACCCTTATCATCGGTAATCTTTTTGAGGTCTTCCTGGAAGCGTTTTGCATTCGCTTCACTTGTTGGGAGATAGTCTTCTGGGTTTATAGTGTAGCCCAACCTTATAGCCATGTTTAATAAGGCCACGTATATGGACCTCTCTATAATTTCCTGAGAATTTACCATTTTACTTGATTGGGTCTTACACCATACTTTTGAAGTTCTTTACGTATCTCCGTTAGGATAAGTTGCTTGAGCTTATTCTTACCACCAGCGGCCTTTAGAGAGGGTGCCCATACTGGACGTGGAGGAATCCTACCATCGTTTGAACCGAATTCCAGTATACTAGCTAATTGGTTCAGTGTTAGCTTCTTCTGAGAAGAGCGTCGGGTTCCAATGGGCAATCCTATTAGAACCCCCGATTTATATCTAAACAACCCAACTGACCTGGAATACAGGCCAGTCAGGTTATAAATAGGATGTTGTCCCCACCTTTTTATGGTGGCTTGAGATAGAGGTTGCCAAGTTACTCCGCCGCCCATGGGTGGTATACCCAAAGTTAATGACTTCTTTACGATTGCAAGGAGGTTTCGAGAAAATTTATTCACAGCCTTATCATATCCCCTTTGCATACTTGGCCCAAGGTTACTGACTAAAGATTCTACCTTTTGCCATTCACCATTTAATTTTACCTGAAGTACTAGGTCGGATACTTTGGGAAGGGTGATATTTACCTTCCTTGCCATTTGTTAGAAGTATTTATTGTAAAAAGCTTTCAGTTCTGTATATGCAGTTCTGATTACACCATCCTTGTGATAATGGTACTCACCAGCATATCCTTCTACTCCCCCGAGTTTGTTTGCCCATTTTTCTGTCCAAAAGTCGTAGTAGTTATTAGCACTGTTGTGGAACAAGCAGTGCAAGCCACTACATAGGCCAACCGTTGGTAGATATAATGGGCCCAAAATTCGGGATTGTATACAATGGCCAAACTCGTGGTCATATACCGGCTCCTTTAATCCGGACTTCTCTGAAAGGAAGATGTAGTTTCCTAAACTTACACCGCCATTCATTGTGGGAGCCACATAGAAAGCAGTGTTTCTTTGTTTAAGGCTTCTTTTCTCACCCTTTAGAACTATCCGGTATATAAGTCCGGCAAAGTTTTGTGGTAATTGCCAAATATACAAAAAGATATGTACCAGAGTATGCAAGAACTTGCCCAACTTAGTTTTATGGGAATGTTCTTTTAGGATACTAGACATTGCCTATTTCTTCTTTGCGTCAGCCTTTGCTTTTATCTTGAGATAATGTGCAAAGTACCCAGCAATGAAATATGCTATCGGGTATATGATGAGCAGGAATGCTACCAGCCCATTATCCAGCCATCGCCAGATACAGGAGAAAATTATTACCGATACAATAAGCAGGCCGATATATAACCAGCCAAGTTTTGAGATTTTCATGTGGTATGTAGTTTATTTATAATAATCGAAGTTTATAAAAATGTGATTTTTACTATTGCCGACGACTACACGAGTTGAACTTCCACTCATTACTCTCTGACAATACAGAGTATACACCCTGTAACCTGAAAGGGGACTCATACTGGGGGGGATCATAGGAAAGTGTAATACTGTATCTTTACTTGATGAGGATTTAAAGTTTGGATTTACATTATATGGGCATATAAAACATGCCGTAGGCCTTTTATTATTAAACGAATTACCATTGACAGTTACCGTTGGACTAGTACTACCCGTATACCAAACGCTTGAGCTACCCTCGAGAGTTAAAGACCCTGAAGAAAGCTTGGTATATGTCATAGGATCCATGTAATTATCACCTATGTATATACTAGATCCATTAAGTTTAATGTAGCTTATAATTTGGTCATTGGTAGCCTGTGCACCTAATTCAGAGAAGTTATCTTTAAAAATGATATACAACTTACGTGTCTCTATTTCGAAGTAGAAAGCCGTGAATAAGTCAGCTTGAGCATGCCCATCCCGCCACATCATACCTACTCCAGAAGCATTACCAAAGGTCTTAATGGTGTTGTTACCAGTCATCCACTGTAACTTCCTCAGAGCATCTATCAGAGTATCCCCATTAATAATGTAAGGGTCTTGGACATCAGCATACTTAGTAATATCCGACCAACCCGATATTACTAAGTCAGCTATACTTACGATGCCACCAAATTTAATGGCCTTACCGGCTTTTATAGCAGCTATCCACTGAGCATCAGTTTGCCCTGAAGGATTGCTTATTGTCCAACTGTCCCTGATGTACACTTGTTCACCAGCGGTATCAAACAGAATACCATAACAAGTAGTACCCGACCAGGATACAAATCCAGGAGTAGACCCATTATTACCGAGTATCTTTACTTTTGCAGAACCCACCAACTGATACAGAGCTTGGAATGCCTGAAGTATGGTGGAGCTTGAATTTATACTCGGAGCTCCTTTACCGAGAGGGGTGAACCCTGTTAAGGCTGCAGACATAGCCTTGAAAAGATTAGCTATCTTCTTCAGAGTAGTTTTCTGTGTGGCTGATATCTGAATTTGTTCAGTACCTGCTGGAGTTACCTCAGTAAACTGAGAACTACCAATCTCATGAAATTCTGCCATATCTTATTCCTCTTTTAATTGTATTTTCTCGTCTTTTGAAGTTTTCATGTAACCCCCAAGCTGTGTCCTTAGGTACTGAGCTTCGTCTATTTTGTAACCTGCCTTCTTGTCATCGTAGATAGATACTACACCTTTGAACATAGCAACTATTAAGCTATCAGTTCTTTGAACTACTGTTAGGTAAGCTTCTGCTTGTTGTGCAGTACCTACATTTGCTGTTGTAGTCCTGAATACCAAAGTTTTCCTTCTTTCTACGCCGGTTAGGTTTGTATCAGAAGTTATAAGGGATTCAGAGCTTCCTTCTATCCCGGTGTAGTCAATGTAAAAGCTATCACCGGAACCATCATCCCAAGGTATAATAATTTTTGACATACATTAAAGGTTAAATTTAGGGGCATAGCATAGATATCCCACCATGCTATACCAAGACTCCTTAGCACTATGACTTTGGAGTAACCGTAAAGGTAGTGTTGGTGTCCACAGTGACCTGAACTGCCGAACCATTCTGAGGCACATCGACTTTGGTCGGTGCAACTTCGATGAATGGGTCACCAGCTGTCTGGTTCAGAGTGGCCGTTGCCTTCTGACCACCTTCTGCCGTTGCAAGAATCTGCTGTGTACGGGCTTGGATGGTTTCATTCGCTGCTGCAGTCAGAGTTAAATTGAATTGGTACTTTGCTTTTGCACCCGGGTCACCCGAGATAGCAGTACCGCTTGTAGCTTCGGCTCCGTTTGCAGTGAACTTGATTGCCGCTAGGTTGGCACCGATGATATCTCCACTACCTTTCGAGAAGGTAATCTTCTTGGAGTTGGACTTACCAGTTAAGGTAACAGTACCACCACCCTTGTCTACCGCAGGCTTCTTGTTATCGAACTCGATGAACTCATTTGCGGGGAGATGGTTTGCTACGAACTGTTTCTTCTCAACAACACCAGCACCTTCTACTTCGAATCTAGCAAGTTGAACTACACGGTTACCACGGTTAGCGATTTCGGCTTTTACTTGGAGAGTAGTATCACCAGAACCTGTCGACGGACTGACAACTACACCGTTCTGTTTTACTTCGGCCATTTTTTTTATTATTTGGGTTTCACTTTGAAAGTCGTATTGGTCTTTACTGTGGTTTCATCCTCGTAATGATTTATTTCACTCAGTTCAAGAATGTATTTGGTCAGCTCTACGTACTTATCGATGTTCTCCATATAGGAGAGTATCCTTTTCGTTTCCTCCGGAGTTTCTCTCTTCAGTACAACAAAGAAGAGCAAAGCCTCATCATGTGCCTGAGCAACCTGAGTATCACCGGTTGGAGAATATACTTTACCATTGATTACAAACTTATCCTGAGCCCAGTCAAAGTTCCAATATCCCTCTTTGGTTATATGTCCATTCTCTTCCAGTGACCTTTTGGTTACGTATAACACGATATTGATACCGTCCAGTTCACCCGAGACGGTCTCTTTTAATGAAGGCCATGTTCTTATATAGTTATACTGGATTAAGCCATCCAGAAAATACGGTTCGTAGTTATTACCAACATCTTCACCGTAAGACAGAATCTGGTCAAATCTCTTTAACCAGATTAGAGGTTGTTTTCCTGCATCCACTTCAACAAAGTCATTTACAATGGCCTTGTATCTGTCCCATACTCCTTTTGTAATTCTTTTCCTCCGTGCCATACCCTACTTCTTTACGGGGAAGCCTGGGTCTGGGCCATCGAGTGGTCCTGGCCTCCGGTGGTTAACTACTTTGGGAACTACTACCTTCTTCACCGTACGGCAAATAGGTAGATAGATGGAAAGTCTTTCAGCAAGCATACATAGGTTTTGTTTGAGTATATCAATAACTCCGCCGGGTTGCATTGCTTTAATAACATTGGATGAGGTTTTAGATTCAGAGTCAGTATCGTTGAAGAATTCTACCTCAGTTGGACCTGTTTGTATTCGTTTAACCTCACCTGAACCTCGGCTTGACTCTGAGGATTCGGATTCAGAACTTGAGGATGAGTTACTCTCCTTAACGGATTCTGCAGTAGCACCAACCATCAATGAAATCTGTACAACCATGAAATCATAAGCTGCCAATTCCATAATTAGCTGGTTTTCTAGAGCTTCATAATACAACTCATTATTAAATTCCTCTATTGGTACTTCGTGATTTACTAGCGGCTGAATATACAGCTGCCATTTTTCAATAAACTGTTGCTTCTCTTGAAGAGAAAGTTTACCGAAGATATCCTCAGGGATATAAGTATCAATCAGCTCATAGATACTGCCAGGCAACTGGGTATTTACCTTATCACTAACTCCAATGACTCTTGACTTGGAAAGGTTAGCTCCGCCTACGTTGTTGGTTATTGTTACCTTGACAACATAGTCACCGGGAGTTTCATAAAGATGGGAAGCAGTTACCACACCTACATGTGATTCTGTCTTCCCATCACCAAATGTCCACGTTACTGTAAAGTCATTGGGTAGTTCATCAGCGAATGCCCTGAACCTTGCATTGAGTCCAACTATGGTAGATAAGAAATCTACCGTTTCCATAGCTTACTCGTAGTCTTCATCCTTCAGCTCATCGAGGATAGCATTCACCAAGTCGAGCTTGGTATCACCCTCTTCCGGCTCAATCTCCATGGAGATGGCCAGGGCCTTCAGCTCTTCCGTGTTGAACTGCTCCTTGATTTTCTCTGGAGCCTCTTCTGCCTCGGCGAGGTCTTCGAACTTCTTCTTAACGGCTTCCAGGTCTACCTCCTTCTTAGGAGCAGGGGGATTAACCTTTGCACCGCCGGCCTTGAACTCGTCTGCCTTAGCTTCCTGAAGGTAACCGTTTGCAATAGCTGCTTTGATTACTCGAGTGTTGAACTGTTTTTCGGTTATCTCCACAACTTCGTTACGGAGAACCTTAATCTTGGAAGCCTGGTCGTAGAAGATACTGGCCTTCGGATTAAGTTTTATGTACTTGGGACTTGCCATAGTTAAATTGATTAAAGGGAGCGGTATAATACCGCTCCCAGGTTTGAGTTGTGAAGGTTACTCGATGATACCGGTCAGATAGTTGTCTACGTTCATGTAGTCAGGGAATCCATGAGTTGAGAAGTCCTCCGTGGTATCGATGAGGATAGAAGCATCCTGGTACATCTTCGAGAAACCGGTCGTTAGCGAAGCATAGATAGCCTCGGTCTGGTTCGATACGATTCGCTCCGACTCCAGCATGAGCTGTTTTGCAGTCAGCTTAATCATGGCAGCTGCCGGGTCTACGAGCATAACCTCGTTTGCCGGAGTTCCGCCATGAATGTAGAAGTCTGCCGAGTTGGGAACCGGGGTCTTCAGGTTCAGGCGGGCATCGGTAGTACCAGACGAACGCAGCTTGAACTCCGGAAGGTCGAGAAGGTCTAGTGCCTGCTCTTCGCCGCCGATAATGGTACGGAACTGACGGCCCATACGGGATGCCCGAATCCATACCCGGAGGAGGTCACGATACTGGATTCCCTTTGCAGTATCGCCTACGCCGATAACCGGGGCCGACTCGGAACCATCCAGTTTGTTACCCTTGACGAGGACATCCATTGCCAGTGCATCCATGGCATAACCCAGCTGAACGCCGAAGTCACGGAGGAAGATAGCCATGACGTCCATCGATACGTAGCTACGTACCTCGTCGGTAACCTTGAAACCCTTGCCGATTTTGAAGAGGTTGACCGACTTCTGGCCGAAGGATACGGTACCCAGAGGAATGGTCTCAGCCTCGTTCACCCGGGCAGGGTTGGCTTCGGACATGTTGACGAGCGGCATGATAGCGGTCAGCCCGTTGATAGGCTGGTCGGAAGCTATGATGTTGGGATAGAACGGAGCCTCTCGCATACCCAGGTAGATTGCCTCACGGACGATCTCCGGCACGAGCCAGCGCAGTTCGGGATTCGGCATCGAGTAGATGTTCTCCATCGTGTCAACTTTGGGATTGAATCCCACGGCCTTGAAGTAGTCCTCCTGAGTTATGCCGTATTTCTCCTGGAGCATATCTCCCAAATGAATGTCCACCGGGAGACTCTTGTTGCTTCCCTGTCGGAAGCCATCCATGTTCTTTACGATTTCGGGAAGCTCCTTTAAATACTGCTCCCGAGTTAAAGTTTTTTCTGCCATATTGAATTTATGTTTTCAGTTATTTTACCAGAATCTGTACCAGGTCGTCCACCTCAGCTACGTTGATGGCAATGAATTTGGTTTCAGCACCGCTTGGTTTGGTTTCAGCACCGCTTGTCAAGGGTGAGAAGTTGGGATACGTACCACTGGCATCCAGAGTACCGTCAGTCTGGACATACCCAGTCGTTGTAATCGTAGCCTTTGCGATACCGTGAATGACGGCAAATCCTTCCATCATTACGGTTACTTCTACCCCAGCTGCCGTTGCAGGGTATGCAGGGTACTTGCTGTAGTTAACAGCGATACCGAGGTATACTTCACCTTCAACTCCGGTATACGGAGAGATGGTACCATCGGTGTTGAGTTTTACCGGCTGACCCTGAACGATGGTGTCACCGTCTTTTACCGGAAATGCCTGATGAAGCTTGTGCGATTCACTTTTGTAAATCACAGCCTGAGTGGTTCGTCCACCCACTTTGTGTAAGTCTGCCATAATTTAATTTAATTTTTAAGTTACTCTTCAGTTTTATTTCTTGATTTCGCCCCGGAGTTTCCGGTCTGCCAGAGTCTGAGCTACGTCACGAGTGGACTTGGGAGCCTGGTTCTTCTCCTCGTCCTCTTCGGGATTGATAGAAGAAGCACGGCCCACGTCATGAGAGCCGCAGTGGTTGCAGTGCATCGGGAATTTCTCTTCCAGCTGGGCGTCATATGTCTTACGCAGAGCCTTGAGAGTTTCCATCGTAGTTCCCTCATTCTCCAGAAGTGCCAGGATGTTCGAGTCTACGTTCTCTTCTCCGGAAACTTTTTTGTAGGCTGCCACCGTTTCCTCACGGAAAATCTGGATGTGGCCATCCCAGTTTTCTTTTGCCTCCTTGTACGATTTGAGATCTTTCTCGAGATTGGTCTTCTCTTCCGTGAGAGTCTGAATCTCCTTGTTCTTTGCCTCGACTGCCTCAGCAAAGTCCTTGTTCTGCTGTACCAGAGTCTTAATCTGGGAGAGAGCCAGCTCGGTCGAAACTTCCTGACCTTCAGAAAGGGTCAAAAGATTTTCACCAAAGAGACTCGTCAGCATCTGCTGCAATTCTTTGTCCATGTTTGTTTTATTATTTTGGTTATTGTGGTTACCCTTTCCGGCACCCTTTTCATTATTAGATTGGGTGGTATTGTACTTTATCTCTTTTTCTGAAAGAACCTTGAAGTCGAAGAGAGATACCCGCTTTGATGGGTTGTTAGCCTCAGCAGCCTTGTCCTCAGAGAAAGAATAGTACTGACTTCCTGCATAAGCAGGGCTGTTTAACTTACCACTCTTGATAAGTTGAGCAAATGGGTCTGCTCCGTGCCATACCAAAGAAGTCTCTTTGTAGGAGATAATCTTTGTAACAACCCTACGAATGAGTTCTCCGTTTTCAGTGTAAGTTCCGAGTTTGGAATAGAACTCCCACATATCCTCGAAGGTATGAGAAGGTTCCCATGCAAACTCAACTGTAACCGAATTGGAGTGGATAGATGGTGGGTCCATTTGAATACCACGAGCAATGCGAGGATTTGATAACCCATCGATTTTCATGATACCGTTTATACCTGCCGGAATAATTATTCCGGTTTTTTCATCCTTGTAGGCTTCCTGCCATTCTACAGATTTAACTGCACCAATAGCATTGGCTACATCAGTCTCATGGTCAAGGTTTACTGACTGACCCACAAGCAAAGGCATAGATTCCTTCAGAATATCTGCCGGAAACTCGGTTGGATTATACTTCTTTGCCACGATTGCGGCAGAAAGCATTCTGAACATCGGCTCTATAAAGTCACTGTCCTTTGGCTTTAACATTTCTGGAGTTACATTTGGCATGAACTGGTTGACATTCAGAGTGCCTCCCCACATACCAAATCTTTCCAGGGACTTCTTAGGGTCTTCACTGAAGTTGCCAGTGCCCTTGTAGAAGTTTTCAGAAAGAGAGTGAGCATCTATAACTATCTCTGGTACATCAGATACCATCAAGCTATGAGCTGCACTTAACACCATCACATCGGTGTTCTGTTGTCCCATTGGCATAATTATCTTGGTTTACTGTCTTGATCTCCTCGTTTAGGATTTGGATTATTCTTATCTCGGGTTCTACGGTCGGACTTATCCTTATCATCTTCCCGTTTCTTTTTCTTCTTACCAGTGGTAGTATCACCCGTACCTGAATCATCATCGGCTTCAACGGGTTCTCGAGGTTCGGGTTGGTCAGGGGCCTCATAACCCATATCACGAGCAAACTGGTCCTGACTGATTATACCCTGATTATAAAGGGTTACATTCACCCGAGCACGGTACTCACGAGCCTGTTGTAACTTGATATCATCAGAAACAGTAGAAGTCCCGAATTGAATTGTTATTCCCTTATTATTGAACCCCGCCAGGCGCAGTTCTAGAGAATAAAAGAACTCCAGTACAAAGATTACAAGGGTTTGTATATTCTTTAACTGAGATATCATCTTTGACAGCTGTATACCAGCTCCACCCTCAGTACCAGATTGTGATGCAGAAACCCCTATGATAGAACCATTTACTCCCAATCCATTAGCAACAGATTGCTGATTCATGTTCCAAGGGAGGTTAATGTTCTGCATAGAAGCCGAGGTAGACTTCAAATCAAATTCGTGGTCATCGATATAACCAACTACAACTCCATCAGACATACCACCAACAATGTTGGTTTTCATCTTTCGGAGCGTACTGTTCAGACGTTCTTGGTAAGTTTTTTCACTTTCACCAGCAGTACGAGGAGGTTTAGCCATCTTTGCTTCCAAGAATCCAACCATACCCATGATTTCCATGATATGTTTGAAATTCTTCCTCATAGTATGCTGACCAGCAATGGAGTCCAGAGCAGACATGAAAGGAGGTACTCCGTACGGTTCGTCAGTGTCGTTGTACATCCCAACATAACAGTAGGTCTCGGTATTCAATTTGATAAATGAATCTTTAAGACCGTCTACTATACGTGGATTCCTTTGATATGGATGATATACTCCATTGTTTTCTCTCTTAAACCTGATAGTCTCGGGCTTAATGAAAAGAATGGTTTCCAATCCAGAAAGTTTCTTGTTTGGTACTCCCTCTGCAGATATTGCACCACTAACCAATAGTTGAACAATGAACTTGTTTACCAACCCGTCTATACCTGCAGTATACCTCGACCACCTCTTTGTAACTTTCTTTAGATGTTCCCTCATCTTGGTAGACTCCTCAGCCGTGTTATTTGGGAAGTCAATGGTATGACCAGTATTGGACAGCTTGAACATGTCCTGTAGTGCAATACTTACATCCGGGTTTATTTTGTATAAGTCCCGAATGATAGGTATTAGTTCAGTTCTGAACGTTGGGGTAACTAAGTTCGTCATACCATTAAGAGTGGTAATGAGTTCAGAGTTCCCCACACCATCATCTGGTTGAGAAACCCTGCCCGGACTTATTGAACCCTTTCCTTCATCTTTGTTCTTTGATTCTACAGGCTTTGACCTTAAGAACCACCTGATAGGATTAAGTTTCATGTTATATAAGATTGTTTATGGTCTATTGTGGAATCACTACAGTGTTAGATGCACTGTGACACCTGATATGGTTAGTGATAGCCTTTCCAAAAATAGCGTCATCTGAATATGTCTCACCTTCCAAGTCAAGGTCCATAGAAGAGTTGTTCATCCTGTGCTTACCCCGAGCAATAGGTCTTCCTGCACCATCATATATGAATGTGTAAGCTTCTTGTACAAAGAACGGGTCTTTCACGATTACGTTTTCTTCCCGTATATCCTTCTCCAAGTTCTCAATGATGACAGACCTATTTTTGGTTGTGGTCAACCAACCAGGGAACTTATCTTCTTCAGGTCTATTCTTACGTTTCTTCCTAAGAAGCTTAATATAGAAGTAAAGGTTTGGATAACCCTCATCCTGAAGTATGGTTGTCACCGTCATACCAACGTCATTGGTCTCAGGAGCTAACTTAGCAAAGTTATACTTCTCCCCGATATCACCAAGTAAGCGGGCATATTTGTTCAAGGGTATTCTGCCCTTGTATACTGCAGCTTCTTCTCCATCTCGATCCATACAGGTGAAAGCAGAGTAGTCAGTACCTCGTCCAGTAGCACAGTCTCCACCAATGAAGTATTCCTTATTTGGGTCTGGCTCATTGAATTCTTTGTATTGACCTTTCAAACGTGTATTGATAATCGGGTAGTCGAATAGGCATTCCTCAATAGCTTTGATATCGGCCAAATCGAATACGGTATTACCAGATGATAAGAAGTCACCATCTATCTCCTGAGCAGTTCTCTTTGGACCGAGTGCAGCAGACATTTCTGCATACCACTTCTCATCTCTGTCTGGGTACATCTGCCAATACAGACGTATGGGGTTGAATGGATTACCTCCAGATATAGCATCTACCCAAGTACTGTGGAAGAAGTTACCTACACCATAAGGGGTGTTATGAGACACGTAGTCTTCATTAATGAGGTAAGATTCATCGTGTTCAACGCAAATATCATAAATGGTATCGTAATACTTTCTAACTACTTTAAGCTTAGAAAGATAGATACTTGTACACCTTTTACCAGATACAATGCGTTGAATATAAGGTTTGTTCAGCTTAATTCCGAACTTATATTCAACCTCCTTAGATATCTTATCTAACACTCCATAATAGTAACCAAGCTCTTGATAACGATATCTTATGTAAGCTACTACTCTTAAGTCGTAGTTGAATCCACCTTTCAGCTTAGACCCAAGCTTCATGCCATAAGAGTATTTTGCAGCTTTTTGACTGTTCTCAGCTACTGTAACTATCTGGAGATTGGTTACATAGTTGTCTGAAGGATTGTTGTTAATGTGGTCAACTACATATCCTTCTGGAATTTCTCCTAAGAATACTTTAGCTACCAGATTGTGGACACATATCTTTTTCTTTTGACCCTTATTCCACAACCTTATATTTAGGCATCTCTCCCTATTATTACAAGGTCTTGGTAACTTCTCTACCCTCGTCCCATTCTTTACAATGAAGATTCTTCCCCAGTTGGAGACTTCATAGTTTGGATAACCAGGTATTGGTTTGCATATCTCCTTCTTAGGTTTGATAGTTACTGGATTCTGCTCCAGACCACTTATACCAGTATGATAGAAGATAGCAGGTATATCTCGTTTGATTATCTCTGAAACAGGTAACCAACCTTCAAGAGTATACAACTTATGTTTTGGAGTACATTTAATAACCCTACCTTGCTCATTGTGAACTTCCCAAGTTTTAAGTACACCCTTATTTACAGAACCAAGTACTCTCTGCCACTTTCCAGTATGTGATAATACTCTCAGCCCAAGATGTGATATATCCATCTTACCAAAAGTTTTGGGACAAATAGAATCTACTCTGAATGGCCCATCTTTACCTATAATTTGAGTATCACCAGTAATACATGAGTTTACTATAGCAGCACCACCAGTTGATAGAGTAGGGAAAGCTGAGGCCCAAATAGTTGAAGCCCACCTAACAATAGCTGCCTCATCAATCACCAACAACGACAAAGATTCAGAACGACCAGCTTGGTCAGAGGTTGGAATAGATTCAATAACTGAACCATTTGCAAACTCTATAGTTGATACAGAACCAAACTCCCCTGCACGACCATTTATAATTGGCTCTTGCAGATATGAAGGAAGGTTCTTGTACATGAACTTAATCTTCTTCAGTACCTTCTTTGCTACGGTGTCCTTGATTGAGATAATATTTATCTTCTTGTTAGGATGATACATTGCTAACCAAAGACAGTAGAGGGAGATTAGCTCAGTAATACCAGCCTGACGAAACTTTAGGATGATATTGAACCTGTTGAGCATGAATTGGTATAGCACTGCCTTCTGAAAAGGGTAGAGCAAAAACTTTACCATACCCAACACTGGGTTTATCACGTAGCAGAAAGTAGAAAAGAAGAAAGGGTCTTTCATCACCCGAACCAATGTCTTAAGTTGTTCGGGTGTAAGACTTGCATCTTCAACTAAGGTCTTTTTTCTTGCCATGTTAGAAATTGTATGAAATTCTTAGGTATGGGTCGAGACCTAAATTATCCCGAAGTTTGGGATAATAGTTGATATTCAACCCAGCCTCATAATTAAATTTACTGGTATTGTACTTTAGGCCTAAATCTAAATCATGGAAGTTATGTACTGGTCGTAAGGTATATTGAATCACTGGATTGAATCTTTTAAGGAAAGGTGTTTTCTTATAGGTTAATTTTCCATCCAGGTAATTATACTGATATCGAGAATAGTTGACTGAATACTCCTCAGTAATAAGCTTACAATCAGTATTGAATGTAGTGATGGATAGTTTATCACCACCAGATAGTATTTGCAACAACTTAGGAGCTTGGGGATAATTGGTCAAGAACAATTCATTGTATTCAATTTTAGTTGAATCTTTCTGAATGATAGTGACCACTCTATCAACATATTCAATTCGTTCGATAGGAATAGAATCAATCTGATAGAGAAATACCATTTTGGGTAATTGAATCTTAGGGAATTCAACCTTTGGTACAAAGGATTTATTAACCCAAATGGTATCAGGTTGCTCGATAGAATTTTTAAGGTCATGCCTTAATTCAGAATTTCGGTTCCATAGCCAAAATATGGTTAAGGCCATAATTATAAAGGCTAAGGTTAGGATTACATTTTTCATCTTCTTTTATGTGTTTAGTTTTTCTTTCATATACCCCCCTTAAACACGTGTATAGATAATAATATACTGTTTAAGGTATATTATTATCACGCGCATATACGAGGGGGAGTCATCGTAAAATAGAGGCCTTTTTAAGGCACCTTTTTAACCATAATCCGACCTCATATACAGAGCCCTTAGTTAAGGTATTCCTTCCCTTATTTAACCAATAAGTTGGGTTGGCCTTATCAAAATAAATTCGGAAGGTTTTGGGAAAGCCCATTATAACCCTATACTCTTCAAGGCCTATAATCCTTCCATGAGGATTGAATTGCCTTGAAGATGGTCTAACGGTTAAGGGATAACTTCTTTTTCTATTACGGTATACCCCAGGAAGAGTCTTCATCTTCTGGGTTCTCATTGGCCATTTGTAGTCATTCTTAAACTCTGTTTTCCATAACTTTCTCACTTGAGCTACAGTTAGAGTAGTTTTTGACTTATCTGCATAATGGTACATTGCCAACTTCTTATCATCCGCTTCTCTGTAATTTATATCTCTACGTACTTCTTTCTTCAATTCACATAGATTTTTAGGCTTAGTGACTTGAAAAGTATGAGTAAAGAGGTCGGGATTAACTTTAGAATCTTTACGCACCCCTATCAATACCAAACGTTTCCTACTTTGTTGGGAATTACCGAATACCGTAACGGAGTGACAGTGAACTATAAGTTTGTAATCGGGTAAATTATGCTCCCATTCCCCGATAGGGATAAAATCTAGAAGTTTAGGGAGGTTCTCCAGCATAAATACTACTGGTTTGAATTTCTTAATACTGGAAAGATATAAATTGAGGGTGACATCCTCTCGAGGTTTACCAAGGGATTTTTTACGAGAATAAGAAAATACAGAGCTATGTCCACATGATGGAGAACCAAGTATTAGGTCAATTTTGGTGTTTTTAACCTCTTCAAGGCCCCTTACAAAGGGTATATCACCAAAATTGACCTTCCATTGCTCCTCTTTTTTGGAGTGAAATACTGCTCTTGGCTCTACATTGGCTATAAGATGCTCTTTAAACTCGAATAATAGAGCTCCTTGAGCTCCACATATACCTAAGACATTCATTGGAAAATAGAATTTTATAATATATACCTGAAGGTCTTGCAAAGAACTAGCTTTGCTATTGTTCTAAAACATATTTTATTATGAAAGAGAATGTTCCCTGGATGCCCGGATTATATGTAAGTGTTGACGGTGATATCTTTGAGTTAAGGAATAATAATTGGGTACAGTTAAGGATATACCACAGTTTATCCAAGAATCATAAATACCGTCGAGCTTATTTTTATTTTAGAGGAGGGATACGTTCGGTTTCAAGGTTAGTAGCAAAAGTTCATATACCTAACAAATATAATAAACCTTATGTGGGTCATAAGGATAATAACCCCCTAAATAATAGGGTAAGTAACCTATATTGGTGTACACCCAAAGAAAATACTGAAAAAGCTGTGAGAGAGGGTAGAATGAAGCCGGGGGATAAACGAGGAGATAAAAACCCTTATTATAGAGTATTCGGAGATAAACATCCAAAATCTAAATATAGCAACGAACTCAAGATAAAGATTTATAAATTCTATCAAAAACATCCTAATTGGACTACTAAACAACTTCAATCTAAATTCAAAGTTAAAAGTTACCGTCCTTTACGTAAGATTATACGAGGTGAAGATCCTATTATAGCTGAATACTTGAAGGAAGTTGAATAATCTATATTATATTGCATAAAATAATAACAAAACCTATGAAAGTTGGTGATTTACTACTGGTAACAGGACCTGCCTTCTTTGAAAAGACGGCAATTAAGGAGAGGAAAAATGGAATTTACACCCTTGAGAATGGTATCAAGATTGACAGAACTCTTCATCCTCTAAATTCGAAGTACAAAATTGAAGTTTTCGATGAAGAAAAGTACAAAACTATGACGGCTCAGAGAACTTTAACTAGTGGTATCGATAAATTAGCCGCTATCAATAAGAAAGGCATTGAAAATGCCAATCTTATTAGGTATGCAGCGGCTAAAATAAGCCGTATCCTCGAAAAACTCGGAGATATATGATACGATTCCTCTTACATTGGGCTATAGTTAACATACTCAGTTACACTGCATATAGTGGTGGAATGGCTTGGAAAGCTCTTTCAAAGCTTGACAAGGAATATGAAGGTAATCAATCTTGGTCCAATGGTAAGAAAGAAGCCATACAAACACTCATAATTTGCATCACCTGCTTAATCATTATATCATGTATAATACGCTAACAGCTACTACCCCGACTTGGTTGGGTTATACCCTACTCATCATGTATGTTTTAGGGTTTATTTTTTGTATCTTCCTGATAAGTGTAATCAAGGAAACTCCATTAAGGAAAGCCAGTAATCCAGTAAGGTATGGAGTTTTATTCCTTATTTGGGCGGTAAGTCCGGCAGTAGTAACCGGGCTGTTTATATTAACATTCAACGTACTCTTCAGAAATGGCAAGAAGACGAATCAACACTGAGATAATTCTCCCGAGGGTTAGTGACCAAGAGAAGAAAGAAATTCCCGTGTGGGATGCCTATATAGAGAAAGTAATACTGGACGGAGATATTCCAAGCTTGATAGTGGACAAAATCTATGGAAAGATAAACCCCTTGATAAGTGGGTGTCCTCAGAAGTTTAGTGGTAAACTTAAAGGTAATATAGAAAATATCCTAACCGATACTGAGGTAGGTATTTACAAGAAATATGGTATAACCTACTCCAAGCTTAGAGTAAAGAGGGAAAACTACGATTTAGTAGTTACAACAAACCAAGACCAATCATTTGATATCTGGGAATCTTAATCACAATTATATGGCAGTAAAAGTTTATACACCGGGTCAGTTCTATGCAGCTGGTGGAGTAGTAGAAGAGATGTTCTACGAAGAAGTATGTAGAAGTACATTGGGAGCACCGAAACAATACATTAGGAAGAGGATAGGTTTTGTTTCTTCTTTCGAACAGGTAGTCAAAAACCTGAACAGTGAAGCCTGGAGAAAGTTACACTATATGAGGGCTAATGTGAGAGGGGTTGATTATACATTAGTACATGACCCGGAGGATAAGTATTATCCATATCTATTTGTAGAGACCAAGTTCTACCTGAAACAGAGAGCAAAGATTCAATAACCAGACCAGAAATAATCATTACATTCACACAGTTAAGGGCAGGAAATTTCCTGCCCTTTTCTTTTAGTCTACATAGTGGCTGCCATTTGGAACTCCTGGTCACCGTCTTGGTAACATATTATCTTGACTAATTTTTTGGGTACCTTCATCATTTAAGAATAAGACATTGTTAGGTAAGTATAAATTAACACCATCTACCTCCATATTCACAAATACGTCTGGTATGATAATCAGAAAATTATTATTGTGTGCTTGGTTCAAACACTTTAGCTTTACCCCATCAATAGGGCTGTACATAAGGTCAGAGGCAATACTAGAGGTAACTACTGAATTAGAAACACCAATCAAAACCTCCTTGATTGTTGTTCTTAATAACTAACTCTACTAACTTCATATCATCTTCTTCAATTATAGGTATATTACCCGAGTGAAACATAAGGAAACTCATAGCTATATGGTTTATGGATTAAAAGTAAATTACTATGATTTACCTCCTTAATAGGAATAACAGGGCTTGTCCTTTCAATATTAGGCAACACTTCTAGAAAATATCTACAAATATCAGGTGAGTTATTTATATTTGGAATATTTTGCATTCTGGTTTGATTTCTTGGGTGGTGATAAGAATACAGGGGATCTATAAGAACCTTAGTGATAACCTTTCTATCCATGATATTTATCGGGGGATAGGTTTGATACTGAATCCAGGATTAAGGCCTTTGATAAATTGATTAAGGTTTATGAGGCAAAGGTGTATGGGAAGTCCTTATAATGGGAGCCTTAAAAATATCCTGGAAAAATTTTATGAAGGGCCTTTGGATGGGTTCTTCATTTTGTGTAGGGAGAGGGGGTGATTAGGTAATGGATATATACCTATGTGGTATGGGCCTTTCAGGAAGAGCTTATCACGAGGAGCCTAAGGGGGCTAGCAGTAAAAAGGGGCCACGGTGTCCCTATCGCAAAATTAAATTTTATTAAAAATAGGGGACAAAATTTGTCCCCTATTCGATTTTATTTACTTGCTTTCTTTTTCATTCATTGCAAGTAAGAAATTTTTGATTGTGTCCTTTTTTTCTGTATTTGCATTTGCATCGACGATGCAATTTGCATTTATATACTTGCTTTGCATATTCTTGCCATGCTTTTTTTAGTGCTTTCCTTTTTTCTATATTTTTATTGCTTGCAATAAATTCTGCTATGAACGCATCTAACTTTTTACGCAACTTCATTCGCAGATTCTTTTTTTCTTTGTCGGTTTTACATTCTGCAAAGATTTCTTTTTTGTAGATGCTTTTTCTTTCGTTGGTCGAAAAAATTTCGTTGCCGATTGCTAAAATTTCATTTGCTTTCATAGTAGTAAAATTTTTAATTGGT
>OHDZ01000143.1_pt1 | contig 37381 bp, 27 predicted proteins | sample 1567161 | NCBI WGS metagenome assembly OHDZ01 (sample SAMEA3879525, study PRJEB24766) | human gut metagenome | biome: human-associated habitat; feature: feces | place: USA | collected 1985/1987 | reverse complement strand
ATAGTAACGGTATCCGTAAGGCTATCATCATCATTTCTGTAAACACCATATGAATTGTTTTCACAGACAATGTAAACATCATCATAAACCAAATACTGCCCCATCTCGTCTCTGGATAGATGGTCATCATCTGCTTCTTTCAAATACGGCATGTACGTATTTTGTGACCACTGCGTCTTTGTCTGCATAACCGAGAACATATATGGCTTATTTACCACATCGTCGTTGCTCATCTTTCCATAACTACCAGGACGGAAAACAGGATACTTTACATAATAATAATTCCATGGATATAAATTATCCTTTTCACATTGAGCCAAGAACGCAGAAATAATTCCATCCAAAATGCCATCATCGAAACTTTCTTTCGATTTGAGCAGTTCAACTAAAATTGTATGTGTATTTTCAAAACCGGCATTTGCACTTTTATGAAATAGCTCATCCCAAGCATACTGCAAACTTTTTGACGCAAACTGATAACGCCATTTGTTTCTTTCCTGCTGCCCATAGTTGCCTAATGTCATTAAAGCACAGTCAATCTTATCCCACGAACAGGCGAATAAAGAAGAAAAACGAGAGCCCAGCGAAAGATTATCGAGACCAATAATACCGATTTGCCCTTTTAACATGTTATGATCTTCCAGTTCAAACACTTCATCTGTACAGTCTGGGTTTTGGGTTAGGAATTCAATTTTTTTCTTTTCTTCCTGTATCTGATTTACATTGAAGTTAATCTCAATAGAATCATCAATCACGCCTGTAAGAACAATTGCATCAATAGCCTGAAGAATTGCGGGAATTCTGTTTCTATCCTGTCTATCACTAACCTCATCTTCGGAATTCTGAATCAGGTTGTTGACAATTCTGATTCTTCTCACAAAATCAGAATATGTCACTTCATTTTGGTGCTGTAAATAGATTGTAATGGCATACAAGAGCACGATGCGGTTTAATGGAAACTGTCGTATTCTGCCGGACTTATCAGAATAAAAATGCAAGCAATCCTCAAAAATATCAATCTTATATCTGGAATCAACCACAATTTTCCCACATGCATGAGTGTAGCTCATAAACGATTCCAAAAATTCTGTCGGATTATCATAGCCATTTATTTTACACCAGCAATCGAAGAACGCTTCTAGCGTAGCTATGTTCGCTACTGCTTTCTCTTCATCTGCGGAGAAATACAAGTGCAGCAAATCAAAAATGTCGCTGCTGTAGCCTTGTGGAGACTGTCCATTACGATAACAAATAATATCGCAAACGAACTTGAAGTATCGTAGAAATTCATCATCAATAATATTGTCATCCGCATCACTGGAGCCGCTGCTGCGATATTTCCAACAATACGATCTGCCGTATTCTGACCATTTTTTTCATCGAGAGCTCTGATTTCCCTCTCCAGTTCTGCTTTGAAATGTTCAAATACTGTCAACGGCTTCCCACGGGAATTCATTTTAATATAAAGCTCATCAGTAAGACCCATATCTCTTATTGGCAAGAAATAAAAGGTAATCGCTTTATTTTCCAATTGCTCCCATATATCCGGTACATCTTTGAAGCGCTCATCAATCGCATCCAACATTACAAGCATGGAGCTGATAGTAGGATCATCTTTCCAGTCAAACGGAAACCATGCCTGATTCTTTATGTCAGCAGAAAGCGTAGTTTCAAAAGATGGCATAAACTTCACAAGCTCGGCACAGAAATATCTTGCACTATAACGTGTTTCATAGCTGAACCTGCTGAGAAATGCGTACTTGTCATCAGAAATTTTTTCCTTTTTAGCCGCATACCAATGCAAGAGGAACAACGTTGTCAAACGCTGCTGACCATCCAAAGGCGTCATAGTTCCTTCTTCATCAATGTCACCGTAAACAAAGTCAAGGGTAATCGGCTCCCCAGTAACAGCCCTATAAAGTGCCTGAAGAAAACGACTTCTTACTCTATTGATGTCTTTATCAATACGTCCTTGAGCGTAGTCTCTCTGAATAAGGGGGATTACAATTTTATTAAGCTGAACTGAAGTATCTCCATCCTCAATCGTTGTTTCAAAGATATCCATAAATGAGTGAAGCGTCGTACTCATTTTGTTTCCTCCTTTTCCAAAACAATCGGTTCTATATAATCACTCAGAACATCATTGATTGCTTTAATATAAGCAATTCTATCGGCCTGACCCCAAAAGTGAAGCTGATTTTCAGCAGATGGAGTATAATATTTCAGAAATACCATCTTAGTACAGAAAGGAATATACTGTCCTTTTTTATCCATCTGAATGATATCATTTCTTTTCACATCAAATGTCGAATTATTAAGAGCCGCATTGTCCGCCGTATTAAGCAATGCAAGATTTGCAATGGAATGCATGTACTCTGTATTGCCTGAAACGGATAACAAACCAAGAACTTTTTGCTGAATGCTCTCAAATACAGTGCGCTCCAGCTTATCTGCATTTATCGCGCCTTGCATTTCATCAATCAGTTCACTATGTTCACCACCGATACTTTCAACAGATGGGATATGAAGTTCCAGCCACTTTTTCCAAACATCTTGCGTTTTCATACCTTCCGATTGCTGGGCATGTATATGTTCTAGGCTCCATGTAACATTGCTGCCCTTATGGTGCTTAAACTGATCAAATGGAAACCGTTGAGCATGTCCATCACTTCTTCTTACCGATTCGATATTGAATAAAAGCAGTAATGTACTAATCCGCTTATAATCCAACGACTTCTCATAACTGAGTTCAGCATAATTTCCAGAAATCGCAACGCTCTTTTTAATCAGTTCGTCGAGAGATTCATTAAACTCGCTCTTCTTTTTATCTTTTGACAGAGCAAATATTTTATGCAGAGAAGTGCCAGACGTAATCAAATAGCCGATTCTGTGGTACAGATCATGATCCTCGTACCAGCCCTTCAAAGTAAGAAAAGTCTGATAGATTTTTTTCCAGATATCATCCAGTGATACTTCTTTACGCAATTCATCAAATCGGAAGAATGTATAATACTTTTCTCGTGTACTTTCATCTTTACCGGCAATCAGGTCAAGAACAAGGTCAATTCTTGTCTGATATTCACCTTTGACGCTGTTTGTCAAAAAGAACCACAGAGATTCATTATGAAGTTCCCTCTCGATGCCATCCCATTGTAGCGATATCTCTTCCTGCTTTTCCCTGCGCATATTCTCTGCATTATCCCGGCTAAGAAACATCGCTTTGACGAGTTCAGCACTTGTCAGCGGAATTTTTCCGATGTTCAAACGGGTAAATAGCGAGATTGCATCTTCGCTTTCTCCAACCTCGTACCAGATGATTTTGACATCTTCTTTTAAGTATTCAAAGATATGCATAACCCGAATTTGTAAGTCCTGCTCAAACCACTTTTTTATGGTGTTGTATGCCTTGGCTATAAACCAAAAGTCGATGTTATCATCCTGTTTCGTCATGTCCAAAGTTTTCAAAAACTCTTCTGACTGGTCTCTTGTCTGATAAGAAAGTGTAAATGCTGGTTCATTGAAGAACGGATTCACGTTCTTCATATACTTATAAATGAGATATAATGTGGTAAGTCTCTGCTGTCCATCAATCAGTTCGTACCGATCTTCTTTTTTACGAACGACCACCGGTTGCAGGCAATAATTTTTCTTACCATTCTGATATATATCATCTAACAGACGTACAACCTCTGTTTCACTCCATCTATAGCCTCTTTGATATGACGGAATATAAAAAGAGCCTCTTATATCAGCTACGAATTTTGTTTCCAGTATAATATTATTGCCCATAGCCCAACCTCCATCTGTGCTTTAATCACATTCTTTTGTTTACTAATATTCCTTTACATTTTCCCATGCCCCCGATAGCCCATCAAAATAAATTCCTTTAACCTTGAAATCAATAATTTTGATTTATCGCTCTGCCGGACAAAGGTTGCGAACTGTTCTTGAAGATCAATGGGTGGCAGTGCTATGGGATACTCATTCAAATATGTGATTGGTACTCGTCGCTGACCGCCAGTACCAGTCATAACTTTTTCAGCATCAGAGCGGAATTTCGGAAATATCGTTAGGATGTATATCCAATATGGATCACTGATACCCTTAATGGGCCTAAGAACATGAAATTCTGTAGATCCAAAGCCAGCTCCATTTTTTAGTTTTTTCGCAACTCCGCCCTTTCCATTTTCCATGCAAGGCGTTATTTTCGCAAAGAGCACATCATTCTCACCAAAATATGTAAACCCTTTACACACTTCCGAATACGGCCTCTCGATGGAGCTGTCAATGCGACCATCCTCGCTGACAGAAGGCATTGCAACAAATGAGTAGTCGATATTCGTATTCATGTCCTTCGGCTTCCGAGGGTTAAGCTCACAACACTCTCCTAGCGTAGTTAGCCCCCATCCAAACGGGTCTGTTCCTGGTTTTCCAAAGCGCTCGATAAATTGAGACTTAACAAGCTCATCGGTAGCGGCGATCAGCTTTTTATAGGTCTCCATCGTATCATTGATTGACCAAAGAGTTTCAGCCAACTTGCGCTGAGTCGCTAAATCAGGCAATTCAAATTCAAGCGTTTTAAGGTCGCGCCAGTTAATAGTTGGTGATAACGATCCAACGGAGATCTTGATGGCAGCATCCAAGAAATAGTCCGAGCTGATAAACAGCGGAAAAAAGCTCTTGTCAATTACGTCTTCTCTAGGTCGCAGAACCATTCCATGTGCAGAGAAAATACCATCAAATGGTGCGATGGCAACTTTCTTCTGGTAGGCTCTACGTTTTCCGAAGAGCACATCTCCTTTGTGCATCACCAGTTTTTCACCGATTGGAGCTACCTCCGAACCGAATCGAGTAACTTTGAGGCTTCCTGAATCAAGATGTTCAAGACCAAGATAGGTGAAGCGATCTTCTTCAACAGGCTTTTTCTTTTCAGTGCTGTTGATTGCAATCTGTTCAAACCGATATTTCGCCATTATGCACACCTCCTTGCGGAAGCGGTATGACCGGTGAAATCCTTGTGGCCAGCTGGCCCGATAAATTGAGATTTCACCAGTTCATCCGTGGCCGCAATCAGCTTCTGGTAGGATTTCTTCGTGTTATCCATAGCCCAGAGTAGTTCAGCCAATTCCTTTTGTTTCTCCATATCAGGGAGCTTGAACTCGTAATTCTTCAAGTGTTCCCATTTTACACGAGGTGAAAGGGAGCCTGCGGATTTGCCGACAGCAAAGTCAAACAAATCATCATTCTGGATGATGAACGGGAGCAACTCCGGCAGAATACGGTCAGGTTTTGCTTCGATAACAGTGATATCACCAGAGCAGATGCCATCAAATGGAGCAACAGCAGCCTTTTTGAGGTAGGCTCTGCGGCGGCCAAACAAGACATTCCCCTTGCGGAACATCTTACTGAACGTATTTTCGCTGCCTTCATCCCAAGCAGTCAATGTAATCTCTTCCGGGATCAGGTGTTCCAGCCCAACGATAGGATAGCCATCCTTGCTGCCTTTGCATGTCTCCTTATGTTCTACAGCGACATCGCCAAGAAGGACTTTATTCATTGACATCTGCCTCCTTTACTAATAGTGCGTTCAATTTTTCATAGCTCAGTTTCATCATTTCGGAAGCAGCTAGCCAACTATCATAATGCTCCTGAACATTACGATTATCTATATCTTCTTCGTTAACCTCTGGTTTCACATACAGAGGAATGCTCAAGGAGAAGTTATTATTTGCAATATCCTGAATAGTAGCTACCTTTGCAAAATCAGCATCATCAACATAGCTGTCATACGCGGCAGCAATTCGAGCGATGTGCCGTTCTTCCAGATAGCTCTGCGCATTTTTGCGCTCAACCTCATTTACCGCATTGATGAACAACACCTGTCCACGACGTTCAGGGCGCTTATTCATCCGACAAATCATGATACAAGCTTCCATCGGAGAGTTGTAGAAAAGATTCGGTCCGAGACCGATAACACATTCTACTTTATCGCTGCGCACCAGTCTTTCACGCATTGCACTTTCCTCATTACGGAAAAGAACTCCGTGCGGGAACAGGATAGCGCATCGGCCAGTATTGTCCTTCAGACTTGCGATAATGTGCTGAAGGAATGCATAATCAGCACGACCTTGCGGAGGCACACCCAAGAAGTTACGACCATATTTATCACTTTCAAATGCTGCGCGATCCCACTGACTAATTGAGTACGGCGGATTTGCCAGGATAAGGTCAAATTGCTTCAGTCTACCATTCTCAACGAAGGCCGGTGCTTTCAAAGTATCTCCATTTACGATATTAAAGTCCTTAACTCCGTGCAGAAACAGATTCATCTTGCCAATAGCAGAGGTAAGCGCATTGATTTCCTGACCGTAAACAGCCACATTTCGCCATTCCTTACCTTGCTCTTTTAAGTACGCAATAGCAGAAATAAGCATACCTGCACTACCACAGGTCGGATCATAGATAGATTCCCCCGACTCCGGCTTCAACATCTCAGTCATCAAATGCACAACAGTACGATTCGTGTAAAACTCCTGTGCTGTGTGACCGCTGTCATCAGCGAACTTTTTGATCAGGTATTCGTATCCTTGACCAAGTTCGTCTTCCGGGCAGTTAGCAATAGAGAGTGTCTTGGTACTGAAGTGCTCCAACAGATCCTTCAACAACCTATCAGGGAGCCTGTTCTTATTTGTCCAGGCACCATCACCAAAAATACCTTGTAACTTGTCAATGTTGGCATTTTCCACTTTGCGGAATGCCTCAACAATGGCCACACCAACATTTTCGGATACGGCACGCACATCGTTCCAGTGATACCCCTTGGGAACCACAAAGGTATGGATTTCGTCAGCATCAAATTCGGCAGCGTCATCACCATATTCTTCGATAGCAAGAGCAGTTTCTTCATCGTATACATCACAGATGCGCTTGAAGAACAGCAGCGGAAAAATATATTGTTTATAAGCACCAGCATCAATATTAGTTCTTAGGAGGACAGCGGAGTTCCAAAGATAGGATTGCAGTTCCTCAATGGTTATTCTTTTACTCACTGATATAACCTCCTTCCAGCAAGAGTTTACGCATCTTTTCTTCGGCTGCAATCATTTCTTTGTAAGCCTCAAAATACTGTCTACGGATTTCTGCCGGAGGAACAGTTTCCTGCTCCTTCTTTTCGATATAGTTGTTAATCGCAAGAGAAAAGTCTTTCTCCCGAATTTCTGGAATCGTAACGATTTTGACCTTTTCGATAACATCTTCGTATTCCGTATAGTAGTTGAATACGGTTTGGATATCTTCTTCGGTCATAATGTTCTGTGCTCTCTGGGGAGTATAAATTCCGGAGCCATCAATCATACAAATACGGCCACGATGCTCAGGAGCTTTATCATTATTTAAGAAAAGAATGCAGGCAGAAACACCAGTAGAGTAGAATACACCACTGGCCATCGTAATGATAGCTTCCAGTTTATCGGATTCCACAAGGTGCTTGCGAATCTCACCTTCTTTGCCGCTTCTAAAGAGCACTCCCTGCGGCAGCACCACAGCACAACGACCAGTTTTCGGATTCATAGACTTAATCATGTGCTGAAGCCATGCAAAATCACCATTGGAATCGGTCGGGCATCCCCAAATATTTCTACCGTAAATATCGCTGCTGAATTGTTCAGCTCCCCAGTTTTTGAGCGAAAACGGTGGATTTGCGACTACGCAATCAAAGGTCTGCAATGATCCACGTTCCAGATAGTTCGGGGAGCGTAAGGTATCGCCCTGTGTCACTTTGAAATCTCGTGCACCATGCAAGAACAGATTCATTCGAGCGATAGCAGAGGTTGCCAGATTTTTTTCCTGACCGTAGATTTTTCCATAGGTCAACTTGTCATCATGCATATACCGGATAGCCTCAATGAGCATACCACCCGTACCGCAGGCTGGATCGTAAACGGTCTCTCCGGCCTTAGGAGCCATCAGCATAATAAGTAATTTGACAATCGAACGCGGCGTGTAGAATTCACCGGCATTCTTTTTGGAGAGGTCAGCAAATTTCTTAATCAGAAATTCGTAACTGTCACCCATTACATCTGCGGAATAATTGTTATTACCGACCTTGATTTTGGACATATGTTCAATCAGGTCTTTCAGACGCTCGTCAGATAGTTTTGTTTTATCAGTCCAGTTTGCATCATCAAAGCTACTGAACACACCACTCAGCGTATCGGGATTAGCACGTTCGATTCCATTCATGGCTGTAACAATAGCTACACCGACATTTTCACTTGCTTCACGAACATCTTTCCAGTGGCAGCCCTCCGGAATGACAAAGCGGTGATTTTCCGGGAAGCTGGCGTATTCCTCGTCACCACCAGATTCTTCGAGAGCAACTTGAGTTTCTTCATCATAAACGTCGGAGAGACGCTTGAAGAAAAGAATAGGCGTTACATAACTCTTATATTCGTCCTGATTGATGGGGCCACGCAGAATATTGCAGGCTTCAAACAGGTGAGAAAACAGCTTCTGACTGGTTGTTTCTTCCGGATGTGCGGCACTGGCTTCCAATTCCATATCAGCTATATCCATAGCGGATTGCATCATCTCAGCACGACCTCCTGTCTTTACTTTTTTACCTGTGGAAGGTTTTACACCTACGCTACCACTTTCCTGAATTTTCTCAAATTTAGCAGGATACTCATTTTCAAATTCCAGGAGAATTTTCAGGAGACGCTCGTCCAAAAATGTAAGAGCGTGTTTCCTGATATCAGTAGGTACACCATAGTACGCCTCGGCAACAGCACCGGTGATAGCCGCCAAGGTGTCACTGTCACCTCCAATAGAAATGGCGTTGCGAATGGCATCCTCAAAACTGGTAGACTCAAAGAATGCTTCGAGTGCCTGAGGGACGGTATCTTGGCAGGTTTCGTTAAACTGGTAGGTATCACGAATGGAATCCAAGGTGAAGTTAATCGGATAGTAGTTCTTCACAATATAATCCTGAATTTCCATCAGACTGCTGCCAGTACGAGCCAGATAGACTGCAATGGCAGTAGCTTCCGCCCCCTTAATTCCTTCTGGGTGATTGTGGGTTGTCTCGGTAACTGCTCTTGAAAGTGCTGCGGCTTCAGCAACAGAATTAGCTACATAGCCACATCCGCCGACACGCATTGCTGCTCCGTTTCCGTAGCTATTATATGGGTGAGGATTGTCCGAATACATCCAACGATAAAAGGAACCACCATAACCACAATGTGGATAGGGCCGTCCAATTCGCTGCATAGATTCAATCGTTATATTACTTAAATCACTGTAGTCAGGCTTGCAATGCATCAAAGCATCACATACAGCCAGAGACATGACGGAATCATCGGTAAAGAAACATTTATGCGTAAGGAAATCAAAATCTTTCGACCTATGATTATCCCATTCAAATCTGGAACCGACGATGTCGCCAATGATTGCTCCAATCATCTAGTTTTCTCGCTTTCTTTTTTGTTATTAGTAATACTGCTCAATATAGCTATAAGCCTTATCAAAGACATCTTTATCCTTGATTTTGTATTTGATCCAAACAACACTGCGAAGGGCTTTCTTGACTTCCTGCTTACCAGCAGTAGTGCTCTGCCAGCCATCGAAACGCACAATTTTTACAATGCTGTCAATATCAGCAACGATGCGCTCAACAATAACAGGAGTGCTTCGGTTTTTCAAACCGTTAAAGAGTTCCGTCAGCGCAGCGATTCCCTTATCAACTTCCTGCTCTGGCACTACTTCTTTTTCAGCCTGTGCTGCTTCCTTCGCCAATTCCAATAGAAGTTTCAAGAACTCGATACTGGTCACCAGGCCCTGTTCGTGCTTTTCTCGCAATGTTTCCAACTTTTCACCAAGCTTGATGAATTTCGGGTCCTTGGTGTGATTCATGATTTTGGCTACGAGATTGATTTCGATCTTTTTGGTGGTCTTCTTCAAATCTTTCTGCTTTTCTAAGAACTCATCAATCAGGTCGGCATCCATTGCCAGAATTTCCACGTCCTCATCCGCTTCACCAACGGTTAGGTTCTGATGAACAAGCTCAATCGTTTTTGCGCCCAAAGAGGCCCAGATCAATCCACCTCGGCCATCCGTCGGCTTCACAGATTCATATACACGAGACAGCCACTGGTAATCGGCTTTATAAGCATTCAGGAAACCGTCTGGTGATAAAGCATCCCACGCACGATTCAGCACACGGTAGTCAGCAGCAAACGCGTCTTTTTCTTTATTTGTTGGTAAGCACTCCTGCGCTGCCATGAGACCTTCCCAACCTTCAATTGTTCTATCAACACCCAAGAAGTATCCCAGGCACTTTTTTAGGAGTGTCGGAAGCTGCTTCTTGATTTCTTCAATGTTGGTGATGATCTTACGCATACTGTTTTCGTCAAAATCCAGTGCACGCGCGACATCATCAAAAATACCGATATAATCAACGATCAGACCATGTGTTTTGCCCTGGTCATAGATACGATTGGTACGACAAATCGCCTGTAGCAGGGTATGATCCTTCATGGGTTTATCCAGATACATTACCTGAAGAATCGGTGCGTCAAAACCGGTCAACAGTTTAGCTGTTACAATAACAAGTTTTAACGGGCTTGCAGGATCTCGGAAGGTGTCTAAAACCTTGCCCTCGGCATCACGATCTCTGCGATATTTCTTATAACGGTCTTCTTTATCGTTGTTGGTATCCATAACAATGGTGCTGGCTTCTTCGCCGAGCAGCTCATCGAGGACAGCCTTATACATCAAGCAGCATTCACGGTCATAAACAACGACCTGACCCTTGTAGCCATTAGGCTCGATTTTTTCCTTAAAATGTTTAGCGATATGCTCACATACCTTACGAATTCTAGCCGGGTTGTACATGATTGCTTTCATGTTCACCCTGCGAGAAAGTTCGTTTTTTTCATCTTTGCTAAGTCCAGCTTCATCGGTCATAGCCTCAAATTCACGATCCAGCTTTTCCTTATCCACATGAAGCTCTACAGGAACCGGCTCAAAGTGAAGAGGAAGCGTAGCACCGTCACGAATGGAGTCAGAAAAAGAATAGCGGCTCATATAGCCAGTGCGATCTTCCTCGGCACCAAAGGTTGCAAAAGTGTTTTTATCAACACGATTGATAGGCGTACCGGTCAATCCAAAGAAGAAAGCATTCGGCAGAGCCATTCTCATTTTTTCACCCAGATCACCTTCCTGGGTTCTGTGAGCTTCATCGACCATGACGATGATGTTATCACGAGGATTCAGCTCACCGCTAACCTCACCAAACTTAAAAATCGTAGTAATAAGGATTTTTCGCATATCACCACGGAAGAAGGAAAGAAGTTCTTCTTTTGTGGCTGCACTGGTTAGATTCGGAATATCTGATGCATTAAAGGTTGCAGTAATCTGCGTTTCCAGATCAATGCGATCATCCACAATAACGACAGTTGGATTTTTAAGTTCCGGAATCATTCGCAACTTCTGTGCTGCAAAGACCATCAGAAGAGATTTACCGGAACCTTGGAAATGCCAAATGAGACCTTTCTTAGGGTAGCCAGCGATAACACGATTCACAATCATATTAGCGCCTTCAAACTGCTGGTAACGACAGATGATTTTATATTTGCGATATTTTTTATCAGTAGCGAACATCGTGAAGAACTGAAAAATATCCATGACATTCTTCGGTGAAATCATATCCTCAACACTGATTTTCACATCAGCAAGACTGCCTTCCGCCTTATGAATTGCTGTGTGCCACGGTCCCCACATGTTAATGGGCATGTTGATAGAGCCATAGCGATAGCATTTGCCTTCGGTAGCAAAATTAAAGACGTTGGTTACAAACATGGCGGGTATGCTTTTTTCATAAGCTGAAATATCGCCAGCTGCATCCAACCAAGTAATAGCACTACGAACCGGAGTTTTCAATTCACCGATTGCAATCGGGAAACCGTTAATCAAAAGAACAATATCTAAGCGCTTGCCGCCTTCGGCCTGAGGATATATCCACTGATTGGTCACAACATATTCGTTGAGAGCAAGATCTTCTTTACGCATAGTACCAAAGAAACGAATCGGAACCATGCGTCCGTCCTTACCAAAAGGATAGGAGTTTTCCTCGAAAATCATTTTCTTGAAAATCTCATTCTGAGTGACAAGGTTATGTGGTTGAACAGACAAAACAAGTGTCCTAAGTTTATAAATAACTTCATCTGCCCGGGATGGATCTTCCGCAATTTCCGGGTTAAGGCGAATGAGGGCCTCTTTTACCATTGGTTCAACAAGTACATCCGAATACATACGAGGAAGTTCCTCGGCAGGAATATATTTCCACCCATTCTTCTGAAGAGTAGAAAGCATCATTTGCTCAATGGTATTATCTTCATTAAAAATAGTAGCCATCTGTATTCCTCCTCCAGTCCAATCAATCTTATTTTATCTTTTCGTCCGTCCCATAATCTGGACTATCCGGTAAAATTTCTAATATGTCATCTACTGTGCAATTCAGTTTGAGGCAAATCCGTGCAATTACTTCCATAGAAACTATTTCGCCTCTGCCCATTTTGCTTATCGTGCTTGGGCTCACATCTGCCAACTCGCATAATTCCTTTTTCATCATTTTTCGATCAATAAGCATTTTGAATAATCTATTGTAGGAAACCGCCATATCATACCGCCTTCTTTATTCATACCAACGCTTGCAACTATATAAACTCATGATAAAATTATAGCACACTCGCTTTGCTAAGTAAATCAATAATGGTGACTTCTCGCAAGTGCCGCTCTTCTGCAAGCAGGGCTTTCGTGACACGAAAGCGATTTTCTGCTTGTTGGGGAAACTCCCCAATCCCCATAGAACGCTGCCTGCGGCATCGAGCTGCGCATCCGTTCCGGATGCTTTAACGGCAGTTCCTTCCATAGAAAAAGCCAGAGCGAATTATCACCCCGGCTTCAAAAAACATTTACTTGTGCTTGCGGCCTCCACGCTTTTTATAGTCCTCGTCTATACGCTTTTTCCAGTCTGCACTCAGCGGGGCACTGCACCGGACAGAGCTGATTGCTTCGCTGACCACCTCATAATTCAACGCGGTTCCTTCACCGTCGCACTGATAGTTAACTGCACGATCTGCACCAATTCCGAACTGGCTTGCGGTCTCTACTGCGTCAATATTGGCACCAAAGAACAAAAACTCCCAACCATATTTCGCTTTCTGCCGCTCGATCATCTGCTTCACTTTTTCGCTGTTGTACCGGCGGCTGGCATTTTCCATTCCGTCCGTAGTGATTACAAACATGGTGTGTTCCGGCACATCCTCCGGTCTTGCGTACTTATGAACATTTCCAATGTGATGAATCGCACCGCCGATGGCATCTAAGAGTGCTGTGCATCCGCGAACCGTGTAATCACGGTCAGTCATCAGTCGGATGTCCCTTACATTTACACGGTCATGCAGGACTTCGCTCACATTGTCAAACAGCACCGTTGAGATCAGTGCTTCGCCCTCTGCTTTTTTCTGCTGCTCAATCATGGAATTGAATCCGCCAATGGTATCCCGTTCCAATCCGCTCATGGAACCGCTACGGTCTAAGATAAAAACGATCTCTGTTAAATTCTTTCTCATATGCTTATCCTCCCAAAAGAAAATGGCTGCTCGGTTTTTGTACCTTACAGCCATAGTATAGCGATTTTCTTTTGTGGAGTGGTCGCATGGAAAGCGACATTTCTTTGTCCTTATGCTCCGATCAGGCTCTGGTCAAAAGCAAACAGAGCCTCATTGATTTCATACACATTGTAGTTTCCTCGTTCGACAAAATATTCTACAATGATATCGAATTTGCTCGAATGGGAAAGGGTAAACCCTGCCTTGCCGAGCATCTCCTGCATCTGGGCAAGCGGCAGTTCCAAAGCCAGGGCAAATGCCAGCACCGTAGGTTTGGATGGCTTATAGAATTTATCCGAACGGATCTTCGAGAAGAGTTTCCGGTCAATGTTTGCCTTCTTGTAACACTGGGCATCCGTCATGCCGCTTTCGTCAATCTTCCGCAGCAACATTTCCGAAAAGCTCTCATCAATCTGTCCCAGTGCCTCTTTCAAGGATTGACTGCTGCAAGATTTACAGATTGCTTCGGACGGCAGCGGGACAGGTGCAGCTTCAAAGCAGGATTCCTCTGACAACGCTTCGAGCCGCCGTCTCTGTTCTACTCGGCTGTCGGTATGTTCATCCACATACCGGTCATCTATGTACGCCGCGATATCAGCAAAAAGTTTTCCGCTAATCTGATATGCCTTCCGATCAAAGATAACAATGTAGACCATCATCTCATTCTCCAGCAGGAATGTGCTGATGGTATCGACTGCAACCTTCAGAGCCTGGTCTTTCGGATAGCCGTAAATGCCGGAGGAAATCAGCGGAAATGCCACCGACTGACAGCCATTTTCTTTTGCCAAGTTCAACGATGTCCGATAGCAGGATTCCAGAAGCTCCTGCTCCCGATGCTTGCCATCCCGCCAGCGCGGGCCGACTGCATGGATCACATATTTGCAGGGCAGTCGATATCCCTTTGTGATTTTTGCGTTGCCGGTTTCGCAGCCATGCAGCGTACTGCATTCTGCAAGCAGCTCCGGTCCGGCGGCACGATGAATGCAGCCGTCCACACCGCCTCCGCCCAAAAGAGACGTGTTAGCCGCATTGACGATTGCATCAACGCTCATTTTTGTAATATCGTTCCTAATAATCTGTAGGGGCACGAAGCATACCTCCCATTCATCAATTTAACTTTTAATCTGTATTATAACTTCTTTTATGTTGAGATGCAAAATTCAAGTCAAGAGCAATCAATAAGCAACATCATCATAAATATTTTTTCACACAAAAAAGCCCGGTGCAGCATGAGCATTACACCCACACTGCACCGGACAATCCATCATCGACTGCTTTGTCTATTTTCTTCTTCCTGCCGAACTTCCTGCTCATGCAGCTGCTCTTTCTTCTGTTCGTCCTCTTTCAGGATTTCCTGCACAATCTTCTGCGCCACAAGCCAATCCTGCATTTCCGATTTGGTCTTGCGGTACTCTGCATAGGAGCTTTTCTTTCGTTCCAGGAGCATCGCATACTCTGCGTTCAGCTCGCTGATGCGCGGGAGCTTTTTGTCAGAGCCATTCTCTTTCTTATAAGCATCAAACGCCTTTTTCGCTGCGCTGCGTAAGGCCAGCGTATCCCGATGCGCTTCATAGAACTCCTGATTGTAGCCGGATGCTTTATACGCGGCAAAAACATCTTTTGTCTTGGCATAATTGATTAGATGCTTCCGCAGCACCGACACTTCCGACATCCGTGCCTCATCTGCCTTTACAGATTCCAGCAGCGCATCGCATTTTTCAGAAATTTCATCTGCTTTTTCTTTCAGCTCTGCATAACTCTTGATTCCATGCTCCTCCATGAACATCATGGCTTTTGCCATCTGCTTCAGATTAAAGACTTTCGCCCAACGCGCATATCCTGCGCCTTTGCCTGCCTGCATTTTGGCACGGACATCAATCAGGAACGACAGCTCCGCCTTCTGATGCACCTGTGCTGACCGTGCGCTTGTGCGGGTTTTCTCTACAAATTTGCTTTTGTGAACCGCATTCCCGGCAATCACTCCACAGAGTTCTTCAACCGAATATCCTTTACCAAGAGAACGGAAACGAGCAAATCTGGCGTGGCCTTTCCCCCGCAGGGCAGGCTGTTTTCCATCTTTATACTTGTACCCTGCTTCCTGCAAAATTCCAATCAGTTCCCGGAAGTCTTTTGGCTTTCTTTCCAATGCTGCATCAATGGCCTCACAGATTTCATCCCGCTGCGATTTTTTCTCCGGGTATTCCGTTCTCTTCTTCCGCTCCCCGTAGGGCTTTCGGACAATGACCGACAACCGGTGTTCCAGGCAGACGATATCACTGAGCCTTGCCAGCGCAAGACCGGATAAGCGAAAATCTCGGAATTTTCTGGTGCAATCTAATGTAGTTGAATTAAAAATAATATGGTTATGAATGTGCGCACGATCAACATGGGTAGCCACGATAAATGCGTGTTTTCCCTTGGTGAATCGCATGGCCGTCTCATACCCAACCTTATTCGCCTCCTCCGGCGTGATCTCTCCGGGCTTAAAGGATTGCCGAATCTGATATGCAATCACATCATGCGCCTGGGTTCTACCGGTGATATGCTCATACTGCCGTTTAGAAAGCAGAAATTCTTCATCACAGGTCTTTGCGTCACAGGCATACGCGCTGATATATTTTCCATCTTCCGTCTTTGCTGCATTCTCAGAATAATCAGTACGGTCAGCCAGACACTGCGCTACCGTCTTTCCTTTATTGATATGCAGCGCAATTAGTCTTGTAGCCGCCATTTTCATATTCCTCCATCTAAAAAGAGCTACCCGAAGGCAGCTCTTACCAATCTACTATTCTCATTTTAACATCCGTTCCCGGTCATAAGCTCCCTGCAAATAAACGGCCTGCTTGATGATTTCTTCCATATCGAAATAGACGCACATAATGCTTTCGTACAGCTTCCACACATTAGATTCGCTGCCGCCCACCATTTCCATCAGCTGGTCTTCCATCTTCGATTGCTCAGACTGTTTTTCCTGATAAGCAGTCTCTTCCACAAAATGATTCTCTCCATCTGTTTCCTCGTACCGTAAATCATAATAATCTTTCATAAACTGAATATCCATCGAATCCCTCCTGAACTCAAATTGTCAAAACATCCTCTACACGCTCACACAGCTGTTCCATCAGTTCCATGATGCCGCCCGCACCAACCGCAGCTGCGAACAGCCCCATCTCAATCAGGGTCAGCAGGAACACATCCGTCCAGCTCGCCCGAACCACCGAATAGATGCCGCAGCCAAAAACGAACAGCATGATCGGCGAAAGCACCCACAGGGATAGCTGCATCAGCAGATTCCAGATAAAGCATAGAAATCGCAGCAGAAACGCAACTGGCAGCAACAGGATTTTCAGCATCAGCTTCAACAAAAAACATACGATCTTCATGGATTTCACCCCTTCGTTTTTCTTTTCATCTTCATTTTACTGTACCCGCTTGCCAAACACCACGATGTCAACAGGAAGACCTGCAAAAAATATGTAATGACACAGACTGTTTCATCTGTGCCATGTGCAATAGAAATTCCGCACGTTTGCGCCGTCATCGAATACCAGAAAGCCTCTTTAAGATCAGCTTTTGCATCTCCCAGAGTTCATCCAGTCGCTTCTGCAAATCCCGGATATCCTCCGCATAGATGCTTCCAGATTCATTGGCGCGTTTTGCGTACTGGTTCAGGTTGTTGCTGCATCGGCGAAGAAGTGTGGATACCTGCGCCACATCCGACAAATCAAGATTTACGCAGTACCCGTCCATCGCCATTTTTCTCATATAGGCACCGGTATTCCGAATCCCCAATTCTTTCTGCTTTTCACGAATCCTCGCCAGCTCTTCCGGGTTTACCCGGACATTGATCCAGTGTTCCCGAACACTCATAGTGCCACCTCCTCATCATTTCGATGTGTCATCGGCGGAATGCGCCCTGCACGGTCACGCAGCTCTGCCAGGACAGACGGCTTTTCCGTTGTTCTCTCACGGTCTGGATCATCATTTTCACGGTCATCCATATTCAGCAGTGCGTCCAGTTCTGCCAGTCTTGCACTCTTTTCCGCCAGTTCTGCCTCCTGGGGGAACGGCTTTCCAAGCTCGGCCTGCGCAGCTTCCTGCTGGCTCCTAAGATTGTCCAGCTGCTGTTCCGCCTTCTCCAGCCTTGCAGGAATCCCGGCAAGAGCATTATCCAAACGCTGGATATTACCCGCAGCACTGGTGCCGATGGGCACCCGGTGGGTCATCTCGCCTTTCAGCAGCACCTGATACTCTTTCTGGAAGCTGTCATATGACAACTCCATCTTGAAACCGCGATAGCTGCCAAGCGGCACCGGCTCCAAACTCTGATTGGCTTTACAGACCGCAAGAATTGCTTCACCGGCCTCGGCTTTTTCAGTAAATTGTGTGCCATTCACCTCCATACCGCAGAACCCCTCTTCCGGCAGCGGATGTGCCGCCACCGTCCGAATATCCGACTGAAAGCCCTTGATGAACCCTTGCGTTTTCTCAATCTCCGCAGGGAAATATTTCATCAATTTATCTTCCAATCGGTACTGCTGGCTCTGATGATCCGCCTTCAATACTTTCAGCCTTGCAACATCTACATCCAAGTCCATTTTCTCCTTGATTTGCGGGTCTCCGGCACAAAGTGCCTTGATCTCTGCATAGGAAAGAGCCTGCTCATCTACATCATCACAGGAACGTACCGGAGATTTGCTGGTCATGATCTGGCTGATAAATTTCTGCTTATTCTCCAGTGTCTGATAGAGGTAGGCATCAAAAGTTCCTTCCGTCACATACTGATAAACCTGCACTTCTTTGTTTCGGTTTCCCTGACGGATGATACGACCATTTCGCTGGGTCATGTCCGCAGGCCGCCAGCCCACATCCAGATGATGCACGGCCACCAGCCTGTCCTGCACGTTCGTGCCTGCGCCCATCTTCTGTGTCGAACCTAACAACACCCGCACCTGTCCAGTACGGACTTTGGCAAACAGATCCTTCTTTTTTGCCTCGGTATCGGCATCATGAATAAATGCGATTTCTTCTTCCGGCACACCGGACTGAATTAGTTTGGCGCGGATATCCTCATAGACATTGAAGGTTCCATCGTTCTTCGGCGTGCTGAGGTCGCAGAACAGCAACTGGGTCAGCTTATCCGACTGTCCTTCCTCATAAATCCGAAGCACATTCCGCACACAGGCGTTGAGCTTGCTATTTGGGTCATCCGGCAGGAGCGGATTCATCAATCGCTGATCCAGTCCCAGCTTTCTGCCATCCGATGTGATTTTCAGCATGTTATCGACCGACGGGTCTACCACACCGGAATGCACAGCCGCCGCCCGTTCCGAAAGCTCCGCCACCATCGCCTGCTGATGCTCCGAAGGCTGCACCACCACGGTTTCAAATTTTGCCTCCGGCACCGGCAGATGCAGCTGATCGGAAGTCTTGATATCCGCCACTTCCTTGAACATGTTCATCAGCTCCGGCAGGTTGAAGAACTTTGCAAATCTTGTTCTTGCCCGATATCCGGTTCCTTCCGGTGCCAGCTCAATGGCCGTCGTGGTCTCACCGAAAGTAGAAGCCCAGCTGTCGAAATGAGTCAGCCCTTTCTGCTGCAACGTACCGTACTGGAGATACCGCATCATAGTGTAAAGCTCCGTCATGCTGTTGCTGACCGGGGTGCCAGTCGCAAAAATGATGCCGCGCCCGCCTGTCAACTCGTCCATATACTGGCACTTCATAAACATATCCGAAGATTTCTGCGCTTCCGAAGTGGACAAGCCTGCGACATTGCGCATTTTTGTGTAGAGGAACAGGTTCTTGAACGCGTGCGCCTCGTCTACGAACAGCCGGTCTACGCCCAGCTGCTCAAAGGTAATCACATCGTCCTTACGGTCGGTCGCCCGGAGTTTCTCCAATCTCGCCTCCAATCCTTTCCGGGTCTTTTCCATCTGTTTGATGGAAAAACGTTCACCATTCTGGGATTTCATCTCGGCAATGGCGTTTTCAATTTCATCAATCTGGGCAGTCAAAATCCGCTCCTGCCGTTCTGCGGACACCGGGATTTTCTCAAACTGGGAATGCCCGATGATGACTGCATCGTAATCGCCAGTGGCAATTCGTGCGCAGAACTTCTTTCTGCGGGCAGTTTCAAAGTCCTTTTTGCTTGCCACCAGCAATTTTGCACTCGGATACAGACGCAGAAACTCGTTTGCCCACTGAAGGGTCAGATGATTCGGAACGACAAACATGGATTTCTGGCACAGTCCCAGCCGTTTTGCCTCCATAGCAGAAGCGGCCATCTCGAAAGTCTTACCGGCACCCACTTCGTGGGCCAGCAGCGTATTGCCGCCGTACAGCACATGAGCAATGGCATTCTGCTGGTGTTCCCGCAGCCGGATTTCCGGATTCATGCCGCCAAAGCGGATATGAGAACCATCATACTCACGGGGACGAGTGCTGTTGAACAGCTCGTTATACTTTTCCACAAGTTCCGCGCGGCGATAAGGGTCTTTCCACACCCAGTTCTGGAACGCATCCTTAATGGCCTGCTGTTTCTGCTGGGCGAGGGTGGTCTCCTTTTTATTCAGAACCCGCTTCTGCTTGCCGTCTGCATCCTCCACGGTATCGTAAATACGAATATCCCGCAGATTCAGCGTATCCTCCAGAATTCGGTAGGCATTGGCACGGCTGGTGCCGTAGGTCATATAGGCATGAACATCATTCCGGCTCGGTGTACTCTTGCCGGTAATTTGCCATTCTGCCGTCATGGGAGAGAATTTCACTTCAATATTTCTGCGCAGATAGAACGGCGGTTCAAAGGTTTCTTCCATAAACTGCTGGATATAATCCCGATTGACCCATGTGGCACCAAGGCGCACATCAATCTCCGACGCATCCAGGTCTTTCGGCTGTGCTTTCTTCAAATATTCCGTGTTTACCGCAAAGGCAGGGTCAGAAGCCGCAGCCAGTTCTGCCACGCGGAGTTTTTCCCGGACATTGCCGGACAGATATTCATCAGCCGTCACCCAGCCGGTTTCCTCGCTGCCCTGCGTCATCGGGTCTTTGAAAATGACACCATGCAGTTCCTGCTGGATTTTTTCAAATTCTCCCGGTGTACCTAAAAGCTCCGACATATAGGGCAAATCCACTTTGCCGCGCTCTCCGATGGAGATTGCCAGAGCCTCTGCCGGAGTATCTACGCTGGTAACAGCCCGTTCCGGTCGAATCGTCCGTTTGGTGAACATATCCGCCTTGGATTCCAGCCTGCCGTTTTCATCTACATTTTCCAGAGAGCAGAGCAGATAATAAGACGAATCTTCTGAAAAAGCCTGCGCATTTGCACGGGAGTTGATAAGCCCATACTGATCGGCGAATCGGTCATAGGCTACATTCAGTTCCCGCTGTTTCTGGGCAATCGCGTCCTCCGGATAATCGTTCAACTGATAGTCGATCAGTTCCTGCACAATGGTACGAAGCTCCACCATGCCCTTGATCCTGCCGGTGGCTGTCGCAGATAGGTCAGCCTTTCGCATGATGCTGTTCTCACGGAAGTAGACATCCCCATCCACCACCGCATAGGAGAAGTTCTTTACATTGGGGTCTGCCGGAATGGTTTCGCCCTGCAAGGACAGTTCTTCCTCCGGTGCCAGCTCCTGCGCTTCATAGTGACCGCCGATATGCTGCACAGCCTCATGCAGCTGGTCTCCCAGATCCTCATCCGGAATCGGAATGACCGTACATTCTTCCTTGCCGTACTGGGTACTTTCAGTTGTAATCTCACCCAGCACCATTTCCGGGTGGTCAACAAAATAGCTGTTGAGGGTAATACCCTCCGATGTCAGCCCCAGATGCACCCAATCCGGTTCGATATCAATTGGATGGTCTCTCTTTTGCAGAAAAATGATATCCGACACTACATCTGTACCGGCATTGGCACGGAATGCGTTGTTGGGAAGTCGAATGGCTCCCAGCAGTTCTGCCCGTTGCGCCAGATACTTTCGCGCGTCCGGATTCTTGGAATCCATCGTGTAGCGGCTGGTAACAAAGGCCACGATGCCACCGGGACGAACCTGATCCAATGCCTTGGCAAAGAAATAGTTGTGGATAGAAAATCCGAGTTTATCATAGGGCTTATCGCTGACACGGTAGTTGCCAAAGGGCACATTGCCCACGGCCAGATCATAGAAGTCGCGCCGGTCGGTGGTTTCAAAGCCTGCCACCTTGATTTCTGCCTGCGGATACAGCTTTTGCGCAATACGCCCGGTGATGGAATCCAGTTCCACACCATACAGTCTGCTTCCCAGCATGGAATCCGGCAGCATACCGAAGAAGTTGCCGACACCCATCGACGGTTCCAGAATGTTGCCTTTCTCAAATCCCATACCGTCCAATGCCTCATAGATTGCACGGATCACGGTAGGACTGGTGTAATGCGCATTCAGAGTCGAAGCTCTGGCTGCGGCATATTCTTCTTCCGTAAGAGCTGCTTTCAGCTCCTTATATTCGCCTGCCCAGGCAGTTTTCTCTGCATCAAAGGCATCTGCCAGCCCACCCCAGCCGACATAATTGGCCAGCGTTTCCTGTTCCTCCGGTGTCGCATCCCTATGCTGATTTTCTAAGGCTTTCAGCGTGTAGATGGCATCCATGTTGGCACGGAATTTCTGCTTAGGACTGCCTTCGCCGAGGTGAAAGCTGTTGATGCGGTAGTTCTCCGCATGTTTTGTTTCATGCCCTGCCCGGAACGCTTCTTTTTTTCCAGAATTCAGATCAACCACCAGATTGTGCAGGTGAACATTTTCCTCATGCCCCAAAATTCTTGCCAGATTTTCCTTGCTTTCCGAGCGGAAGATCGGATACACGGAATCCGGGTCCCGAAGTTCCACATCGAAAAGCCCGACTTTTTCAATCGTAAATGCCTTTCCGTCCAGATACAGCGTATCGCCAACGCGATAATCCGGCTGCACCGGAGCTGCGGGTTCTGGCTGCACAGTTGCAGGCTCTTTTTCAGCCTCCATGTTCCTGCCGCGAATCTCCTGCAACGCCTCTGATGCACTCACATAATCGGCAAATGTCTGCACTTTTCCGTCCGAATATCCGTAATACTCTTCTTTGACATAATCCCAGATGGCAAACGCATCTTTAGAATCCGGAAAGTTCTTGCCGGTCATTGTGACCACAAACCGTTCATCCGGTGCATAGCCAGACTCTCTGGAAAGTTCGCTGGCGTGTTCCTGCATTTCCAGTACCAGAGGATCTGTCTCTGCGTGAGCCGATTCCGTTACTTCTTCGGATTCCACATCTGGGAATGGAATGTCCTGCTGCAAATTCTGCTTGCTCTGTTCAACATAGAGCCAGTCTTTTGCTTCCCGTTCCTGAACTTTTTCAATCAACTGCTGGCGGTAGGTCTCTGCCTCCCATTCGCTGGTAAACTCTTCGCTGACACCATCCGGCTCCACATGAATGCCGTCCTGAATATCATCCCAGACCGCATAACCATCGTCTGTCTCCATCACGGTAAACCGCTGTGGTGCCGCCAGTTCACTCCGGGCATAGACATTCGCAGCCGTATTCAGCATGTTGTCCACATGCTCATTTCCGGTATCGTAGCGTTCCGGTGGCGTTGGCGGAAACACATGGGCGGCAGTCGGCATAGGAAGCGGCGCGCCGTATTCCTGCTCCAGCTTCCGATACTCTTCCATTTCCAGCGCGGTCAGGTACTGATCATTTTCCACAAGCCGGTCTAACCGCTTATCCACCGCCGACCATGTGAGTCGCACTTCCCGATCATGGCCATAATTGCGAAGCAGAATACCTTTTCCGTCATAATCTGCAAAACCACGACTGCCATCCATAAAGGTATAGCTGTGGCCACCGAGACCGTATTCCGCTTTCAAGAATGCAGCTCGTTCTTTTGCGTCCCCTTGCTGCTGATACAGCGCATAAATACGGATCTTTCCGCCTTCAAAATTGGAGCCTGTCCGCAGCATCCGGTCGATTTCATCCTCAGAAATGACAAAAGCGGAGGGCTTTTCGCTCTCCGCTTCTTTGGCTGCATTTTCTGCCGCCGCATCAATTTTCTGAATCTGCTCTGCTTCGGACTGAAACAGACTCATGAAGTTTAACTGTTGATAAGTTCCGTCAGAATGACTTCCTCTGCCTGCGCTTTCAGCATGTTCATGTGCTGCACCCAGGCCATCTGGTTCAATTTCTTGTCCGGTGCCGGATTCGCTTTCAGAAGATCCGCCATCATCTGCTCCATCCGTGCGGTCGCGGTCTCCTGAATCTCCCACAGGTGCGGGTACAGCTTCTCGGTCAGGATCAGGTGATTGTACAGCAGCGTGTTGTTCTCCTGCAGAAACGCTCTGCGCATCCTCCCGTACTTGCCCAGGGGCTTCTGTTCCTGCACCGACAACTGGATGTCCGGAATCAGGTAATCGCCGTTCTTCGTGTAATTCAGCTCCATCATAGTTTTGGCTCCTTTCTGCCTGCTTATCTCTTTCATAGGTTCGGATCGTGCGTTCAATTTCCCGGAAGATCTGGCTGGACATTTCGCTGACCGCAGTTCCCAGCACATTGGCGGCAGCCTGCGTATTAAAATCAAAGATGTCCAGAAAATCCTCGTGCTCAAAATAGTCATCTGCATTGCCCACCGTCCGGGTAAAGACGGAATATGCGATGCTGACAGCGGCAGCTCTCTTAAAGGAAGCTCCGATGTTGAGTTCATCATATCCTTCCAGATAGGAATCTGCAACGATGTCACTGATCTGCCTGCGGTTTTCCTCCCAGTAATCCCTTGCAAGGCGTTCTGCCGCTTCCATGATATGATTTTCCAGAGACCCAGCACCGGCAGGAACATCAAATGCTGCATCCAGTGCGCGAATGATTGGCTGCTCATGCTCCGCATTCATTTTCCAGAGCTGTACCGGTCGGGAATTCTTCCGTTCTCCGGTATCTGCCACATCAAATACATACCGCAGTTTCGGCTGCTCGCCGCGCATGTCCAAAAGAGCAATGCCCTTGGAGCCACGCTTCACATAGCGGTTCATCCGATCATTCCAGAGATCGTACTCTGCACAGGCCGTCGCTTCTGGTCTCTGCTTATAGATCATCAGCTGCTCCGCAAAAGGATACTTATAAAGCCGTGCGGATGTGGTCAAAAACGCTGTCCACTGTTCTTTGCTGCCAGTGATCTGTGCCGCAGCTTCCTGTGCCATCTGCATATAATAAGCTGTTTTTGTCATCATCTGTCTTTTTCCTCCTCTCCTTTATTCGTCCGGATATAAATCCAGTGCCTCATATTCTGCATCCGTCATCTCTGCCAGTTTCGCAAGCAGCGAGGCCGTCCACCTGCGCAGGTTTCTGTCTCTGCCGGTCAGACTTTTCTGCATCTTTTGAAGCTCTTCGATCAGCCCTGTCCTTGTGCCAGGGCTGTAAAGCATCATGAGCATCCATTCGTCATCCGTAAAACGCATTTATAACTCCTTTTCTTCGCAGCACCTGCGAGGCGATGCAGGCGGCACCGCCTCCTGCTTTTCCTTCAGCTGATCCAAAACCGATGCTTTCTCCGTCGGTTCTTCCTTCTTTCCGTTATTGATTACGCCGTCAATCATGCCGTAATCATCTTCCATTGCCATTTCTGCGGCTTTCAGGTAATTCTCCGGTTTCAAGAATCCGGGCAGTTCCTGGAATCCGATGGAATCTACATAGTGACAGCTTACAACACCATTCTGCCGTAAAGCCACAATGTCGGACACAGAAAGACTATGCCCAGTAAAATCATCAGGGCGGGAAACATTGAATTTCGCATACAGCTCCTCCAACATCGTATTCTGATCCTTGTAGGGAAGCAGCGGAGCCGTATAAACCACTTCATAATGGTCAATATTCGGCTCCAACCCCATTCGTTCCAGTTCGTGCATAGACGAAAAGCGTTCATATACCGTATCCTCACTGCGGCGAAGCTGCAAAATCGCATACTGGTCGGTAGCACTGTCGAGAAATGCCATCATTCTTTCGTCCGGTGCCTGATTTCCATACACTTCATCCCATTTTTCAATTCTTGCCATCGTTCATTTCTCCCTTCTCCATAAACGGCAGGCCGTTTTCCTTTGCTTCCTGTCGCTGCTGTTCCCGCCGCTTTTCACTGTAAGGCGGTCGGATACCAACACAGCGTTTCGGAATCGTATAAGTGACCGACCCATGCTCCCGGTGCTCCAAAATAAACTGCTCCGGATACTGTTTTCGCAGTTCCCGAAGCTTCTTAATCAGGCGGCTGTCATGGGTGTAAACACTGGCGGTATCCAGTTCATTGTCAAAATTGATGACTGTTTCCTGTTCCGCCTTCGTGAACTTGTATTTCATCGCTCCGCCTCCTTCGCCTTAGCAACTTTCACCGGCGTATCCGTTCTGGAAGATAAATCCGAGAGTTTACCCAGCACAGATTCTCGTCTGCTGATTTCTGCATCCTCTGCACGATCACAAAGTTCATCATAGTCAATCCGCGTCATGGTGCGTCCACCGAATCCATAATCCGAAAGGATCTGGTCTCTGGCTGCATTCATGCTGATTTCTGGGTTGTCGATCTGTCCACCGTCAATTTCAGTGAAGTCCTTATGATATAAGGTATAGTCGTAACCGTCCTCACAGGTCTGAATGGCAAGAAAGCCCTTGCTTCCCAAATCCCATGCGCTGCATTCTTCCGTAATCAGCGGCTCCGGGCGGCATGTACCGCCACCGCGTTCCAGCATTTCTGCCAGCTGGCAGATGTGCAGAACATCATACCCCAGGCGCAGATGATATTCGTCCATATATTCACAGCGGGCCGAAAACTTCCGATTCGGATACTCGATCTCCACCGCACTGCCATCCGGAATTTTGAACCGATCCTCGTAGCTGCTGGTGATAAACCGGATATTTTTAGCATTCTCCAGCTCAGGATCAGCCTTTTTCATCTGCCAAAGAACCTTTCTGCCGCCTCGCATCTGTTCCAGCATCTCCGGAGCTACCGGCGCAACGGTAAAACCAGCAAGCTGGGGAATCTTCTGGAGTACTACCATCCTCGCGCTTTCTTCCAGCGTAGAAAACGGCTGTTTATCCAACACATCCCAGCCAATGTGTCCCTCGGCAATCTGCACCTTGCTGCCCATATCAAAACAGTGGAACTCCACGCCGTCCTGCTTTTCCTGCAAGGAAAGCAGAGCGACATTATCCACCAGATAAGCTGCATTCATCATTTTCATGCTCATTTTTTACCTCCAAACTCCAGCTTAAATGCTGCTGCACCGTCCTCGCCGGTCTCTACATAAACGGTTGTGTCATAGTAACGATTGGACTTCCTGGAATAGCAATGGGTAAGACGTGCTTTTCCCTGATTTACCAGTTGCTTTGCCAGTTCCTCTGTCATCTGCTTTCCCAGTGTCTGAAAGAATCTGTTTTCCTTCCAGAGTGCAAATTTACAGCTCTTATCCCTGCAAAACCATCCCTTGGCCGTTTCGCAGACATCGCTGCCGCAGGCCGGACAGGAGCCAATGACCTTGCGCTCCGGCTGCATCAGCACATCGGCGCCTTTCACAGCCTCGTAGGTTTTTACAAGTCCGCTGACCATGCTGCTGATTCCGCCCATAAAGGCATCGCTGTCATACTCGCCGTGTTCTATTTTCAGCAGTTTTTCCTCCCAGTCTGCCGTCATGGATGGGGACTGAATCTGTTCCGGCACCACCGTCACCAGCGCATTTCCCTTGTCCGTAGAGCAAAGGTATTTCTTTTTCTTATCGCCCCTGCGCTCGATAAAGCCTTTCTGCACCAGTTTTTCGATGATGGCAGCGCGTGTGGCCGGTGTGCCGATGCCTTTTCGCTCTACACCAGCCGGAAATTCATCCGAGCTGGCACTCTCCATCGCTGAAAGCAGAAGATCTTCGGTAAATCTCTTAGGCGGGCTGGTCTTGCCCTCTTTCAGATCGACACCGGCAAGTTCCAGTGTCATGCCTTCCGAAAGCTCTGGAAAATCACCCGCCTCCGCATGTTTCTCAGCATCTTCACTCGTCTTTTCTGCATACTGTCTCCATCCCATATCCGTGACTGTTTTGCCTTTTGTACGGAACTTCTGACCGGCGCATTCTGCTTCCACTATGGTTTCTGCATAGCGGCAAGGTGTTCCGACTGCACAAATCAGCCGCACCGCCAGCATGGTAAGAATCGCCTGTTCTCCACTGGGAAGAGAGGAAATGTCATAACCCGCCGCTGTTTTTGTGGGGATTATGGCATGGTGATCGGTGACTTTCTTGGAATTGATGACCTGTGCTGCATTCACCGGTGCCGGTGCATCCGGCTGAATTTGAAAGCTCTGCTGAATCACGGAAACAAGTTCCGGCACAAGCGGTGCCATATCATCCGTCAGATACCGGCTGTCGGTACGGGGATAGGTCACGAGTTTCTTCTCGTACAGAGCCTGCGTGTAATCCAAAGTCTGCTGGGCAGTGAATCCCAGCTGCCGGTTTGCTTCTCTCTGAAGCGAGGTCAGATCAAACAATGCCGGGGGCTTCTCTGATTTTTCTTTCTGCTCCACCTTAGTAATGATGGCACTACCTGCCTGACAGCACTCTGCCACCAGTTTTTCTGCTTCTGCTTTTTCTTTCATCCGCTCACCGCCCGCTTGAAAATCCCGGAATTTCAATTCTGCCGAGTAGAACGGTTCTGGCTTGAAAGCCCGGATTGCTGCATCCCGCATGACCACCATCGCAAGCGTTGGTGTCATCACGCGCCCCACATTCAGGGTCTGCCCATACAGACATGAAAAAAGCCGGGTGGCGTTGATTCCGACAATCCAGTCGGCACGCTCCCGGCATAAAGCCGCCTCATATAAGGCATCATATTCTGTTCCCGGTCTGAGCTTCTGAAAGCCTTCCCGGATAGCACTGTCCTCCATTGATGAAATCCAAAGCCGTTCCACCGGCTTTTTGCAGCCGCACTGATGGTAAACCAGTCGGAAAATCAGTTCGCCCTCACGCCCTGCATCGGTTGCACAGATCAGACTCTCCACATCTTTCCGCTGCATGAGCTTTTTCAGGATTCCGAACTGCTTTTTCGTGCTGGCGGACACCTGATACTGCCAATGTTCCGGCAAAATCGGAAGATCATCATACTTCCACTTTGCATACTTTTCATCATAGGCTTCCGGCTGGGAAAGTTCCACCAGATGCCCCACACACCAACTGACAAGGTAGCCATTGCCCTCCATATAACCGTCCCCGCGCTGATTTGCCCCGATCACCTTCGAGAGACTCATGGCAACCGAGGGCTTTTCCGCTAATACAAGCTTCATTCGATACTGCTCCTTTCGCAAAAAATTAGCAGCCAGGCACCGAAGCGCATGACTGCTATGTAAAAGGGACGGCTTCTCAGCCGCCCCACAGGTCAACGCTGCGTTAATCAGACAGGTTCATCGCCCGATTCTGCTTCGTAATCCTCGTTGACATCCACTTCTTCGTCCTCGTCACCGTCATCCTCCGGCAGCTGGAGCGCGTCTTCATCCTCATCGTGATAATCCGCATCAGGGTCCGACTGATTTTTCTTGGACGCAGGCTTTACGCCCTTCATCTTAACATAAAGATAACCGCCGACACCGGCTGCACCGATCACAAACAGAAGCAGCATAATCATCGGGAGCGGGGAAGCTTTCTTCTGCTCGCTCTCTGTTTTTTGCTCTTCCGGTGCAGGTTCCGTCTCCTTCGGCTTTTCGGTTTCAGCAGGTTCCGTGACTTCCGGTTTCTTCTCCTGATACTTGGCGGCTTCCTCTTCATCCATCAGCGCAAGCAGATCGGCCTCATCCACCATATTCAGAAAATGCACATTCTGGTTGCCGTCTTTATCGCGGTCGATAATCAGATAAAACGTGTTACCCGCCTTTGTCACCAGCGTAATGAACTGCTGGCTGGATTTATCTTCTTCCTCACCGATATCGTCCACCAGCGTCATATTTCCTTCCGGAGTCAAAGCTGTACTGGATTCCGTCTCATCCTCGGATGACATTCCGCTCTGCATCAGATCCAGAAACAGCTTCAGCGCATCTTCACTGAACATGCTGCTGTCTTTTGCAGAATCCGTGACATTCAGGTACTTTCCATGTGCATACCCGGTTTTGCCGTTGAAGTTTACCTTATACCAGTCACCGCATTTTTCGACAATCTCCACCGTATCGCCGGAATGCAGATATCCGATAATCTCCTGATCCATGCCGGGACCGGAACGAAAATGCAGACTGGTGATCCCCGGCACCACCGTACCAGTCTGCTTTTGGGACTTTTCGCTGCCGATATTGTATTCTTTGCCGCCCACCTTAACGATCAGGTTCCCATCCGCATCCGTAGAGACCTCATAGCCATCCGGCAGAACCTGCATGTCCGGGTCGATTTCGATGCTGCTATCACTGTCTGTTTTCCCTGCATTTGCACTTCCTACCGCATCCGTCTCCTGTGCAGCGGTACTGACAGGCGTGTTCTTCTGCACATCATCGCCCGTATAGGCAAATGCAGTGGTCGTAAAGGTTCCTGCCGCCATCACGCTGGCAAGCAGCATTGCCATCATCTTTTTCATTCCATATCCTCCGTTTCTTTCTCATCCAGTTTCAGGTTCTCCGGGTTGGGAACCGCAGCCTGCGCCAGCTGAATGATGACTGCCAACTGTTCCGGGGTCAGGCTCTGGGCATGTACCATTTCACAGATTTCGCTGTTTTCCTGCTCGTGGTACTTTCTGTCCCATTCCTTTCTGCGCTCCTCCCATTCATCGCGTTTCCTGCGGGCTTTCTCGCGCTCCGCAGCAATCTTTTCCAGTTTCAAGCTCATATTGTATCCTTTCCGGGCGAATAAACGCCCTATTTTTATCGAATTCTTCCCATGCAGTAGTAGTGCTGCCGCCAGTAGCTCGTCTCAATGGAAGCATAGGAAATTGGGTTGCCGCAGTGAATCATCATCCCGTTGCCGACATAAATGCCCACATGGGACGCTCCGCTGGTGTTGTAGGTTTTCTGGAAGAAGATCAGGTCTCCGAGCTTTGCCTCACTTTTCGGGATAATGTCGCATTTTCCCATCAGACCATTGGCCGTCTGTCTGCCTACATTCCAGCCATTGCCGCAGTGGTTGATGACCCAGCTGACAAAGCCGGAACAATCAAAGCTCGTGCTCGGCGAGCTGCCGCCCCAGACATAGGGATAACCGAGATATTTCTCTGCTTCGGTAATCATCTTTCGGAATTTTTCATCCGTCAGAGCCTCGCCCGGAATGTCGTAATCCTGGTATTCTCCGCTGGAACCTGCGCCATCCGGCGTTGCAAAGGCGATGCCTGCAAACAGGTCATCCCGATTGCCCCGGCACTCCAATGTGACTTCGTAGCGTTGCAGCTGGTCATCTGTGAGGCCGGAATTTCTGGCAACATAGTCCACACCCCGATTGAGCAGCGTTACATTGAGGATTTTATACTCATACTGTACCGTCACTTGATAGGTGTAGGTGTGTCCGGTTCCGGTGATCGGATTATAGCGATAGCCCACACGGGTTTCTTTCCTTGTCCGGATTTCTACCTTTTCTTCCAACTTCAGCTCATACTGCGCTTCAAAAATACTCTGGAGCCGTGCCTGCACCTGGCTTCTCGTATAGTTTTCAAATTCTACGGTCAGCAGAGAAGCAAGCTCATAGGGATTGTGACCGATTTCCGCCAAATTGTAGCGATACTCGTCATAGCCCGGATGGTCAGTTTCAATGCGGTCGATTTGTTTGCGAAGTTTATCTTCCAGCTTGGTATAATCCGTCTCCACGCCTTTCAAATCTTCATCTTCCGCTGTATAGGAAGTCCCCAGCACCACATTGCCGCCGCCATTGATCAAGACAGAGCAGGACGATACCGACCCGGCAATCACCAAAACAAGCAGTCCCACGGCTGCAATCCCGATGATGATATGCGAGTGGCTCTGCACAAACTGAAACGCCTTTTCCGTCATGCTGGCAGTACCCTGCGCAGCTTTGGCCGTGCCAGCTGCTGTGTTCTCCGCTGCGGCTGCACCTGCCTTCGCAGCGGCATACTCTTTTTTGATAGCCTGCTTCTGCCGCCATCTGGAAAAGAAATTCGAGCCAGCCTGCGGATCAGACTTCATGCGTTCCGCAAAGATGGAATCCACGGCATCTTTATCTGCCTTTTTCTCCAACCGCTCCAGCTTTTTGTACTGCCGCAGCTTTCGACCATATTGGAACCGGGAACCGGCACGGGCTGCACCTTCCGCTGAACCTTCGGAAAAATGCGCTGCCTCCACACCGGAATTATTATCCTGGTCGGCATTGCGCACACTCTGATGTGCTTTGGCTGAAATCGCATCTGCTGCAAGATTCCCCGGCTTCTTTGGCTTACCGCCCTTTTTCCCGGAAGCCGCTTCATTCTTCTTCGCCTTTACCTCCTGCTCCGATTTCAGCTTCTTGCTGCGCATCTTGGCAAGATCGGCCTCATGGCGAATCTGCCTTCGGTGTTCCGCTTTTTTCTTGCTGCTGTCTCCCGTACTGCTGTCTGCGGTCTTGCTTCTGGAATCGCGAAGGGTGTTTTCCGCACCCTCGCGCTCCTGCCGCAGCTTGTCTCCGAGATTCGGATTTTTCTTGCCAGCCATTGCTTACGCCTCCTTTGCTTCCTGAACTTCGGTTAATTTTGTCGTCATAATCCGGTACAGTTCCAGATCGGTCGGGAAACGATCAACGAACGGCAAAATCACATTTCCGTAGAACAGCAGTCCTTCGCCTTCGCCGGAGTGAGTCACATAGGACAGCTGGTGCGGGCTGATATTCAGCTGATCCGCCAGAATCTGACGGTCACCGGCTGCCTGATTCAGCATATAAATGAAGTCGCTGTTCTCAAAAATGTTCGTCACTTCGCGGGAAGAAAGCAGATCTTTTACGTTCTGGGTGATGCCGGTGGGAATACCACCCCATTTACGGAATCGCTTCCAGATTTCCACGCTGTAAGCCGCTGTCTGCTCTTCTTTCAAAAGCAGATGGAACTCGTCCATATAGTAGCGGGTGGCTTTACCGGCATTGCGGTTGGCGGTTACACGCCCCCAGACCTGATCCTGCACCACCAGCATACCGATCTTTTTCAGCTGCTTGCCCAGCTCCTTGATGTCATAGCAGACCAGCCGGTTATTGATATCTACGTTGGTGCGGTGGTTAAACAGGTTCAGCGAACCGGTCACATAGATTTCCAGTGCCGTTGCCACATGGTGTGCTTCCTTTTCATCCTGCCGGAGCAGTGCCTCGTACAAGTCCTGCAACACCGGCATGTTCTCCGGCACCGGATTCTCAAAATAGTTCTGGTAAATCTGATGAACACATCGGTCGATGACCGTCTTTTCTACCGGCTGCAAGCCTTCTTTTCCGCCCACGATCAGCTCACACAGGGACAGGATGAAATCTGCTTTCAAGGCAATCGGATTATCCTCTTCCGAATAGTTCGCATTGATGTCCATCGGGTTGATATACTGCGTGCTGGAAGGGCTGATTTTAATGACCTGCCCCTCAAATTTCTTCACCAGTGCCGTGTACTCGGCTTCAGGATCGCACACAATTACATCGTCATCCGTCACCAGGAACGCATTGGCGATTTCTCTCTTGGCAGAGAAGGATTTACCGGAACCGGGAGTACCCAGAATCAGCCCGTTGGGGTTTTTGAGCTTTTTCCGGTCAACCATAATCAGGTTGTTGGACAGAGCATTCAGCCCATAGTACAGAGCCTCTTTCCCGGTCTGAAACAGTTCCTGGGTGGTAAACGGAACGAAAATTGCCGTGCTGCTGGTAGTCATGCTGCGCTGAATCTCAATCAGGTTCTGTGCCAGCGGCAGACAGCTCATCAGCCCCTGCTCCTGCTGAAAGTCCAGACGGCGCAGATTGCAGTTGTACTTCTGCGCGATACTGGAAGCTTGAAACACATTGGTTTCCAGCTCCTGCTCCGTCTCGCCGGTGTTCATCACCAGAAAGGTCAGCAGGAACATACGCTCATTCTGGCTCTGCAATTCCTTCAGCAGTGCCTTTGCGTCCTTGCCGTAAGTTGCCAAATCTGACGGAATGATGTCCATATCGTATCCGGAACGGACAGCTTTCTTCTGTTCCTCAATCTTGGAACGATCCAGCTCCGTAATGGTGTGCTTGATGGATTTGATTGCTTTATTCTGATCTACCGACTGAATGTGCATAGTCACGATCTGGCTGGATTCCATATCCAGAAAATCCTTCAGCAGCTGATCCGACAGGTCGGAAGCCGTGATCTGGAGATAGGACATGGAGCCATACATCCCGCCCATCTGAAAAATACGGTTCTTCGGAAAGGCAAAACCGGTCGGTGCAATAAAGTCCTTTACCGACAGCCCGCTCTCCGGCAACCACTTCCAATCGAAATTGAATCGGTCATGGTCACCCATGTGGAACATATCGTGCATCAGATGAAGCCGTTCCTTGCCGTTCAGCAATTTTGCCCGGACACCCAAGCGTTTGAAGTTGTTCATCAGGTCGATCTCGATGTGAATGAGCCTCGGCTTTGCCTGTTTCATGGATTCCGCCTCAATGCCAAACGTCAGGTACTTCGTCTTGGTCAGGCCGTTGTTGCCCTGGGCAAGCTGGCGGCGCAGCATGGTGCTGTACTCCGTGCGCACCGGATTGAAATGATCCTTCTGGTACGGGATACGCACCATCTTCTCAAAATTCGAGGCATCCGTAGCCATATTCATAAAAGAAAGCTCAAAGCGGATGCTGGAATCAAAGAAGTTCAGGAAGCTGCACCATTCCTCAAAGATAGCCGTCTGATCTTCCTGTTGTGCCAGCTGATAATTGATGTCCTGAAACTGGATGGTTTTGGTGTAGTAGTTGTCCGTCACACGGCAAATACCGTCCGGGAACATCCGCTGAAAAGGAATGCTCTCCTGTGCCGAGTGCGGAACCGTGCGGTCCCCCCTTGCTCGGTCAATCACCGTTTGCACCTGTTTTTGCTCTGCGGCTGACAGATGAGACGGCATTCGGATGTTATCCTGCTTTTTATTCTTCGCTGTCAGCTTTTCGAGAATTTTGAACAATGCGATTTACCTCCATTTCCACATCTGCCTGCTGCACCAGCAGTGCATAGTAATTTTTTGTTTTGTAAGGCCGCGTTTTCGGCCTCTTGAACTTTGCCTCATAGAAGTGCTTTGCCACCACTTCCAGCGGCTGACCGTCTTTCTCGTACATGGCGAGAAAGAAAAGCGGCAGCATCACTGCCATCATGCCAAGTGCGGCAAGGCTCAGATTTCCGCTGGATTTGAGCAAAAAGAAAACCGGAACGCCAATCAGCGCACCGGCTCCAAAGCAGAGAATCTGCCGTTTGGTCAGGTTCATAAAGACCTTGGTTTTGACCTTTGAAAGGTCTCGCGGCACAGAAATATAAGATGCCATGAATCATTCCTCCTTCCTTAGTGCGCTGCAAACACGGATTTCGCAAGGCTTCCCGTCTTAAACAGTGTAAATGCCAGCAAAACCGTATAGCCCATAACGCCCCAAATGCTGCTGATGATGTTATCCGAAAAGGACAGGTTCTGAATCAGAACTGCATAGATGCCTACACAGATCATGATAAGAAAGCCTTGGAATCCCAGTGCAAACAGGGAACGCAGGTAGTTTTGACCGGTATGGCTCTGCTCATGGTTTCCAAAGGTTGCGAACGGAATCGGCGCAAGGCTTACCATGAGATATATTTCCACCATTCGGCCATACACGATGACAAAGATGATAGCCGACAACGCCAGCATCGTGACCTGAACCACAAAGGTCTGCAAATACAGTCCCAGCAGCGGTCCCAAGTCCATTCCTTCCAGTGTAGCCTGCATTGCTGTCAGGGTCGCATCACTGACGGACGTACTGCCGGAAATCAGACCGCCGCTTCGGGAGATCACTTGCTGCGCCACATCAAAGACAGCCATCGTGATATTGAATGTGTTCGAGATCAGAGTCACTGCCAGAAAGGTCTTAAAGACCCATTTGAAAAATGTCCACGTCTCGAAATTTGCCAGATTGTTATGCTCGATGAGCATCTGGATCAGCTCATAACAGGCGATGAATGTCAGCACCATTCCGGCAATGGGCAGGATCACGGATTCCGAGATGTTGCGGATCATAGAAAAGACCGCAGGTGAAAAGTTCGCCGGTGTGGTTCCCACATCGCCTGCGATCTGTCCAACCTGCTGGTTGACCGAATCAAACATCCCTGAAAGATTTCCCATGATACCGCTGATGATCATGCTCTTGAGCCAATCTGTGATCTGTTCAAGGATACTCTGCATGAGCCGCCTCCTTCCTTACGCAAACACACCGAACAGCTTCGCCATCCGGGACAGAAGCATGAACAGCTGTGAGAAAAGAGACAGTGCCGATGCAGTTGTAGTAAGAAACGCCATAGATTTGTCCTCCTGTAACTTGTCCGGCCTATCAGCCGGTGCGATTCTAAACTGTGGTTCTGCGCCATACTTCCAACATGTGCACCTGCCGGAGAGCGCAGAAAATAGCCAGCTGCGGAGATTGCCTGCACCTGACTATGTAACAGGCAGCTTTCGCCGCCCGGTCGGAATCTTCGCTCCGACAGCTTTCGCTTAACCGAACAGACCGGAAAGCAGCGGCACCAGAGTCGTGCCGATCAGTGCCACGCCGCCGCCAGCCATCAGCTGCTTCATGCCCTGAGACTTGGCACCAGGGTTGTCGTTGCCGTAACCCTCCAGCAGGTTGATGGCTCCCCAGATACCGAGACCGGCACCCAGTGCGATAACGAGAGTCTGAAGAACGGTTACTGCGCTATTGAAAAATGCCATAAATGTGTACCTCCTTGTACGATGCGCCCTTGTGGGCTGATGAATAGTGATTTTCCATCTGCATGTGCACCTGCAAATGGGCAAACATATAGCCAGGTCTCCAATCCCAATCAGAAACCTGGCTATGTAAAGAGGCGGCAACTCGCCGCCCCTTCTTATTCTGTTGCCAACAGCACACCTATGACATCTTCGTCACCGGAACAAACTTACTTGGCATGATCTGCATCAACCACTTCGTACTTATCACCTGGTTTGAGCTTCAGCCGATGGTCAAGAAATGCCTCGATGCTGAACGTGTTTTTCTTATCAGCATCGGCAGTGAGCTTGTAGTTCGGATGCTGGGTCAGATCATATTTATCTGACTTGAACGGTCTCACACCGCGCAGCTGTAAAATGCACTTTCCGCCGTCCAACACAGCCAGTTCATCCACCGAGGCCAGGTCATGCCCAACTTTTTGGTAATTGGTGCCGTAGGATGGGCTATTACCTCTGGTATCGGAAGTGTTGTACAGATCAATCGTTTCTTTCCCCAGTGCCTGATTCAGCTCTTTCAGCGTAGTCGGCTCCGAACCGCCAAGAAAAATACGGGAATCCATATTGCCGATGATGGTATCGGCATTGTCCTTGTAGATTGCCTTCAACTGGCTCTGTGCCTGAAGCACCAGACACGCCGAGATTTCTCTTGATCGGATGGTGGCTACCAGCTTTTCCAGATTCGGAATCTGACCAATGTTCGCACACTCATCAATCAGGCAGCGCACATGCACCGGCAATCTGCCGCCGTAAACATCATCCGCTTTTTCGCACAGCAGGTTAAACAGCTGTGTGTAAATCATGGAGATCAAAAAATTAAAGGTCGCATCCGTATCTG
>OHDZ01000058.1_pt1 | contig 64036 bp, 65 predicted proteins | sample 1567161 | NCBI WGS metagenome assembly OHDZ01 (sample SAMEA3879525, study PRJEB24766) | human gut metagenome | biome: human-associated habitat; feature: feces | place: USA | collected 1985/1987 | reverse complement strand
TTAAAGCGGTACGCGAGCTGGGTTCAGAACGTCGTGAGACAGTTCGGTCCCTATCTGTCGTGGGCGCAGGATATTTGATGGGAGCTGTCCCTAGTACGAGAGGACCGGGATGGACGTACCTCTGGCGCACCAGTTGTTCTGCCAAGGGCATAGCTGGGCAACTATGTACGGATCGGATAAACGCTGAAAGCATCTAAGCGTGAAGCCGACCCAAAGATAAGATATCCCACTGATTTGATCAGGTAAGACCCCTTGAAGACTACAAGGTTGATAGGCATGACGTGTAAGTGGAGTGATCCATTCAGCGAGCATGTACTAATAGGTCGAGGGCTTGACCACAATTCGCTTGAAGCTCTCTAGAGAGCCAACGAAGTTGAGCAGTTTATTATTCAGTTTTGAAGGCACGTCCTTCTAAAAAACACTGGACAAAGTAAGGCAGAAATGCTATACTAGACCAGTCATATGGTCGGTGTCGATGACGGCGAGGCCCCACCTGTTCCCATTCCGAACACAGAAGTTAAGCTCGCTTGTGCCGAAGATAGTTAGCTGGAGACGGCTTGTGAAAATAGGTAGACGCCGACTTGAATCGAAGCCCCTGAGGTTTTTCCTCGGGGGCTTTTGCTATGTGCAAAAATTCTTTTTTGTCAGAATCGCAGAATACGCTCCATCCGACTTTCTGATAAAAAATTGGCCCGTACATTTGCACGAGCCAACAAGATAAAAGTTTTTAGGTTACAGCGGGCAGCACTCGGGTATGGGAGAGCAGGTAGAGCAATCCGCCCATGGCGTGACGCTGGATGCCAAGGTATTCTTCTGCGGTGACCGGGCCACCCCAGCGCAGAACCTCCATCTGACCGCCGCCGATCTCTACACAGAAGCCTGCGCCGTCAAAACCGTTGCGCAGATAAAAACTGCGCCGTGCAATACGCTGACGGCTATTTTCGGCCTTGTCGTCCAGACGCTCGATCAGCAGCAGGACACGTTTGCCGGTGTATTGCTCCATTACATGCTGCAGCAGCTGGCTGCCGGTGCCCTTGCCCCGAGACTTGGAGGATACAGCCAGATAATCCACCAGCACAAGATCTTTCCAGATGTCGGCTAACAAAAATCCCAGCAGCTGTCCGTCTTCCTCTGCGGTCCAAAGCTGTGCCTTGCCGCTGCGCACAGGCCGTTTGAGAAGAAAGAAGGGTTTCTGTTCCGATTTGGGAAAGGCATCCTTGTAAATTTTCTGGATCGCGGGCCACTGGCTGTTATCCATGGGTTTGATCTGCATTTCTGATTTCCTCCCTACACAGGTCTGTCCTGTTGAATCGACGTAATTCCGTTGAGCATAGGATACAGCGTACAGTTACTGTAAAGTCAACGAGCAAACCATGAACATTTGAGAGGAGAAGATAAGAATTTAGAGGACTGTAGTTGACGGAAAGGGAGAAAATTAGTATACTTGGACTATACTTACAAAAATCGTGATCAAAACGGAATTGAAACGAGCAAATTTGAACAATTTTTGAAGGTGTAAAATTTCAGCAGAAGGGAATCAAACCATGCCCAAGTACATTATCTCCCTGGATCAGGGAACCACCAGCTCCCGCTGCATTCTATTTGACCAGCAGGGCGATATTTGCAGTGCAGCGCAGAAGGAGTTTACGCAGATCTATCCGCAGCCGGGCTGGGTGGAGCACGATCCAATGGAGATCTGGTCCACACAGCTTTCGGTGACTATGGAAGCGATGGGAAAGCTGGGGGCGCATTATAGCGATATTGCGGCCATAGGCATCACCAACCAGCGGGAGACAACGATTGTCTGGGACCGGGAGACTGGCAAGCCGGTGTACAATGCGATCGTTTGGCAGTGCCGCCGCACGGCAGACCGGATCGAAGATCTGCGCCGGGACGGTATGCAGGAAAAGATCATGGAGCGTACCGGTCTGATCCCGGATGCTTACTATTCCGGCAGCAAGCTGGAATGGATCCTGAACCATGTGAAAGGGGTGCGGGAGCGGGCACAGCGGGGAGAACTGCTGTTTGGTACAGTGGACAGCTGGCTGATCTGGAACCTGACAAAGGGGGCTGTACACGTCACAGACTACACCAATGCCTCCCGTACGATGCTGTTTGATATCCACAAAATGCAGTGGGACCAGGAGATCCTGGATTACTTCGGGGTTCCGCGCAGTATGCTGCCCCAGGTGCGCCCCTCCAGCTGTATCTATGGATATACCTCCTCGGATGTGATGGGCGGGCGTATCCCCATTGCAGGGGCCGCAGGCGACCAGCAGGCGGCGCTGTTCGGGCAATGCTGCTTTGCCCCCGGACAGATGAAAAACACCTATGGTACCGGCGGCTTTTTGCTGATGAACACCGGAGAACAGGCGGTTCGGTCGGAAAATGGGCTGATCACGACCATTGCCGCCAGTGTGGGGCCGGTGCAGTACGCACTGGAAGGCAGCGTGTTTGTCTCCGGTGCAGCCATCCAGTGGCTGCGGGACGAGATGCGCATGATCCGCACGTCAGCGCAGACGGAGGAGTACTGCCTGCACTGCAAGGACACCGGCGGCGTTTACATCGTACCGGCCTTTGCGGGGCTGGGCGCACCCTACTGGGAGCAGTATGCCCGCGGCACCATAGTAGGCGTTACCCGTGGCACCAGCAAGGAACAGTTCATCCGGGCTACGGTGGAATCGATGGCTTATCAGGCGTATGATGTGATCGAAGCGATGAAGCGGGATTCCAGCCTGGATGTGGTGGAGCTGCGGGTGGATGGCGGCGCCAGTGCGAATAATTTCCTGATGCAGTTCCAGGCGGATCTGCTGCAGGCAGACATTGTGCGGCCCTGCTGCATTGAAACAACAGCACTGGGAGCCGCCTACCTGGCGGGCTTGGCAGTAGGCTACTGGGAGAGCCTGGAGGAGGTCTGTGCTAACGGGAAGATCGAGCGCCGCTTTACCGGTCAGATGCCCCCGGAACAGCGCCAGCAGCTGCTGCGTGGCTGGAAACGTGCCGTGGCCGCCGCTGTGGCCTGGGCAAAGGCGTAAGAGGGGATAGGGCTTCTTCCGGCGTTGCCGCTCTTTGAGTGGGTGCATGAAGAACAGCCCCTTTCGTCTCGCTTCACTAAATAGCCGTCCCTCTTTGAAAGCGCGCTACTTTCAGCGGTTTGCAAGAAAACACGATGAAAATTTTAGCAAAAAGAGAGAGGGCTGGACGATGCCAGCCCTCATGACAAGGCGTTTGTACTTAAAAATCCTCTGTGACATACTCTGTCAAGGAGTTGTAAATTTTACGTGCTGATACGCCCGGCATCGTCTGATATATTTCTCCAGAAGGAGCCTGCCAAATCACAATACCATCCACATTGGCCTGCTCAACAACGTACCAGCCAGCAGCATCCGGGCACTGCTTTCGTTCGTCCAAGGTAACATCCACCACATTCAGCCGGAATGCTTTACAGATGCCCGTTAGCTCATGCCCATCAAAACAGGCAAGTCCAATCTTTTGAAGATAGGCCCGATAATCCGGTGCAAAGCGAATCCCCAGTGCCTGCTCGGCATCAGAGATTGCCACATTCCCGCATCCCTTCCCGCCAATAAAATCAGGCGCATTGCGAAGAACATCTAAAATCGCATTCACCCCTTATCACCTCACGCAAATACAATGTTTCCTAAATATTGCCAGAACTCCGTGCGAGTCTTCGCGAACGCATAGCGGTCAATTTCAGAATCTTTACCTGCAATATTCAGGATTGAAGAGTTTCCCTGATGTTCTGCTTCTTTCAGGATTGCCAGTGTGCCATCAGACTTCTGCCCGATATGGTGCAGCTGATAGGCTTTCTCGGTAGCTGGATCAAGAGGTGCATAGCCTTTTTGCATCCGCTCCAGATTGGTAACGACTGTTCCGTCTGGCAGTTCACTTACAAAATTCAGGTCGATGTCCTGCACAAGTGCCGTTTTGCCGTTGATCATCGCAGGCTTTAGACCTGCAGCCTTGTAGACATTGTATTCCTCGATGCTGTGCAATTCGGAAATGGTGTCGATTGGCCACCCGGATTCAAATTGAACTTTGACAGCTTGTTTCTTTGTCAATCCATTTTTTGTTATTTCTTTTAATAATGCGGACTCAGCCTTTGCACCGCCAACCAATGCACCGGAGATCGCACCCCACTTGAAACCTTCGCTCCCCTTCAGGGCGGCAGTCTTCAAGGCTTCTTCCACGTTGCCGGTTTCGATGCCGCGAATGATGCCTGCCGGAATACCACTCATTGCACCGCCGGACAACGCACCGACGGCTCCTGTTTTGGCGGAAACCGCAAGGATTACACTGACCGCAGGCGCAGAGGTTACGGTGACGGAGGAAACGGTAACGCATACCAGAATGACCCCTGTGCCGATAGCCACATTTTTCAGCATGGTTTCAGTGGAGTTATCGTCAATAGTTTCAAGCGGCTGCACAATGGTTTTTCCATTATCGCCAAGGGTGAAAACATAGCGTTTCCCTTGAAACTGTGCATCGAGCTCATCCAGTGTGTAGCCAAAGTAAATATTGGACTGGGAGTTATAATCCAGTTCTTCCAGATACTCTTTGGATACATAGACAGCACTGACATCCGACACCAGATAATCAGCGCTATTCAGAGCGGATACTGTATCCCGGTAGATCAGATCCTCCACATGGGCCAGCAGCTCTGTATCATTCAGCGAAGTGTATTGCGGTACATCATCCTGCCAATCGGTCATGCGGGGTGTGTGGTTTTCAGATACACTGTCCGTAACAGAAGCTGCCGAACTGCCGGTAGAAGCAGAGGATGCTTTGGATGCAGGTTTTGACTGGGCACAGCCGGAAAACAGCATTACAAGACTAAGCAGAAGAGCCAGAATACGCTTCATTCGTCTATACCTCCGTCCGATTCAGTAGTTGCAGAAGATCTTTTTTTCTTTTTTATAATGACCACTCCAACCGCTACCATAACGACCAAAGCAGCGCCACCAACTACCACCACCAGGGGGAAGGATCCAGAGGATTTTACGATCTCTTGTGCAGGCTGCTCCATCTTGCTGCTTGTGTTTTCGGTTTCAGTAGATGTTGAGGGAAACTCTACGGAGGCCGTTTGAGAAGAAGGTGAAACAGAGGCGCTCACAGGTTGAACGATAGAACCATCACTTTGAATGACTGCGCCCTGTTTGACAAGTCCATTGATCTCTGAAAGTGATTTTCCAGTCGTTACATATGCACGCAAGATCGGGTCAGAACCAACAGCGATTTTTTTGGATGTTTCTTCATGGGTATAGGCGTTCCGAACTGTGATGATATAAACTCCAGCGTCCGTATATGTTTCGCCGTCTTTGGCAGCTCGATTGAAACGGGTATCTTCTAAAAAACTGTCTCCAGCAGAGTTTAGCTCGCTGCGCTTTACAGTAATGGTTAAATATCTGGAGTTTGCCAAGTCTAGACTAAAACCATTTTCCGCAATGGAACCATTCACCAACTCATTGCCGGTTATAGCATCTTTGGGGTATACCATACAATTGCTGTTCCGCACAGAAAATGTGCAATAGACTCGGTATCTCTCTACCGTATCAATCAGTTTATCTTTTGTGACCTCATAATCAAGCGCGACTTTATAGTCGCCTTCTTCGCAAAGCTGAATAAAGGTATCTGCCTCCTGTTTGGCGGTGGCAGATAGATAATTGGTATAAATCTGTGGCTTCGTTTTCTCATTGGTGTAGTTTGTATACTGGACGATCAAAGCTCCACAGCCAAAATTGGTGGTTTCCGTTTCAAAATCCTGGTCACTCGCCTTTTTAATTGAAGTAACCTTCAATTTTTCGTCGCTATTCAGAGCGTTGATATTCTGTTTAAGCCTGAATCCAAGCGCCACCTTATCGCCTACATTCTTCAGAAAAACCAGATTACCAGATTCATTTGTAGTCTTTTGTGTAAAGCCGCTAACCACAAAATTCCCTAAATCCCATCCATAATGAATATCTTTGGCGTCTATCGTTTCTTCACCGGAAAAACTATCGAACTTTTTGACCCGCACCTTTTCGCCCAGATTATAGGTTTGTCCTGAAGTGATAGAGTTAGAGATGTCCTTGTCAGAGTGCGCATAAAACTCGTAGACCTCGGCGTAGTGCTTGGTTTCATATTTGTCGGTTTTGACAACCAGAATCTTGCCCTCTTTTTCGCGCCTGCGCAGCGTATAGACAACGATAAATCGATAATAGCAACCATTCTTCAACTGCATTTCCGAACAAGTGTAGATGGCTTTGCTGGATATTGGCGTTGTCTGAAATGCATTTGTCATGATTTGAATGGTATTCCAATTAGTCCCATCTGCGGAAATTTGAAGGAGCAATGCGCCCTTCATAATGTTGGAATCCAGTGTGATGGTATCGACTTTTTTGCTCTTGTCGTCCACCAGATGCCACGAATCTACGCCTGCATTCAGCTTTTTATCATCGTAGTCATAGAAAAGGGCAAAACTGTCATCCGACACCGCAAAGGAAGGAATGCTAGATTTGTCAGTTTCGCTGGTGAAATTTCCCTGAACGTAAAATTTGCCGTAGGTATTATTCGTGCCGGTATTGGCGAAATCTTCGTTTTTTGAAAACTCATAGTGCCCTTTGTCAAATTCGTAGAGCTTACCAGAGACGCCGGTCTTTCCGGCGGCATATACAGAAGCTCCAAGTATAGTAAGCAGTACCATAGCAGTGGCCAAAACAGCTACCACATATTTCAAGGGATGAATCCGTTTCACATCCATGATGATTTTCCTCAACCAATATTCCGATAAATAAACCCAGCAAACACTTCATAGCCACTATAAAGCATTTGCTGGGTTTCATTCTATAGGTTTGGCTACTACACCAATCCGTCTATTCACTTGTTACACCCCACCGCTTTGTAAGGCTCCTTTTCGGGAAAACGTTCCCAAATTGGTGTAGTTGTGGTGTAGTACCGCAGATGTTGCTTGAAATCCGTTCAAAATTTCATCGCATCTACGTTTCAATTTCACATTTTACTGCTCGATCGGCTTCATCGTTGGGAGCAAAATTTGGCTCCTTTCATCCTGCCCCATGCCGCTCTGTAAGGCTTCAAAGCCCGCACAATCCTCGATTCGTGAAATTTTTTTCATTCGTCTCGTGTCCTCTTGTGCCGTCCTTTTCGCTGCAAAAGTTGTAGAAAAGTTGTAAAAAGTTGTAGTGCGCCTGTTATGGCATATCGCTGGCACAGGAATGGGCAAATGCTGTGTTTCTCAGGATGTTGTTCTACCATGAACTCTACGCAAAGAACGGCTTGATCGTTTAACCGCAGACGCATACATTATTATATAATAACCTTCAAGCCCATCCAAGTCAACGATTTTATCGAAACATTTTATTACTTTTATTACCCCGCCTTTAATACATAATACATAATAAAGAGGAGACTGTCATGCCAGAATACCAACTTCAAATTAAACAAGTGGTAGATTACCCACGATGCCGGATTTATCGTGAATTCATCCACAAGCTGATCAACGACCGGAGCATCCGCATAAACGGAGGCTCCGGCCTTTTTCATTTTACTGTACTTTGCAGCTATGCAAACTTCCGCACCTCATACCGCCGTATTGACGGGATCAGTTATACAGTCTCGCCCGGCGAATGGGTATGCACCGTCAAGGAACTGTCTTTCTGGTTCCGCACCCGCTTTCATCGGCAGGCGCTGTCCATGCTGGATACCCTGCAGAAGCAGCACTTGATTTCCTATACACTGCTGGGCCGTGGCAATGTAGTCAAATATAAAATTCTCCACTGGGCTCGCCACAATTCCGCATTGGAGTACAATGCCCCATGTCAAAAGGATACCGGTTTTTTCTTCTTGCCAGTCTCGGTTGCCCTGGAGCTGGTCAGCTCTGCCCGCTGCTCTGAAATGGACATCATCCTGGATCTGTGGGTATCCGCTGTCTACAACGATACGCAGGTGCAGGGGTCAGATGTCGGTCCGGTAGCCTACTTTCGCAATGGTACCGGAAACCCGCTGGTCAGTTACACTGAACTCTCCTGCCGCTGGGGGCTGTCACGTGCTACCGTATGCCGGATACTGAAAAAGCTGAACGGTCTTGGGTATATCTCTATCATGTCGTTTTCCGGCCGGCATGGAAGCGTGATCTACCTGCAAAACTACCTGTCCACCATGTTTGAGATTTCCGATGTTTTAATCGACAAGGAGGAAGTTGCCATGACCTTAAACATTCATCTGGAGCTTCCAGAAACTGCTGAAACCGAAAAGAGCCATTCCGCCTCTGAGCATGAGGTCATTGTTTCGGATGCACTTTCCAGCGTTTCAAAATCGCACATTGAAACGATACTCCACAAGATGGCTGACATCCTATCTACGCAAGGGATTTCCTGCTTTTCTTGCCCGCTCTCCCGCTATAAGTTATATCCCTTATCGGACGACTGCTGGGAAGAGTTAATCCCGCGTGCGCGAGGGAAATCCACAGCCCACTTTGGTCTGACCATTCTCTGCGGCACAAACACCTCAATCGCCACTTTTGAACTTACACTCACTCCCTCTGAGGAGCACGAAAATAGGAGGAACCTAAAATGAGAAAATTTGTTGAACCTGATGTTGCTGATAATCCCCTATACCATGATACCTGGAAACTGCTGAAAAAATACCGAGATGTTGTGTGGAGCCTGGAGCTTTCTGTCCAGCATGTCCGTACCAAGTTTGAAATCGAGTATGGCACCTCCATCGAGGATTTTCTGGATTCAGTCTATCTGGCCGGCGCCGATTTGGCCGGAAGCGACATCGAGCATCATGCCAAATGCATTGAACGCAGCCACAAAATGCTCAAGCTGCTGGATTCCGCAGTCGAATTGCTGCGTACCAAACACAAAAACGGTGAGGCATATTACTGGCTGCTGTACTACTCCTTCCTCTCGCCGCAGCAGCTCAAAAATGTTGAGGAAATCATCGAAACCCTGCGACCGCATATTCGTGACATCAGTTTCAGAACCTACTACCGCAAACGCCGGGAAGCCATTGAAGCCCTCAGTTCCGTCCTTTGGGGCTATACCTCCAAGGACAGTTTAGACATGCTGGAACAGTTCTTCCCAGAGACAAAATCACCTTCCGGACAGTCGGGCAAATAATTGGCACATTTCGGGAACAAAATTGGCATGGTTCTGCTCTTTCAGTGTAAATACCGATGTGTTAAACTGAATATGCTCAAACTTGCACCCAAAACCGAACAGGACAGTAACGGCACCTTTCATCAGGGTGCTTTTTTGCTGCCCAGATGGCCGCCCGGCCATTTGAAAGCCCACATTTGTTTTGACAAGTGTGGGTTTTTCTGTTTCCTATTGAGCATCAAAAAATCATTCAGAATTGGAGGATCGCAAATTGAAGAAAACGAAAACCCCTCAAACTCCGCAGCTCCAGGAGCCGGATACCCAGTCCAAGCACAGGATTTCGCTGCCCAAAGTGGCTTACAGTGCCTTCCTGTGTGTGATGATGTCCATGATGTTCTGTCAGCCGGCTTATGCTGCAACAGATGTATGGACCAAGGCCAAAGAGATCATGCAAGATGTATACACCCAAATCCTCGCCATCTCCACTATCGCCGCCATCGTCACTGCTTCGGTAGCCTTGCTGCTCATGAACTTCTCCCGTTCCGGACGGACGGTGGATGAAAGCCGCGCCTGGCTCAAACGGATCTGTATCACCTGGGCTATCCTCAATGGCTTGGGCTTTATCATGGCGTATGTGACGCCGCTCTTTAGTGGCGGACAATGGACAGGCTGATCGACCGTCTGACTGCTCGCCGGAAAGGAGGCTTGTATTTATGGGCATTTTAGACGGCATAGTGGAATGGATCGCAGAACAGGTAATGGCCGGTCTTGATCTGGTGACCACATCGGTTTTGGGTGCGCTGGGCTGTGATATGGCTGTATTTCTGCGTTATTTTCCCGCAGCAGAGACTATGTACTCTGTTTTTGTGGCTCTGGCAATCGGGATCATCCTGCTCAACTGGGTCTGGCAGTTATTCAAAAACTTCGGTCTTGGCGCAGGTGTGGAAGCAGAAGACCCGGTAAAGCTGAGTATCCGTTCCGTTATTTTTATCCTGCTGACGCTCTTTTCAGATGAGATCGTCAATATTGTTCTTACCATCGGCGGCACTCCCTATCACTGGATCATGGACTCTGACCTTCCTGCATTAAGCTTTGCAGACTTCAATTCCGTGATGCTGGTCATCATCGGTGTGTGTGCCAATGGGGCTGTGGCGCTGATTACCTTGATTTTGGTTCTCATCCTGGCCTGGAATTACCTAAAACTTCTGTTCGAGGCAGCTGAACGGTATGTGCTGCTCGGTGTACTGGTCTACACGGCTCCTGTGGCTTTTTCTATGGGCGCCAGTCAGACCACAGCAAACATCTGGAAATCCTGGTGCCGGATGCTTGGCGGTCAAATTTTCCTATTGGTCATGAACGCCTGGTGTCTGCGCCTGTTCACAAGCATGGTGGGGTCCTTCCTTGCGAACCCGCTTTCGTTGTAAGGAGGTCTTATCCTTGAAGAAACTCAAAAAATTTTTGTTTGCGACCTTTACAGTCGCAATTCTCTCCTGCCTGTTCTGCCAGCCGGCTTTTGCCGCCATCTCCGAAAGCGATGTGCAAGCTCAGGTAGACGCTGTGGGAAAAGAAGCCGTTTCCGGCAATGTGTTTATCTGGTTTCTCTGTGCTATCGGCTTTCTCAAAGTCGGCCAGAAAATCGATTCCTTCCTCTCCAGCCTGGGTGTCAATGTAGGACATACCGGTGGCAGCATGCTGGCTGAGGCTATGATTGCTGCCAAAGGCATCGGCGGCATCAAGAACTTTTCCAGTCACCACTTTGGCGGCGGGAGAAACAGCAGTTCCACCAATGTCAACACAAACGGTGATAAAGGCAGCGGCGGCTTTGGAGCAGGGTTTGCCAGCGGCGGTCTTGCTGGAGTGGTGAGCCGAAAAGTCACAAACAGCGCCATCAAAACAGCCACCACAACTCCCGGCTCCAAGCCTTCCGGTCTTGGCAGTCTTTTAGGCGATGCTGCAGCTGGAGGGATCGGCGGTCATATGTACGCTTCTTCCGTTAGTAAGGGCGGCAATTTTGCCAACAATGTAATCGGCAGCGTAGCCACGGGCAGTATCAGCCAGATAGGTTCCATTTCCGGTGAAAAAGCCGCCGAAGCCCTGCACTCTTACATGGGATATGCGGCACTGGAATCCGGAGCTGAAAATGTTCCGACCTTCCAAAATGTCGAAATCGGCGGCGGCCGCATCACCGGTACAGAAGTGACTGCGGAACATCCCGAAGGCATCTCCTTTGGTATGTACCACGCAGACCAATATGTTACCCCGGAAGGCCAGTACACCACCGTTCATGCCGTGGATGGCACAGCATGGTATAAGCAGTACGCTGTGGATGCTGTTGACAAATCGCCCTATATGGCTCCTGACGGTTCTATCGCCTTCAACGAATCCATTGTCAAAAAACTGCCTCCAGCCCCGAGGAGAAAGGACAAGATATAAATGCCAGAAGATCAAAAAAGCGGTTTTTCCGAAGCTGTGGAGACCGGCGCCTCCGTAGCGCATACCATCCGCGGCGCAATCAAAACAGGAACGGCTATTTCCTCCGCTGCCAAAGGCGCTGCCGCAGGCGGTCCTTACGGTGCAGTTGCAGGCGCAGTGTGGACAGGTCGGAAGCATATCGGAAAAATCATTGTGGCAGTCATTGCCCTGCTTATGCTGCCGGTATTATTTGTTCTCATGCTCCCTGGTCTTATTTTCGGTGGACTGACCAATGCCTTTTCGCCATCTGACCCCGAAATTCCGATTTTGAATAGCGAAGCAGCGATTATTGAGAACGCCAACGAGATTACCTTTACCCTCAACGGCATTTTGGGCGAGGCACTGGATGATGTACTTACCCGGATTGAAGCTGACTTTGCGGCATCGGGAGCCGACCATATGGAGGTCAAAAACGCCTATTCCAGCGGTCCCATTTATAACGCCAACCTATTTATCTCTCAGTATTGTGCGGCCAAAGACAAGGATTTTGAAAGCATTTCTCTGAATGACCTTGCCGCCACCCTGCGGGAAAACAAACAGCATCTATATTCCTACACCAGCAAGCAAGAGATTCGTGAGAGCACCGTGACTGATCCGGAGACTGGGGAAGAAACAACGGTGTCCGAAACATGGATGGTCTATACTGTCCGTTACAACGGTGAGTCCTATTTTTCTGATGTTGTATTCCAGCTTACCGATGACCAAAAGGAGCTTGCATCTGATTACGCTTCCAACCTAAGCCTGTTCTTGGGCGATGGTCTGCTGCAAAATCTGGAAGCGTGGACCGGAAACAGCATCACCGCTCTGGGCGATGTTACTTTCACCGACGGGATCACACCTGTTGTTTACTACAATCAGCTGGATGAACGCTATGCCGGTAAAGCATATGGTACGGACAATATTGGCGGTTATGGCTGCGGCCCTACCGCTATGGCAATCGTGGTGTCCTCTCTGACGGACGATATGGTTGACCCTGTGGAGATGGCCGAGTGGTCTTACAACAACGGCTACTGGTGTAAAAGCAGTGGTTCTTACCATGCGCTGATACCTGCCGCCGCTGGGGAATGGGGGCTTCCGGTTTCCGGCTGTACCACTGCGGAACCACAGCGCATCACAGACGCACTGGCTAATGGTAAACTGGTAGTAGCAATCATGTCTGAAGGCCACTTTACCTCTTCCGGTCACTTCATTGTCCTGCGTGGCGTAAAAGACGGCAAGATCATGGTGGCTGACCCTGCCAGTTACACACGGAGCGAACAGCTCTGGGATCTGTCCATTATCTTAAATGAGGCCAGCCGGCGCGCTGGAGCTGGCGGTCCGTTCTGGATTATCGGCTGATGTGCCCGCCCGGCTTCGGAAACGAGGTTAATCATGAATCATAAAATCGACCGAGATACCTACATAATACCACCGAATTTCATCGAGTCAGGCACCTTCTTCGGTGGTATGTTCAAAGCCCGCAATGTGATTGAAGCCGGTATCCTGGCATTTGCCATTGGTGTGCCGGTTTTTTCATTGCTCCCTCTTGGCCTGACTGCCCGTATCATCGCTTTGTGCCTGACCGCACTGCCAGCAGCATTGGTGGCGCTTATCGGAGTTTCCGGTGAGAGCCTTTCCTCTTTTCTGCTGATTTTCATAAAGTACCTGCGAAACCGCCGCATTGTAGGCGGTAACAGCGCAGAAGATGCGGTTCCTGCGGCAGAGCATGGCGGCAAGCATATCAAAAAGAAGGTACACAAGCCCGATAAGGCTCCCCGGCGGTCACGGCGCTCCGGCAGAGAGGATTTCCCAGCGGAGTTTGATGAAGTTCGTGGCTACGAGATCCGCCAAAAACTCCGTCCTGTGAAAAAGCAGAAGCCTGCCAAAGAGAAGAAAGCCGCCAAGCAAAAAAAGAAGGTCTCCAAAGAGCGCAAAGTAAAACGCCCTATCCGCACTCAGGAGCCGAAGCCCGCCTGCCTTAACCCGGTAGCAGATTATCTGCCGATTTCCAAAATTGAAAACGGCATCATCTACACGAAGGACCACCGCTATGTCAAGGTCGTCGAGGTAGTACCCATCAATTTTATGCTGCGCAGCGCCCAGGAACAGCGGAACATCATCTATTCCTTTGTGTCCTACTTGAAAATCAGCCCCATCAAGCTGCAAATCAAGGTACTGACACGTCGGGCAGAGATCAACCGCCATCTGGATACCGTTCGGAAGGAGATGGAACAGGAGACCAATGAACAATGTCTGCTCATGCAGGAAGACTACCTCCAGTTCGTTCAGCAGATCGGTTCCCGTGAGGCAATTACCCGACGTTTCTTCCTGATTTTTGAATATGAGCCGTGGAGCAACACCAAGCGCTCTGATGAAGAAGGCGAGGCAATCAATGCCCTGCAAAGTGCAGTCCATACTGCTACCAACTACCTCCGTCAGTGCGGTAACGAGGTCATCGTTCCGGAAAACTGGGATGAGTTTACGGTAGATGTCCTCTATAACCTGCTCTGCAGAAATGAAAGTGCTGTAAAGCCGCTCTCCGTCCGGGCACAGGAGGTTGTGGCTGAGTACCTTGCCAAAGGGCGCGACAGTGAGATCGACCATATCCCTGCCACCGAATTCTGTGCGCCAAAAAGCATTGACTTCACGCATGGTCACCATATCTGCATTGACGGTCTGTATTATGCTTATTTGCTGGTGCCCTCTGATGGCTACAAAACGCAGGTTCCAGCCGGCTGGCTCAGTCTTATCGTCAATGCCGGTGATGGGATCGATATGGATATGTTCCTCTCCCGTCAGCCCAAAGAAACCATCATCCAGAAAGTCGGACAGCAGCTGCGTATCAACCGTTCCAAAATCAAGGACGCCAGCGACACCAACACCGACTTTGATGACATTGATGGCGCTATCCGAAGCGGGTACTTTCTCAAAGAGGGTCTTGCCAACAACGAGGACTTCTACTACTTGAATCTGCTGATTACCATTACTGCCTCCAACGAGGAAGACTTGGAATGGAAGGTCAGCGAGATGAAAAAGCTCCTGCTCTCACAGGACATGAACGCCTGCACCTGCCATTTTCGGGAGGAACAGGCGTTTTTATCTGCCCTGCCATTGGTGGCAATGGAAAAGAAACTGTATGAGCGGGGTAAGCGCAACCTGCTAACAGGCGGTGCCGCAAGCTGTTATCCCTTTACATCCTATGAGATGTGTGATGATAACGGTATCCTGCTGGGTGTCAACAAGTACAACAGTTCCCTTATTATCGTGGACATCTTCAATTCTGCGGTCTATAAGAACGCCAATATGTCGATCCTTGGCACGAGCGGAGCCGGCAAAACCTTTACCATGCAGTTGATGGCGCTGCGAATGAGGCGGAAAAATATCCCCATTTTCATTGTTGCACCCCTAAAAGGCCATGAATTCCATCGCGCCTGCTCCAATGTGGGCGGCTCCTTTATCCAGATTTCACCGGCCAGTCCCCACTGCATCAATGTCATGGAGATTCGGCGGGTAGACCGCTCGGTGAATGAACTTCTGGACGGTCCAGGCATCCAGTTATCTGAACTTGCAGCAAAGATCCAGCAGCTCCACATATTTTTCAGTCTGCTGATCCCCGATATGTCTCACGAGGAACGACAGCTTTTGGACGAAGCCCTTGTTCGTACCTATAACACAAAAGGCATCACTCATGATAATGCCTCTTTGGAAGACCCTGCAAAGCCCGGCCAGTACCGTGAGATGCCGGTGCTTGGTGACCTGTACGAAATTTTGAAAACCTCCAAGGAAACGATGCGCATGGCCCACATCCTAAACCGTCTGGTAAACGGAAGCGCCAGCACCTTCAATAAGCAGACCAATGTTCGGCTCGACAACAAGTACACTGTTTTGGATATTTCCTCCCTCACCGGAGACCTGCTCACCGTAGGTATGTTTGTGGCGCTGGACTTTGTTTGGGACAGAGCCAAAGCCGACCGTACAGAAGAAAAAGCCATCTTCATTGATGAGTGTTGGCAGCTTCTATCCGGTGCCGGTGCTGCTGGTGTAAGATTGGCCGGCGATTTTCTTTTGGAAATTGCCAAAACCATACGCGGTTACGGCGGCGCCTCGATTTTTGCAAGCCAGGATCTTGCCGATTTCTTTGACCTTGACGGCGGCAGATTTGGTAAGGGCATCATCAACAACTCCAAGACCAAGATCATTCTGAATCTGGAGGACGACGAAGCCCAGCGGGTACAGGAAGCCCTGCACCTGTCCGATGCTGAAACAATGGAGATCACTCACTTTGAAAGAGGTCACGGTCTGATTTCTACCAATAACAACAATATTATGGTGGAGTTCAAAGCCAGCCCTCTGGAAAAGGATCTGATCACTACCGACCGCCGCGAGCTGCGTGAAATCGTAGAGCGAAAACGCCGTGAACAATCCACATCTGCCGAACAGCAGATATAACAATTTGAAAAGCGAGGTGATTCCCATGTGCAACTTTCCTGCCAGACACCGCTATGCGTCTGCTTTGCGCCTGTATTACGCCTAAAAGCCAGTTTTGCCAGCCAGATCATCTTTTGGTTTACACTGACTGGCTTTCCTTCCTATTTAATGCGTCTTGAATACGCCTATATTACGCCATTGGAGGTGATACCCATGAAGACCAGGGCTGAAATCTATGGAAATGAAGCTGCGACTCTGCTGCGGATCGTCACGATGTATCCCGGTCTCAATATGCAGCAGCTTCTTTGCTTTCACCCTGGCAAAGAAGAAATCATCAAGACCCTGCTCTCCCATCTGCAAAAGCAGGGCCGTATTTTTCAAACTGATACAGGCGGTTACTTTCCGTCTGGTTGGGCAGCAAAATCAGACAACTCCCTGATACGGGCTGCCTGGGTACTCTTGGATTTTATCGGACAGGTGGAATACCATGCTCCCGGTGATTTTCCGGTCAAGCTTATCTTCTTTGCAAACGGTGAACTATACGAAATCGTCTACGCAGCTTCCGGCCAGGAGGCCCTGATCAACCATGCGCTTCGGGATGACCGCAGCGGTGGACGCCGCATCATTTTGGTCGATAATCCGGAAGACATTCGCCGCATTGACTGCCCTGGCATTTCCGGTTTCTGCACCGTGGATGCAGCGGGCCAGGTGCATTACTTTAAGAAAACAGGAGGAACTTGATTGGAACGAAAAATCATCTCACACCGGATTGGAAGCATTCTTGATGATATATCCCGTTTGAGCAATGCTCTTTACGCGATGGATACCACGGATATTCAGCGCTATCCGGACAACTATGAAGTCTTATCCACTGACGCCGCCCTGCGGGCAGAGAAAATTGCCTGCAGGCTGCGGCATTTGATATATTCCAGCACCACCATCCGCAAAGGCGATTACCTGACATCCGCCGGTATTGTACACGGAATTGAGGTTGTCTATGAGGACGGTGTACTGGAGGTCACCCTGCCTGGTCTGCTCCCAAAACGCAAGCAGAGACAAAACACTGAGTTTCTGCTCGACCCGTTCTACTTCTCATTGGAGCAATACGCCAAAGAGCATCCCATGCCCCGCTTCAGCGATTGTGTGGTGTGCTTTACGCAGGTTTATGACCAGTGCCTTCCCACCCGGCGTATCCGTGACTACGACAATCTGGAAGAAAAGCAGCTTCTGGATGTCCTCTCCACCTTCGTCATGGCTGACGATACCGGCCTGCTCTGCGATGCCTACAACACCGCTGCGCTGGGCGAAAAGGACTGTACCAGAATCAGTGTCATGGAAAAAAAGCGGTTTCCCGCCTGGCTTGCTGAGCATGAAAACACCCTAAAATCCATCTCGGATTTTTGAGCATTTTCAGCCATTGCTTGTCCGACCTGCCGCAACATCGTATTTCGCCCCGGATTTCGGGGCTTTTTTCTGTCGTTACACCACGGATTTTTACCGAAGTTCCTTGCAGTCTCGGTAAAAGCCACACACCACAAGGAGGTGATCACTTGGGAAATTCCCACAGCCAGACACGATGGCGTACAGGCTTCTCTCTCTGACTGCCATCTCCGGCGAGTTCCCCACAGACCAGCTTAACAGACTTCCCGGCAGTCCATATTATCTGGAGTCTGTTGTCACTGCACTGAAAAAAGACGGGCTGCTGCGTACCTATTACCGGGATAAACTGCGCGGCTACCGTCTGGGGCCGCGAGCCAAAGCCACTCTGCTGAAAAGCCGGCCGGATAGATTTGCCAGCTACCTGACAGGAGATACCGACACCAACCGTTTGAAATGCGAAATTGACCGAAGACTCCGGCTACACCGCCTGGCCGAAACCTATGTGACCATGGATAATGCGGGTGTATGTGTGTATCGGGATGAAAAACCGGCAATTTTTGCACCGGAGGGCTACGCTGGCGGCAGGATTGTCTATCCTGCTTTTTTCAGTTCCAGAGAAGTGAAAGAAATGGGGATCGACACCACGAAGATCCGCAGTTCCCGCTCCACCGGAATACTCCTTGCGCCCTCCGGCATCTTCGTGACCTACAACAGCAGCAGCGCCCTGATGAAGTGGCGCTACAAATCGGAAATGCGGGTCAAGGCATTGATCTGGAGCGTAATCTGCCAACAGCGCCTGTCCCTACAGTTTCGCCATGAGGATGTTCATGGACTGATTCTGGGCAACAGCATGGATCTGGCTTACCAGATTTTGACCAGCACCGGAGGACGCAAACATGATTTCTTCATGCTGGATGGCAGCTATGAACATTTTCTTTATCTTACCAACGACCATCAGGGGGAGGTGATACTTGCACTGCTGTGCGACCCTGGGAAAACTGCGGAGCTGGACCGTATTCTGCTCCAAGGTCTTACTGCGAGGCAGCCCGGACTGGCTATTGAGCATGACGGCATTTCACCGGATGGCTCACCAGTCCTGTTTGGCTATTTCTGCGATCTGCCCCGTATCGCACGCTTTAACACCTCTCTCGAACTATCTGAGCGCCTGGGCACACTGATCTGCTTTGACTTCCAGGCAGAGGTACTTCGCAGCTACTGTGGTTCCCAAGTGCGCTTCCAAACCATCGACTTCACAAAATTCGAGGGGAGGTTGTTCCCATAAACAAGAAAAAACTGATTGTGAGCCTGATTGCAGCGCCCTTTGCCATTCTTGCGATCCTATACGCAGGCGGCTTTCTGGCGCAGCTTTTGGGTAACTATGCAACCTGGAAACAGGGCGGCGGTATTCCCGGCGATGGTACTTCACCGCTGGCCGCTTCGCCCGACTTCCTTCTCTGCCTTTCCTCTGTGCTCCGACCGCCTTATGGTGTGTATGGCATCTTGATCTGCATTGGCTTGTTAGCAGTGCTGCTCATCATGGTCATGCGCATGGGATATGGTGATGCCGGCGAGTATGATGAAGACCGTAATTTCTCCTACTCCGCCAAAGGCACTTATGGCACCTCCGGCTGGATGTCCCGCAAAGAGATGTCCGGCGTACTGGATCTGGTGCCCGATCTGCGCAAACACAAGGGTGTTGTACTGGGTATGCTGGATGGCAAAGCAGTCTGCATACCGGAAGATACCAGAATCAACAGTAATCTGGCAGTCTACGGTGCCAGTGGTTCCATGAAAACCCGTTCGTTTTGTATGAACCGTATCCTTCAGGCCACTGTCCGAGGCGAAAATGGCGCCGGAGAATCGCTGATCATCTGCGATCCCAAATCGGAATTGTACGAGAAGTCAAGCGAATTTCTCCGCAGCCGGGGCTATTGTGTCAAGGTATTCAACCTCGTTTCGCCTGAAAACTCAGATTCCTGGTGTTGCCTTGCCGAAGTTGAGGGACAGGAACTAATGGCCCAGCTTTTTGTAGATGTCATCATCAAGAACACCACGAACAACGGCAAGAGCGACCATTTCTGGGATGCCTGCGAGATGAATCTGCTCAAGGCCTTGGTACTGTATGTAGATCAAGGCTATGCGGAAGAAAACCGCAACATTGGCGAAGTCTACCAGCTGCTGACCCTCAATGGGGAATCCCAACTTGACACATTGTTCGAAGCGCTTCCTTCCACGCACCCCGCCAAAGCACCCTACAGCCTGTTCAAGCAGGCCAGCGACACAGTGCGGAGCGGCGTGATTATCGGTCTTGGCAGCCGCCTGCAGGTATTCCAGTCTGAGCTGATCAAAAAAATTACCGCTAAGAATGAGATCGATCTGGAGCTTCCGGGGCAGCAGCCCTGTGCCTACTTCCTCGTTACCAGCGACCAGGACAGCACCTTTGATTTTCTGGCCTCGCTGTTTCTATCTTTCTGCTTCATCAAACTGGTGCGATATGCAGACCACAACTGCGAGGGCGGTAAACTGCCTGTGCCTGTCCATATCCTTGGGGAAGAACTGACAGCGTGCGGCACGATCCCCGACCTCTCCCGCCGGCTCAGCGTAATACGCTCCCGGAATATCTCCATGTCCTGTGTGTTCCAAAATCTCGCAGGATTGCAGAACAGATACCCGCAGAATTTGTGGCAGGAGATCATTGGAAACTGTGACGCGCAGTTGTTTTTAGGCTGTACAGACCAGCTTACTGCCGAATTTATTTCTGCCAGGACAGGACTTGCCTCCGTAGCAGTATCCAGTAAGTCCAAACAGCTGGGCACCTGGCGTATCTCCAACTATACGCCGGAGTTTCGTGAAACCTCCGGTGTTGGAAAACGCCCTGTACTTACGCCTGATGAAGTTCTGCGGCTCCCTCTGGATCAGGCTCTCATCATCATCCGCGGCAAGAAGGTTCTGCAGGTAGACAAAATGGATTACTCCAAACACCCGGAAGCCAAGTACCTGCGTTCCTGCAAAGCATCTGCCCATGTACCGGAATGGCGCCGCTTGGAAGAGGAAGCCGCCAAAACACCGCAGCCCGCTCCGAAACCGGCTCCGGCAGCAAAGAAACCGGCAAAGCGCAAAGCCACAAAGCCGGCATCCCCCATGGATAAATCACCCAAAGAGGCTCCGGCTCCCAAATCTGCCGGTACACCGGAAGGCATTATCACCACAGACAAGGATTCCATCCTGTCTTGAACAAAACTATCAAATTCATAGGAGGTTTTAATCTATGGCAACCAAGAAAAAAGAACTTCTGGAACAGGACGCTCCTGTTACCGAAACCGTTATGTCAGAAGACGAAACTCTGCTGGCCGATACCGCTCAACCTGAATCCCTTCCTGCTGCCGCTGGCGATGGTCTGGATTTGAACGAACTGCTAGGGCAGATGGATCAGCCCCAAGAGGACACCTCTGCCGAAGATATGGCTGAAGATCCCCTTCCTGAACTCACCGAGGAGGAAATGTTCGGGGATACGCCTGCTGAAACAGACGATCAAAGCGCTGCTCCCACTGATATGCCGGAAGACTCTGATGTGCAGCCGCCTGATGTTTACGAAGATAACGCCGATGCTGTGCAGGAACCCCTTGCACCTCCCAAGCCCAAACGTACCAGCCGAAAGAAGAAAGAAGCTGCTGCTCCTGAAGAAATTGTCACAGAGGAAGTCCCTGCCGAGGCTGCCGATCCGGTAGCTACAGCCGATACTATCCCTGATGCGGAGGAAGCCGCTGTGGAGCCTGATGCTTCTGCCTTGGAGGAAGCTGCCGCTCCTGCACCCACTTCTCCTCCCCGGCGTCAACCCCGCCCCCAGCGCGGCGAGGCCTCCGTTCTTACCATCCGCAGCCGGGATGATGTCGAGACTGCCGAAGACCGTGATGATGTAATCTGGCATGAAATCCATAATGCCTACCGCACCCGCAAGATCATCACCGGCAAGCTGGGCGGCATTGAACAGCTGGACAACCGCAAGACGGTGGCAGTTGTGGATTACAAGGGGTTCCGTGTCATTATCCCTATCAAGGAAATGATGATCAATCTGGGCCGCAGCCCTTCCGGTCAGGAATACGCCGACCTTATGCTGCGCCAAAATAAGATTCTTGGCAACATGCTCGGCGCTGACATTGACTTCATCGTGCGTGGTATCGACTCCAAAACCCGCAGCGTAGTTGCCAGCCGCAAGGAGGCCATGCTACGCAAACGCCAGATTTTCTATCTGGATACGGATGCTGCCGGTATGTACCGTGTCTATGAGGGCCGCATCGTCCAGGCGCGTGTGATTGCTGTGGCCGAAAAGGTTGTGCGCGTGGAAGTCTTCGGCGTTGAAACCTCCATCCTTGCCCGTGACCTTGCCTGGGACTGGATCGGTGACGCCCATGAGCGTTTTTCCGTAGGCGATGAGGTGCTGGTCCGGATTCTCAGCGTGCGGCGCAACAGTCTGGAGGACCTGGGCATCAAGGCTGACATCAAGAGTATTTCCGAGAACACCGACAGGGACAACCTGCAGAAGTGCCGTATCCAGGGCAAGTATGCCGGCCGTGTCACAGATGTCCACAAGGGCGTTGTCTATGTACGCCTCTCCAACGGCGTCAATGCGGTAGCCCACTCCTGCTATGACTACCGGATGCCCGGCAAAAAGGACGATGTATCTTTTGCCGTCACCCGTCTGGATATGGAGCGGGGTGTGGCTGTAGGTATTATCACCCGGATCATCCGTCAGAACCTGTAAGCAAAGTGCCTGGGAAGCAGCGGCGAACTGTTTCCCAGGCTTGCTTTTTATCATTACCGAAACTCCCACCGCATATCCTCTCCACACGACTATCCTCTTAAACCCTCTATATAGATTTTTATTTTTCGTTTGCGTTGATTTTTCACAAAAATGCGGATATAATATATTATAACAAGGATTTAGGAGGTTGTTTTATGCTGATTCAATTTAGTGTAGAGAACTTTCTCTCTATCAAAGATAATGTCGTGTTATCCCTGCTTGCCAGTAAGGATAACGAACATCCAGAGCACCTGATTGTGGACGGAAGCAAAAAGCATTTGAAGTCTGCCGTGATTTACGGCGCCAATGCTTCCGGAAAGTCCAATGTATTGAATGCGTTTTGGTTCATGGTAAATTATGTGCTGACTTCGCATAACCAGCAGCTCCACAAAACCATTGAGCGTTCGCCGTTCAAGTTTGACCGGGAAACACCCTCTCGCCCCAGCAGCTTTGAGGTCATCTTCACCACAAATGGCATCCGATATGCGTATGGCTTTTCTGTAACAGACAAGGCTGTTATTGAAGAATATCTGTATTACTATCCCAATGGCAGGCAGGCACTCATTTTTGAGCGAAAAGACACAAAAGATTTTCGCTTTACCGTTGATGTCGATGAACAAAACACTCTCAAGGATCGCACTTCGGCCAACAAGCTCTATCTGTCTGTCGCATCAAACTGGAGCTATTCCAAAGTGATTCCGGTTCTGGAATGGTTTGCTTCCTGCCAGATCATCACGAAAAATTCTGTTGCAGACGCCTACGGCCTTGAAGCAGAACAACTCAAAGATGATGACTACCGGCATGTGATCGCCTCTATGCTGCGTGTTGCAGATTTTGGCATACAGTCCCTTCAGATGCGTGATGCAGAACCCGCTCCTTCTCAGCGCAATGATATCTTTACCAATATTGAGGCCATTCACACGGTACAGGATACAGAGGGAAATACTTCTTCCTACGCGCTGAACATGGCAGAGGAATCTGATGGCACCAACAGTTATTTCAAACTGATCGGTGTTGTAAAAAAGGTGCTGGATGAAGGAACCCTTCTTGTCGCTGACGAGATGGACGCTCATCTGCATCCTCTTCTGACAAAGCATCTGGTCTCGCTTTTTAACAGCGTGGAGTTCAATCCAAATGGAGCCCAGTTGATTTTCACATCACACAACACCAATCTTCTTGACCTGGATGTACTGAGGAGAGATCAGATTTGGTTTACCGAAAAAGACGAGCAAACAGCGGCTACCGATCTGTTCTCCCTTTACGATTTTTCCATCCGCAAGGATGCCAAGGTGGAGAAAGGCTATCTGATTGGCCGTTATGGTGCGATCCCCTTTATCAAGGGAGGGCTGTAAAATGGCACATGGAAAAATTGAAAAGCGTGGACAGCGACGCAGAAAAATAAAGCCTGTCATTCTGATTGTAACGGAGGGTTCTCAAACTGAGCCTAAGTATTTTGAACACTACCGCAACCGTCAGACAAACATTGATATTCGTGTGGTCGGCAGCCGCACCAGCGGAGGTGAAACTGATTACCTCAGCCTGATCAGGAAAGCCGTGGAATATCAGAACAAAAATCAGATTTCCGTATCAGAGGGAGACTCTGTATGGGTAGTTGCAGATGGAGATGTGAACTACAACAACCCTGACCCCATCACTGCAAAGGACAGTCTGCTCTCCAAGGCAAGGAAAATGGCAGATGCGAAGGGGATTCAGATTGCACTCTCCAATCCTTGCTTTGAATTTTGGTATCTGTTGCATTTCCAGTACACCACCAAATTTTTCAAAGACTGTCCCGCAGTGAAAAACGCATTGACCACTTATCTCCCTGATTATGAGAAAGCTGGCGATGTATATAACCAGTTAGCAGAGCATACAGCCATTGCGATTCAGAACGCCAAACGTGTAGAGCAATACCATCTTCAAAATGACAGCAGCAAACCGTTTGGAATTGCTGTCAATCCATTTACCGACATCTATCAGCTGGTGGAATCACTGCTGTAATGTTTCAAAGAAACATGGTTGGCACAAAATTGTCTCTACATTGGCACAGTCCTGCCCTTTCGCCGTAAATCCATATCTGTTATACTTGGTACAGTCAAAACTTTGCATAGCAGCCGCTCCGGTTTGGAGCGGCTGTTTTCAATTTCAGTAAAGGTGGTGGTTTCTATTCTCTTTCAAAAAGCCCGGAAGATGCTGAACAACGAGCGGGGCGAGGCCAACTATTTCAGTACGGTGGTCTTTATCTTCATCGCTGTCCTGCTGCTGGCCTTCATTATTGACCTGTTCAGCATCATTTCCACCAAGCAGGAACTTGACCATGCCGCCGATCAGATGGTCAAACAAATCCAGCTTTCCGGCGGCGTCAACGGCGAGACTGATGAACTGTTTGAATTTTTGAGTTCTCAGATCGAAGGAGCCGAAAATATCTCCTACTCCATTGACGCTACTTACACATCATCCAGGCCATCCGGTATGACAAATGCCATCCAGTTGGGCACCCCCTTCTTCATTACTATCGAGGGAGATGCCAAACTGGGCGGATTCTGGAATTTTGACCTGGTAAACATCACAGTGGTTGCCCGTGGTAGCGGCGTCAGTGAGCACTACTGGAAGTGAGGTGACCTATGAAACGCATATTCCTGCGGCTGAAACAGCCGCTGCGAAACGAACGGGGCGAGATCACCTTTTTCGCCTGCTTTTTTGTGGTAGGCATCGTGATGCTGATTTCCTTCCTGCTCCTGTATGCTTCCATCCGGATCACCTGCATCAACATCCGCAACGGCGCTAAAATGGAGTTAAATAATCTTAGCGGCACGATTTATGCAGATACCTACCGTTCCCAGCGTGAGACCAACTTTGAAGAGTACCTAAATACCCTTTACTCCAGCAGTGACTATACCGACATGCTGGAGGCTACAGTGGCAGGTGGCCTGGACTCCAAGATTCCGCTTTCAACGGAGGATTACAAGGTTTCCGACATCAGCCTGGATTTCAATGTTGAGGATGGACGGGTTGAGTACATCTTTTACTGTGACGTGGAGTTCTATGTGCGGATGTTCGGCCACAGTTATCCGGCTATCACCCAACGGGTGGAGCTGACAGGCTACCACAACACAAAATTCTAACAATACTGTTGAAAGCCCGGCACATTCTACCGTATAGGCTTTATATAACAGCAAAAAAGGAGTGTATGTAAAATATGAAGAAGTTTTTCCAATCCAAAGGCTTTATTGTTTCCTCGCTGGCTCTCCTCTGCGTCACTATTCTGAGTGTCTGCTGGTTCGTAAGCCGCGACCGTACCAGAGATTTTAGGCCGGATGAATCCCCACCCAGCAGCGTCACCGGCGATTGGTCAGATGGCGGCACACAGACAGATAGTGATAATGGAGCAGATGCTTATGCCCCCGGCCAATCCACAGACGCCGAAGAAGAATATCCCAAAGTAACCTCCCAAACGGAGGATGAGGTTGTGATCGACTTCACCGATACCGAAAAGCCTGAAGAAACGCCTCCTCCAGTGCCGGAAGGTAAGACCGAAATCAAAGATCCTGGTCAGGAGCATACCGTCAATCCCGACCCGTCAGTTCCGGAGGTTACTGCCCCGCCCGCCGAGCAAACACCGCCCAGCAATGAACCGGCTCCCGGCTCCAGCAACGGAAATGGAGCTGTATACGATCCGGTGTTTGGCTGGGTTGTTCCCGGAGATGTACAGCAGTCCAACGGTGACAGCGATGGGGATCTGAACAAACAGGTCGGCAATATGGGCTGATTTACTACAACTGAATATGGCACTACTTGGCCGTCACAGGATTGTGGCGGCCTTCCTATTTTCAAAAGGATTGGAGCGTGATGTATTTGAAACGACTTCTCGCCTTCCTATGCTGCTTTACCCTTGTTTTCTGTCTATTCCCCTCCTCTGCCTTTGCAACGGGCGGAAATGGAAACATAGATGGCGGAGGTGGCGGCATGGGTCAGGGCACAAGCAGCAACTTCTGGACTCCGGGTAATGATGGCGTCCGCATTACGGTTGTTGACGCATCCAGCGGAACTGCCGTATCTTCTCCTCTGGACTTTTCAAACCGGACGCAGAAGACCAGTCTTCTCCATTTTGGGAAAGTCAACAAACTGCAATACCTGAGCGGCACCGGTCTCTCCCTCCAGTCCGGCGCTGCCTATTCCTGCATTAAGCCCGCGCAGTCTATGCCCACAATCGTCAGCAGCAAGGGGCAGAGCAACATTGAAGCCATCAAACGGTATTTCTGTTCTGAATATGCATGCATGATGGTCGCTCAGGCAGCCGGAGTCGATTATGAGCGGATGATTGCCGGCGAGTACAAGCTGCTGATCGAACCCATTGCCTATTTCACACACAACGGCCAGTATTACTGTATGACAGCTACTGAAGCCGGCCTGTATGATCAGATGTCCGGCGGCAATCTGCGGAAAACCATGACCTCGCTTACCCATAAAAACCTGCCGCTGTCCATGTTCCTGGAATTCAGTGACCTTGGCATCTCCGCCTGGACAGGCAACACCACCGGGAAGCAGAACAATTCCGACATCATCAGCACCCTCGGCGTTGGTATCGTCTGGTTTGATGAAGCTCCGCCGGAAGGAGAAATTGAGGCCCCTGATGTCGAATACCGAGTAGATACGGATGTGATCACCGCCGTCACACTGCGGACGGATCAGGATCTGACGCCGGATAATCCGGCATCGGTTACCTTCCATATTCTCGGCACCACCTACCGGGTCAATGATATAGTGATCCCAGCCGGTGACAGTCAGGTAGCCTGGGTCAAATGGCATACCCCCTCCACCCCACAGACCGTGACCATTACAGTATCTGTCAGCGGCGCCTATACCGCTCAGGATACCTTTGTCGCAAAAATCGTGGATCTGAATGAGCACATTCCACCTGACCCTGTGGCAACCGACACGAATCCCGGCTACTCTGTGCCGCCCCTGCCCAGTGAAACGCAGAAGCTCACTGCCAACTGGGGCGTCTGGAGCTGCTACTGGGTGCCTGTATGGGTATGGTGCGACCACGGTGAAGATGGCGGGCACTGGGTGGATGAAGGATATTGGGAATACGAATATACGGGCTACTCCGCTTCCATCAGCGGAGAGATGTCCCTAATGCCAGACGATATTGTACCCACAGCATCCGGCAAGACGATGAAAAGCGGGTACGGCGTTAAAACCGAAGTGCGGGCAACGCTGTCCACAGATGCCCCAACCAGCCACATTACTTATCCCCAAACTGCTTTTTCCGTATTTCCTGAGTTCCAGTATCAGACCTATCTGCGGCTTCTACAGCGTTCTGGCGGCCAAAGTGCAAAATTCATCTTCAAGCCCAACGAGTTTTCCACCTATGACCGGACAGTGCATTTCACACCGCTGTGGTTCCCAGATGCCACCGACTACACCATCTATACACAGGTGTGGGATACCTGGACTCCTGACGGCATGTTATCCATCAACCTAAATGACTATGTTTCGATCCAAGGGAGCCTTTATGATGACTGGTATACCAATCGAGAATAACCTCTGGACAGCTTACCTGCTTACCATATTTTTTGTGGTGGCCGGCTTTGCTGTCTACGATGTGCTTTACAGACGGGTGCCTGACCGGGCACTCGTCTTTTTTATCCCCTTAGCTGCCCTGGCGCCGGTCCTGCAGGGGTATTTCCTGTTAAATCATGGGCTCCCGCCGCTCTTCCTCTGGCCGGTCGCTACCCATGCTTTGGTAGGCGCCCTGCTCGGCTTTTGTATTCCATTGGCAGCTGCACTGGCAACAAACGGCACTGGTCTGGGCGGCGGGGATATCAAGTTCTGCGGGATATTAGGGCTGGTCTACGGTCCTTCCGGCATGGCGCTGGTCTTTCTGACTGCAGCTGTTACCGCAATGCCTGTGATTTTTCTTCTCAGGCGGCTTTACCGAACCGGGCAGCCCCTTGCTATCCCGTTCCTGCCATTTCTCGCCTGTGGCTGCTGTACAGCGACCCTGGCCCAACTATTTTTAAGATAGGAGACAACGCTTATGAAACTGAATAACCGATTCATCTTCGGTATCCTCTCTCTGCTGTTGGCGGCAGTTATCGCCTTCGTGGCACTTCCAACCATCGCCCGTCAGACCAATGGAAAAGAGGAAATCGTCCGTATCACCCAGCCGGTATTGAAAGGCGAGCAAATCTCGTCAGAAAATGCTGAGGTGGTTGAGGTAGGAGGCTATAACCTCCCCTCCAACATCGCCCATCAGCTCTCTGATGTAAATGGTCTTTACGCTACCGCCGACTTGGCTGTGGGTGACTATATCCTTACCAGCAAGATCAGCTCTGCACCGGTTTCGTCCGATGTGGCGCTCAACAGCATCCCTTCCGGTAAGGTTGCTATCTCGCTGACCGTTAAAACACTTGCTTCCGGCCTCTCTGACAAGCTTCAGCCCGGTGACATCATCCGTATTTACCACTTTCTTGATACGGCGGCCGAAGTACCGGAACTGCGTTTTGTCAAAGTATTGTCCGTCACAGACTCAGACGGCATCAATGTGGATAATGCCAAGGAGCCCACGGAGGATGAAGAAAAGCAGCAGTCAGCCACCATCACTGTGCTGGCAAGCCCTGAACAGGCGAAGATCATTACCGGTCTTGAAAATGACGGCGTAGCTCATGTAGCTCTTATCTCCCGCAACAATGACAAACTGGCAGATGAGCTGCTTGCCAAGCAGGATAAGACTCTGCAGGAAATCTACTTCCCCGAAACTTTGATTGAGGAAGAAGCTGCAGATGCGGAAAATTCTGACGCTGAAAGTGAACCCCAGGAAACGGTAAATGCAGAGACTGCACAATCCACCAATGAAACTGCACCCTCGGCAGAATAATCAAATCAAGGAAGGAGAATCTTCGTTATGGGTAAAGTTATCACCGTCTGGGGAAGCCCCGGCAGCGGCAAATCCATATTCTGCTGTATTCTGGCAAAAGCCCTGACCCGGGACAAGCGGAAAGCCATCATTATCAATGCCGATATGAATGTCCCTATGCTGCCGGTCTGGCTGCCGGAGCAGATCATCCAAACCAACACCTCTATCGGTCAGGTTTTGAGCAGTGTGGAGATTGATACATCTCTGGTCGCCAGTCATGTGACAGTGCTGAAAAACTATCCCTTCATCGGGATGATGGGATATGCGGCAGGAGAAAACCCGCTGAGCTACCCAGAGGTCAAATATGCCATGGTACTGCAGCTCATTCATGCTGCCGCCAAGCTGGTAGATTTCGTCATTCTGGACTGCAGCACCAGCATGACCAATGTGTTCACTCCCGCCGCCATTGAAGCCGGCGATGTGGTCATCCGTATCCTCACCCCGGACCTAAAGGGCATCAACTACCTGAAAGCCCATCAACCTCTGCTTGTGGACGAGCGCTTCCGGTTTTCTGAGCATATGACATTCGCCGGTCTGGCCCGTCCCTTCCACGCCTTGGATGAAATGGGCTATATCATTGGCGGGTTTGACGGCCTGCTTCCCTACAGTAAGGAGATCGACCGCTGTGCTACCGAAGGCGGTATGTTCAAGGCTATCACCTACTGTAACCCCAAATACACTGCTTCACTGAACAAGGTACTGGAAATTCTGGAGCAAATGGAACTGGCTGAGCAGTCAGAGGAGGATGCGGCGTATGAATGTGAGGAGGATGCCGATGAGTAATTTGAATGATATATTCTTCACACCGGCCGCCAATCAGGAGCTGACCTATGACCAGGTACTGGAGGATGTACAGCGGTATTTTGCCGAAAACCATGCCTCCACCATTGCCGAAGCTGGGGAAGGCAATGCAGAGCGTGCCACAAGCCTGCTGAAAGAACTGATGGAACACTACATTGTCAAACGCAAATATGCCCTTGACGGGCTCTCTACAAAAGAACTGTGTTCCAAGCTCTATGAAGACATGGCCGGCTACTCCTTTTTAAAGAAATGGATCTATAAGCCCGGTGTTGAGGAGGTCAACATCAACGCCTACAACGACATTGAAGTGATCGAATCCAGTGGGCGCAGCATCAAGATCCCTGATAAATTCAGTTCGCCCCAGCACGCCATCGATGTGATTCGCAGGATGCTCAACGCCTGCGGCATGGTCATTGATGACACCATGCCCAGCATTGTGGGATTTCTGGACAAGAATATCCGTATTTCAGTGGACAAAACTCCCATTGTGGATGCAGATGTAGGCGTCAATGCCTCCATCCGTATTGTCAACCAGCAGACCGTCAGTGAAGAAAAACTGCTGAACTCCGGCAGTGCCACTGCTGAAATGCTTCACTTTCTGACTGCATGTATCCGCTATGGGGTGTCCGTCTGTATTGCAGGCTCCACCGGCTCCGGCAAGACCACGATCATGGCCTGGCTGCTGTCCAATGTACCCAATAACCGGCGCCTTATTACCATTGAAGAAGGCAGCCGCGAATTTGATCTGGTCAAGCGGGATGCACAGGGCAATATCCTCAATTCCGTAGTACATCTGCTGACCCGCCCCAGCGAGAACCCTGCGTTGAACATCAATCAGGATTTTCTTCTGGAGCGGGTGCTGCGTAAGCATCCGGATGTCATCGGCGTGGGTGAAATGCGGTCAGCAGCAGAAAGCCTGTCCGCAGCCGAAAGTTCCCGCACCGGCCATACCGTATGTACCACCATCCACTCCAATTCCTGCAACAGTACTTACCGCAGGATGATGACCCTTGCCAAACGCAAGTACAACATGGATGACTCCATCCTCATGCAGATCATGGTAGAGGCGTATCCCATCATCGTCTTTACCAAGCAGCTGGAGGACCGTTCCCGTAAGATCATGGAGATCATCGAGGGCGAGGACTACCAGGACGGGCGGCTGATCGCCCATTCCCTATACAAATATGAAGTGGAGGACAATGTAACTGATGACCGTGGTGAAACCCGTGTGGTAGGGCACCATAAAAAAATCGGCTTGATCTCCGATTCCTTGAAGAAAAGACTGTTGGACAATGGCATTTCCAATAAGGAATTGGAAGAATTCATGCAGCCGCCAAAGGAGGTGGGTTAATTGCAATGGATCTATCTTATCTGTTTTATCCTGCTCAGTGCCGGGCTCTTGGCTCTGTTTGGTGTGAAGCCGGGTGATTTTATTGATGCCATCTTCCGTTCACAGCGAAAATCCGCTACCTTATCGGACGAACTGAATGTTCTTCTGGGCACGCCAGCCAAGGGATTTTTTAATCAGGATTACGAACTGAAACAGATCTTGAAGGGCACTGGACGGGCTGACCGCTATGAAGCGGTAAAACGACTGTCCCTGATCCTGTTCGCTGTGGGGGCTGTGCTGGCTCTTTTGATTGGGAATGTGTACATGGTGCCCATTCTTGGTATCGGTTTTTCCCTTATACCGATCTGGTATCTGCGCAGCACCGCTGCCAGCTATAAAAAGCACCTGAATGAAGAACTGGAAACCGCTATTTCCATCATCACGACTTCCTACCTGCGTACCGAAGATCTGATCCGTTCTGTCAAGGAAAACCTGCCCTATATCAATGAGCCGGTAAAAGCCAACTTTGAAGCCTTCGTTTATGAAGCGGAACTGATCAATGCCAACATCACCAGCGCTATCAACAGCCTGAAGATGAAGATTCCCAACCGGGTCTTCCATGAATGGTGCGGCACCCTCATCCAGTGCCAGTCCGACCGCAGTATGAAGAATACCCTTCCTACCATCAACCAGAAATTCTCCGATGTGCGTGTGGTGCAGTCGGAACTGGAGGCAATGATGCAAGGACCGCGACGTGAAGCCATCACTATGATATTTCTGGTTATCGCCAATGTGCCGCTGCTCTATTTCTTGAATGAGGATTGGTTCCACACCCTTATCTTCACCACACCGGGCAAAATTGCACTGGCGATCTGCGCAGCCATCATCCTGTTTGCGCTGACCCAGATCATGAAACTGAGCAAGCCCATCGAATATGGAGGTGACAGCGTATGACCTTTCTGGCGCTCATCGCCATCATCTTCTTCGGTTTTGCCGTTTACAACCTGACCTGCGCCTTTGTGGACATCCCGACCAAGAAGACCTCACAAATGATGATGCTCTCCCGCAAACAGCAGGGCACCAAAAACGAAAAGCTACTTGATGTCTATGTGACAAAAATCGCCGGTTGGATCGCCCCTTATTTGCGGCTGGATCGGCTCAAGCGCAATAAGGTACAACGCGCTCTGGACATTGCAGGTCTGCAGCTTACCCCGGAGGTCTATACAGCCAGAGCCTGGGTAACTGCAGGGGCAGTCGGCCTGTGTGCCATCCCCATAGCATTTCTTATTCCGCTGCTGGTACCTATTTTGATTGGCCTTGCGGTGGCACTGTGGTTTTCAACCTACTATGCCGCCTTTGATTTTGTTAAAAAGCGCCGCAAACTGATTGAGGGCGAGATTCCCCGGTTTGCTTTGACTGTTGGCCAGAGCCTTGAAAATGACAGGGATGTACTTAAAATTCTGACTTCCTACCGCCGTGTGGCTGGGAAAGACTTCGGCGCTGAACTGGATCAGACCATTGCTGATATGAAGACCGGCAATTATGAAAATGCCCTCATTCGATTTGAAACCCGCATTGGCAGCCCCATGCTGTCCGATGTGATCCGTGGCCTGATTGGTGTCCTGCGCGGCGATGACCAGCGGATGTACTTCAAAATGATTACCTTCGATATGCGTCAGATCGAGCAGAACAATCTGAAAAAGGAAGCTGCCAAACGTCCCAAAAAGATCCAGCGTTACTCTATGATGATGCTGATTTGCATTATGATCATCTACCTGGTGGTGCTCTGTACCGAGGTTATGAGTTCGCTCGGGGCGTTCTTTGGCTAATTGGTATCTGCCATGGTACTTCCGGGCGTTTTCATACCTGCTCCTCATATGGAAGACAGATACATAGGGAGGTGAGCATTTGTACCCACGCGATTTTCCATAGCGGTAGGCACATCATTTCTTTTCATCTGAACTGAGCCGAGCTGCTTCATCAGCCCGGCTCCATTTTTTACAGGAGAATGCCTATGCCCAAAAAGAAATTTTATCCGCCGAATGATACCGGCACCAAAAAGCGCCGCTTCCGCTGCTTGCTGTTCCAGCGACCTAAAGCATATCCGAACCGGCCCCGTTCCAACAAAAACAACCTGATCAAGCCTATCCGCCGCGCTTAACAGGCGGTGGACTTGATATACCCATCCACTCAACCATCAATCAAACATATAACAGGAGGTTACCCATGAGAAAATTCACGACCCGTATCTATACCAAAGCCAACTATCTGCTCAACCTCGGCCGTATGGCATTGTCCAATCAGCGCGGCGATTTTTACATTTCGGACGCCGTCAAGATCATTATCGCCGTAGTTTTGGGTGCGCTGCTCCTGGCGGCTCTGACCCTCATCTTCAACGATACGGTCATCCCCCGCATCACTGAGGAGATTGAAAGTCTGTTCTCCTAAGCACCAAATCAGGGGCCAGTTTGCAGAACTTCTGCAGCTGGCCCCCTTTTTTATTTGTAGATAACGAATAACGGAGGTGAAAGCATGAATCAAAAACCGTGTCAGTTCTATTCCTTTCTGCAAGCAGTCCGGGGTAACTGGCGCAACGCCCTGTTCATCCGCTGCAGCGGTTCACTTTGTCCAATGATCCGGCAGGCATCCTGTGAGGGGTTCCTGATGGCAACAGACGCAAGCTGTCAGCCGATCTTTCTGTCCGTCCAGACAGTGCGGAAGCTGAGTGGAGAAGCAGTGGACCCCGAAGAATGCTCTGCAATTCTGGAGTGCCGCTCGTTCCGGACTGCTTATACCAAGTTTCTGGAATGGCATACCTCTTCGGACCATGTATGTCCGTTTTTACAGCTATGCCCAGACCGGGATACCTACTTCGGATGATTCTGCCTGTTAAGACGCAATGCCGCCGTCATCGGCGCGTAATGGAGGTGATTTTATTGAAACAAAAGCAAATCAAATGTCCTTATTGTCATGCTCACGCTTCTCTTCGGCCTGCAAGCCTTGTGTATGGATCTACTCCACAGACCAGAGGAAAATTTCTGTATGTCTGCGACAGATGGCCGGCCTGCAATGCCTATGTCAGTGCTCATGAGCGCACATTGCTCCCCATGGGGACACTGGCGAATGGCGATCTGCGCCACAAACGCATTCTGGCCCATCGTGCCCTAAAAAAACTGCAGCAGGACTGCCATATGGAAAAATGGGAGGTCTATATCTGGCTGCAAGCCAAACTGGGGCTGGATGCACACCAGACCCACATCGGCCAGTTTTCCGAATATATGTGCGAGCAAGTCATTTCCCTCTGTCAGCAGGCTCCGGCGTACACATCCGGGCGTGCTGCCTGAACGGAGGTGAAGCCTGATGAAGCAAAACTTTAAGCTTACCAAAGACCAGCAGACACTGGTAGAAAAAAACCTATCCATCGTTCACTGGGTCATTGTCAACAACATCCATGTAAATCCCGGCATCTGTGGTCTGGAGTATGGAGATCTGTTTCAGGAAGGATGCCTGTGGCTCTGCAAGGCCGCTTTTACCTACAATGCCGGACAGGCGCAGTTTTCAACCTACGCCAAAAAGGTTGTGAAAAATGGACTCCTCTCCTACTGCCGAAAAATCTGTAGTCAGGGGCGGCACATCAGTCGACTGATCATCGGAGAACAGGGCGAGCTGGCCGCAGATGGAGATCAGGTAGACCAGCCGGATGACCATTTTGACTCCCACCTTTCTCGTCTGGAGACCCTTGATCTGCTGGAAGCCAGCAAACAGAACTATCAGGGCGTTGCCAGACTTGGCATCGAAGCACTGGCGCTGAAGGTTCAGGGAATGCGCATTACAGACATCGCCGCCCTCTATCAAGTCCCTCCTTCCCATGTGGGCGCCTGGATCTCCCGCTCCCTGGAAAAACTTCGCAATGACCCTGACTTTTTAACCTGCCTACTTTGATCTGTTGAAAATCAGCATCAGCAACAGTAAGGGATATGTATAAGAAGGAGGTATCGAAATATGGCAATCAAAACCCTATACACTGCGGTCGGCCGGTTTGAACGAAGGACAAACGGCTGCAACCGCAGTTGTCCAATCATCCTGTTAGGCGGTCAGGAGTACATGGCCGATATGCAGGAAATGGTGATTTGGAGCATGCTCAACTGGAGAATCCTGCGCTGGGATGACATCGCACAAGAATACGAAAAGCTAGCCACCGCATCCGGTTACTGTACCGAGCGTTCTTGGGAAGACTGTACAAACCGACTGCTTACCCGCGGTCTTCTGGTATCCGGCAGTGGTGAAACAGAATACGATGCTTTGTATGACCTGCTTGGTTCGCTCAGCATTATCCCAACCAGCGGACCGTTCTTCCTCCGGCTCGCCTCTTTTGTCAAGCTGACGCTGCTGGCACATGTTCCGGTATCCGCTGCGCGGAAACTGTTCCAGAAAGATAAACGCACCAAATACGAAGCTCTGGTCATGCGCCTTGCCGGACAAGCCCTGCTCTCCACTGCAGAGATCATCAAGTGCATAGATAAAAATATTTCCCGCCTCCCCAATGAATGTGCGCTTTTGGATTCCCTATACGGAGATGAAACAACCACCAGTGACAACATTGCCAGCATGGTCAAAGTCAGCCAGAGCAGCAAACCGGTGACATTAGCCGTTGCCAATCTGTATCTGCGGCAGCAGATTATCTTTGAGAGGGTCTGAGCATGATGGAACAATGGATTCTTTTTCCCACCGTATTGCAACGAAAGTTTCTGCTTACCCTGCTGGCCGGAATCGCCAGTGCGGGAATCAGCGCCATCATCTGCGTGGCGACAAAAGATCATATCCTGCTGTCATTGGGGATTATCGTACTCTGCGCCTGTCTTATATCCTGTCGAGGGATCTGGGCGACTGCCACACATAAGAACTACGAGGTGGTGGAAGGCATCTGCGCCGGTATCAGTACACCCATGCTCCGCCGTTACCGCAAAGTGCATTTGATAGACAGCCATGGCACAGAGATCACACTGCTTCTCAGCAAATCGGCCCGACTTAAAATAGGCTCACCCTACCGATTTTACTTTCAGAAAGGGGCGCGGCCTGCCGTGGGAAATGAATATCTAGATGCAGCTCTGTCTACCAATAATTTTCTCGGCTATGAGGAAAATAATGGAGCAAATAAAGATACTGTTTAATCTACAGCATAAACAACATTAGTAAGTCCTGATTTCCTTACTTCTCCGGAATATCTGCCAATCGCAATAATCAATGGAATCTGATCGTCCATATAACTATTCATAGCAGATATCGAAATTGTTCCATCTGAACGAGTTGTCACATAATCACCAGATGGAGCGCCGGTATCTGGTGGACTCTTCCCAAACTGCGAAAGAACGGAAATGGCTGGAAGCCCGGAATCAGGAATTTGACGGGATGTTTTTAAGCCTGCACACCGATAAGGACAAAGGCCTCCTGACCGAACAGCGATTTTTGAAGCTGATGGCGGCGCTGGAACAGGAGCAGAAAACCAGCCAGAAACGCCTGCACGACCTATCCATGAGGCAGAGCCGGGCGGGCGCACAGAAAAGCCATGACCGAACCTTTATCAAGGAAATCCGGTGCTATACCACCATTGAGGAACTGGACGAGTCCGTACTGAACCGGTTTATCAGCAAAATCCTGATTGGCGAGGTTAAGAAGGTGGACGGACAGAAGGTACAGAAAGTTAGAATTATGTATAACTTTGTCGGGGAAATCCCGGAGATTGCAGCGTAAATAGTTTGCCCCATCTCTCAACCATTGAGGGATGGGGCTTTTATTGTGGATAAAGCGATTTGCCTGAGCGATAGTATTATCCCATATAATCCGTTCGCAGTGCTTCTACCAGATCACATTTCAAGATTTTCTTGCCACCAAGGTAATATGCCAGTGCGACAAAGCCAAAAAGTGCCACGATAAAAAGCAGGATAGGAACAATGGGAGCCATTGCTAAAAATTCCATTGGATTCAGGTAACTTGCCGTTATCATCAACCACACAAACACAACCGTAATCGGCAACGTGATCAGAACAGGGCGACCCGCTATAACGAGGGCCTCGATCCAAAACATTTTTCGCATACCTTCTGGCGTCATGCCAATGGACATATATCTCGCAAATTCTCTTTTCCTTTGCCGGATAAATCCCAACGTGTTGGAAAATACATTAGCGATTCCGATGAAGGCCAGCAGCACACACAATGCCCCAATTATCAGTTTGTATCCGTTTAGCATGGCATCATTGTCTATCTTTTCCTGTATCCGGTTTTCTACCTCGAAAGAAATGTCATGCCCCAGCACATTCGTCAACTCTGTTTCAATCATGCTCAGTTCTGGCAGGGTTCTTTCTTTTTCTGAAAGAATGCGGATATAGGTGTCTGGTTCAGCATTTCCAATCGTCTCTCCGATTTGTTTCCAGGTGGAAAGGGACACAAATTGGACTAAAGCATAGTTATCATATTCTTCTCTCAAAACCGGTGGTTCCTGTGTAAAGCCCAAAACCGGGATCTCCACAGACGCAGCCGCATCTTCCAGGTTTTGCAAAGTCATCGTATCCTGGTTCTCGGATAAAAACGGAACGTATTCCTTGTATCTGAAATTGCTGTTTATGTTGTCCCAAATACGATTCAAAACAATGCTCCCGTTTTCCGCTGAAGAAACGCCAATCTGCTCACAGTACATGGCAAAGCTGTTATCATCCATGATTACAATAGGAGCCTGAATGGTATAAATCCCATCCACCATACTGACATTACTTCCGGCGATTGTTTCAAGGCCTCCCAGACTTTTTACTTCTTCGCTGACAGCGTCCGTTGGAACAGAACAAACGGCGGTTGCCTTTTGATAAATCACACTGTCTGTATCAGTTAAAGCATGGATTTCTTCCGTATGAGAAAAGTCCTCGATCTTTGTGTCCTCAAGCGTTGCCATCACATCCCAGGCATCCTGGTAGCGTTCAAAATAGGTATGGTTTGTACTGATTCCAGAGAGAGTAAAAAAACTCAGCATGAGAGCAAAGCCCAGAAAAGAAAGGGTTAATGACAGCGTAGCGGTTCTCAGAGATTTCTTCTGTGCTTTCAGCGCATTCCCGGCAAGTTCCCCTTCGGTTCCAAATAAAAGCGCAAGAATACGGGATTTTTTTCTCCGTTTTAGCTGCAATTCCCCAGTGTTTTTTATGGCTTCCAGTGGGGTTATCTTGCTCAATTTTCTGGCTGGCAGCCAGGCAGAAATCAGCACCGTCAAAAACGAGGTCAGAATCGTGACTGCAAACACGAGCGGATGATAGGTAAAGGCAGCTTCATGCCTGCCGACAATACCATCGGCGAGGATATTGACTGCTTGGATGGCCCCGAAAGTCAAAGCGATTCCGACAAAACTTCCGAGCAATATAGGAAGTACACAAAGCATCGCCGCTTCCTGTAAAAGACAGGTACGAATTTGCCCCGGTGTCGCCCCAATGCTGGAAAAGATGCCAAACTGATGTACACGGGCATTCATCGATACAGCAAACGAGTTATGAATGATTAAAATCAAAGACACCGATACAAGTAGGAGTACAAAGAGATAAAAAGCCATCAATAAGGGAGGATTGCTGTTCTGTGGATCGTTGATAAAATAACTTGACAACAGCGATTCATGATACGATACGGAAGTTTCAGGAACGCCTAACTGCTGGGCGATAAGAGGCATATCCTGATACACAGCCCTCATGTCATCAAAGCAAATATCGACTACAAGAGTTTGTTCGTCTGATAAATCCTCATTGATTGCCGCCGTTTTTACATTGGCGAAATTTTCAATTTCGGACAATTCATCTTCTTCGAGCGCCCCGCTGATGCGTCCCTGCCAGTTTCCTTCTTCTAAAACAACGGATTCTATTTCATAATTCCAGAAATTATAAAACAAACCGCACAATAAAGAGAGAAACAGAGCAGAAATAAACGCCGCCACCAGAACGGATACGCTGGAAGCCCGATTCTTTTTGATGAATCCTATCGAATAGTCTTTCCACATATCCTTACCTCCGTTTCTGATCGCTGATGATCTTCCCATCCTCTATGGTGATAATACGATCCGCCTCCAGTGCAATCTTTTCATCATGGGTAATCAAAAGAATCGTCTGTTCTAGGTTACGGTTAGATAATTTCAGCAAGTCAATGATTTCATCTCCGTTTTTCCGATCCAGGTTGCCGGTCGGTTCATCAGCAAGCAAGAGCGCCGGACGATAAATCAAAGAACGAGCGATGGCAACACGCTGCTGCTGCCCGCCGGATAGTTGGCTGGGCAGTGCTTCCAGTTTATCTTCGATTCCCAGCGAATGTACAATCTGCTCAAAGTATTCTTTATTGGGTTTGCGCTTGTCTAACAGGAGCGGCATGAGAATATTTTTTCGGACGGTAAGGGTGGGGATAAGATTATAAAACTGATAAACCAGCCCGACCTTTCTACGCCGGAAAATGGCTGCCTGTGTTCGGTTCATGGCAGATAATTCTGTTCCCTCGATAAGGACTTTCCCTTCTGTTGGCTTATCCACACTTCCCAAAATGTGCAACAAGGTGGATTTTCCTGAACCGGATGCCCCTACGATTGCTACAAATTCCCCTTTTTGTACGGACAGGTCAATGTGATCCAATGCCACAACTTGATTGTTTCCAGAGCCATATACCTTTCGGACATTTTCACATTTTAGTATTTCCATGTCACTTTCTCCTCTCTACTGAATGGTTTTACGTACAGTATAACAAAGTAAAGTGACATCTCAGTGACTGTATATCCTTATTTCAAAACAAGCACCGCCATTTTGCAAATTACAGGCGGTTATGGTTCCGTTCTGCAATTCAAAAATGGAACGGGTAAGAGCCAGGCCAATTCCAATTCCATCTCCAACCGCACACCGGCCGCGGTAAAAACGATCAAAAAGATACGGTAAGTCCTCTGTGTCAAAGCCCGCCCCGTCATCCCATACCCGAATTTCTACATAGAGAGGATTGCCTGAGTAGTCACAATGGACTACACCGTCCGGTTTGGAATGTTCCATACAATTCTTTATGAGATTGATGAGTGCTTCCATTGTCCACTCTAAATCTCCCCAAAATTCAATACAGCCATTTTCTGGAATGTCAACAGTAATACAATTTTTCCGCAATAGATCGTTCAGATTATCTGCTGCCAGATTTAATACCGTATAAAGATCGACCTTTTCCCGCTTTAGCGGCAGCGTTCCAGCATCAATTTTGGAAAGCATAAGCAAGGATTCTTCCAGACGATTTAATCGCTTCAACTGCTGTTTGACCTGTTCTGTGTGAGCCCCCGGAATCTCTTTTTCCATAAGCTGCAACGACAAAAAGGCCGCTGTGATCGGCGTTTTCAGTTGGTGTGCGATATTAGCCAGGTTCTCTGCAAAATTTTTCTTTGCGGCAACTGCCGTTTCTCTTGTTTGATAAAGCATCGTGACAGTTTTGTATATCTCGTCCTGCAAATGGGAATATTCATCTTCCTTCGTTTGTATCAATGTCCCGCCAGCACCGATATTGATCTGCTCCAAATACTCGGTCAAATCATCAATCCTCTTTCGATTTTTTCTGCGGGACAGAAAGATTCCGGCCCCAAAAGCACAAGCGGTCACAAGGAAAAATATAATCGGAAAAAGCACTGTATCCAGCGGGAAATCATAGCAAAAATCATCGGCCCGGTATCCGTATTTCTCCAGATAATCGTTGTCTCTGAGTTCTTGTTCGGTCAATGAATGATAATCTTTCAGAGCCGCTAATAGCTGCGGCTCGGCTTCAGGAGAATTTTCCAATATGGTTTCGCATAATGCCGAAGTGTGTTCAAATGCAATCTGCCGGTACGTGTGCAGGAAGAAAGCGGCGGTAAGTATCATGCCTGCCGCAAGAACAGCAAACGGAAAAATCAGAAGTGTTTTTTGTTTCCATTTTTCGCTCATTGTGTGTCCTCCATACGGTAGCCAAAACTTCGGATCGTTTTTAAGCAGGCTGGATGATTCAGCTTTTCCCGTAGCCTTTTCATTGTGACCGTCAGCGTATTATCATTTACACAGTTCCCGCTGCGATCCCAAACTTGCTCTAATAACTGGTTTCTGGTGATCGTTTTTCCCTTGTTTTCCATCAGAATCAGGAGAATTCGGTACTCCGGCTGGCTTACAACGATTTCTTTCTGCCCATTATAGACAGCCGTTTTCTCCTTATCCAAAATCAAGTCATCGCAGAATAGTTTTGTGTGGGTTACGCCCTCGGTTCTCCGTAACAGCGCCAGAATACGAGAATACAGAACAACAAGTTCAAAGGGTTTTACCACATAATCATCCGCCCCATTTTGGAAGCCAGTAACAATGTCATGGGAATCACCGCGAACTGTCAAATAGATAATAGGCAGGGTTTTCCATCTTTCCCGAATCCAAAGGCACAATTCATTGCCTTGTCCGTCCGGCATATTCCAGTCCAACAAGACGATTGTAGGCAAATGACCGATCAACGCTTTCTTGGCATCGGCAATCCTATCAAAAACACTCACTTTGCAATTCTGCTGTTCCAAATATTCTTTTACAGATTTGCCAATCATTTCATCATCTTCTGCATAATAAACTTCAATCATGATGTTCTCCTCCTGATTGCCTGGCAGATTTTCTCCGTCCGTCTAATGGTTTTGTTGCATTCTTAGGGATAAGCCAGATCGTCCCCATTTTTTCTGCACCTGGAATGCGCCCTGCGGAACAGTAGTAATTTATCCAACGAGGTGTTACTCCCCAAATTTTGCTTGCTTCTTTCAAAGTCATGTAATCCATACTGCACCTCCGTACTGCCACATTATAATTCGTACTCTCGAATATAATAAGTTAAGCAGTACAAGTCAAGCTAAAAATTATCAGAATGGCAGCCACAAAGAGGAATTCTTTAATCGTGGCTGCTATTTTTTGAATTTATCACTTGACATTATGACAAAGAGGCAACAATCTATGACAAACTCTACTTTCTTTTTGATATATCACGATATTTCTTCAAACTCACACTATCCTGCAGAACTTCATGTAATCACTCCTATTTATATAATGAGGAAGCCACAACACCTTTCCTCAATTACTACATATCGTATTTGTCGCTGGCTGCAAATCTATATATAGCGTTCTACATCTTGACAGGTACAAGATACAGTGCTATACTGTATCTGTAATTGATTTTTGTGCGTATCCCATTTGGGAATACAGGTCTTTTTGATCTGTACCGTAGGCCAAAAGCCTGCATTGCACACGCTGTTAAGTTTGTATGCAAGTGTCAGTGATTTTTTGCGCCCTTTTAGGGCCGAAAAACTGCTGGCACTTTTTTATATAGATAATAATGCCAATGGCAGAAAGGAGTGTTATGGCACAAATTTTTGTGTTCGGGCGCGTCATGAACGACCTCGTACCCAAAGAAAGCCAGTCCAAACAAAGCTATGTATGCTTTGATCTGATGGAACGCACCAAAAACTGGACGCAGTTCTATCAGGTATGGGCCTGGGATGCAGATGTCACCCGGCTCATGCAATTCAAGGTCAAAAAAGGCAGTATGATCTGGCTTGCCGGCTCACAGCGGCTGGTAGATGTTCGCATGAAGGATGGCAAATTGGAAAAGAAGCTGAAGGTCAGTCTAAATGACTTTGGTTTCCTCCCCAAACAGCCCGCCGCAGCGAACAGACAGGAGAATGACCCGGACATTACTGCGGAACCCGCACCGCCTCCCACAGAGGTATTGGACGGTAACCGTGAATCCCTGCCGGAGTAGTTTACTTCGGTGCCCAAGAGGGACCGTATCAAGTTTTTCAGAATGAAACTGAAAGCTTGGTGCGGTCCCTCTTTTTTTTCCAACAAATTCAGAAAAAAGGATGGTATCAAACATGAATAATGACAGAGGACTTTTGAGTGGCAGCATCACGATCCTGATTGGTGCGGTCATCGCAATTATGGCTCTGGTACGCGGGCCCTGGCAGGTCTGGCTACTCCTGGGCGTTTTCACTCTCTGGGGACTGTGGGTAGTTTTGATCCTGCTTCTCCCCTATATGCAGCAGGCTAAACGGCATCGCCAGCGTCAGCAGCGCACCAGACAGCTCCATGCAGAAGGCATCCAAACAAGAAGTTTTGAGATCCCTGACCTGAGCAGCACCAGCTCCGATGACCTTCTGGTGTGCCACACCAACCATCGTATTCTGGCATATCTGCGCTCCGCATATCCGCAAGCCACCTTCGAGTGGTGTGAAAAGCAGCCGGAGCAGCTGATCCGCAATGGCGGTACCGGCCGCATCCGTGTGTTTGGCATTGACGAGTTTGATCACGCTGATGTGACATTGGATCAGAATGCCAATATCAAATGCGATATGGTCAAGATCGTTCCGCTATCCAAGGTCGGCGGAGAAACAAACGAGAATGATACAACACCTCCGAACAGGCAGCCTGTTGATCCCCGTATCTGGTATGAAACACAGGGACGCTCTGTACTGGAAGCACTGATTTCCGACCTTAATTCCCGTGGGCACAGCAAACTGACGCTTCGGGAAGACGGTGATATCTGCATTGAGCAGGGAGAAGATGCTGTTTCTCAGGAGCATCTGAACAACTTTCCCCAGAAGGTCTACTGGCCCCGTCTGGCAGAGGTTCTGGAAAGCAATGGTCTGGCCGCTGAAGTCACTGCCCAGGGCATTCAGGTGTCCTGGTAATGCTTCTGATGCCAAGGAACGCAGAGAAAGGAGTGAACTTGACGAATGAAATCAGGACTTACCATCGTGGAAATGGCACAACAGATTGACCGCCAATCCAAACTCAAGCAAGACTATTTGCTTGATACCAGACGGCTTCAAGTAGAACCTTTTGGTTCCCAGCTTTATCTCCATACCTTTGATGACCACAATGACCCACTGGTGGAGCCACTGGAGATTAACCAGATCGCCCATCGGCAGATCGGCACGCATCTGAAGATTCCGGCTGCTTACTATGACCGTATGCTTTCCGATTATCCAGAACTGCTGGCGGAGAATGTGAATTCCTGGTTCCAGCGGGAACCGGCTCAGCGTATGGTGCGCACTCTGGATGGAACTGTACGGGCTTTTTTGAGCAACCGCTATCGCCGCATTGACAATCTGGACATTGCAGAAATCGTCCTTCCTGTCATTCAGCAAATGGAAGACGCCTATTTTGAAAGCTGCCAGATCACGGACAGCCGTATGTACATCAAGGTAGTCAACAAGCGGCTTGAAGCCGAAGTTGTACCCGGTGACATCGTACAGTCCGGCGTTATCATCAGCAATAGTGAAGTTGGACTGGGTTCCGTCAACATCCAGCCTTTGGTCTATCGGCTGGTATGCAGTAACGGCATGGTTGTCAACGATGCCCAGACTCGCCGTACTCACATCGGCCGGGTCAACGAGGCAGACGAAAACTTCCAACTGTTCTCACAGGAGACATTGGCCGCCGATGACCACGCATTTGCCATGAAAATCAAGGATACCGTGATGGCCGCCGTGGATGAAACACGTTTTACACGGGTAGTAGGCATGATGCGTGAAGCCACAACCGTCCAGATGAACACCACTGATATTCCCAGTGTTGTCCGTCTGGCAAGCAAAGATTTCAATATCACCGAGGAAGAAAGCACCGGCGTTCTGCAGCGTCTGATTGAAGGCAAGGATCTGACCCTCTATGGACTATCCAATGCTGTCACACGCTTTAGTCAGGATGTGGACAGCTATGACCGCGCCACTGCCCTGGAGGGGATCGGATACAATATCCTGTCCATGCCCCGGCAGCAGTGGAACCGTATCAATCAGATGGCCGCCTGACCATCTGCAACCATCACAATTTTTAAGGAGGAACCACTATGTATAATCAGAACAGCGATTTGATGAAACAGGAAAAATTCATGCTCCCCACTATGATCGAAGGCGATTTCAGCGCCGAGGAACTGGCTGAGGACGCCGATGGTCTGCAGATAAGCTTTCAGCGTGTCAAGATTCCCGCCGGCGGCACACTCCAGTTTGAGATGCCGTCCGATGATCCGGACAATCCCGACTATGAAAAGACTCTGGTAGGCGTCATTCTGCATAACCACGCCACCTGCGCCTACTGGCCGGCTGGCAGCGAATATGACGACGATACCACGCCGCTTTGTTCTTCTGTGGATGGCAAGGTTGGCATCGGCACTCCCGGAGGCGCCTGTGCTGCCTGCGTGATGAACCGCTTTGGTTCTGCACCTGATGGCAGCAAAGGAAAAGCCTGTAAAAATATGCGTGTGCTCTACCTGCTTCGCAGTGGTGAGTATATGCCTCTGCAGGTAAATCTGCCTCCTACCAGCATCAAGCCCTTCAAGGAATTTCTGAACCGGGCCTTCATGCTCCGCCGCCGCGCCACTTACGGCAGTATCGTGCAGATTGGTCTAAAGCGTGAGAACAACGGCACCAATGACTACAGTGTTGCTACCTTCAAACTGCTGCAGGATTTCCAGGGCGAGGAGTTGGCTCAGATCCGGGCTTACGCCAATAGCTTTAAGGAGCAAATCAAACTCCTGCTCCAGCAGCGTGCTGAAATCACTGAGGAGCAGCGCGACACCGGCTGCGATTATGTAATCGAGCCTGGCGCCATGACCAACGAGCCGGCAGACGGTCACTATACTGTCAGCCAGATCAATGGTGACTGCGAGCAGCTGCCCGCATAAGTATCTTGATGTGGCCTGCACCACATGACACATGAACAAAGGGATACCTTCGGTTTAATACACCGGAGGTATCCCTCTTTTTTATTTAAGGAGGAAAACACAATGTTATGTGAAGTACCATTAACCAAAGAACAACAGGCATTTGCCACCGATCATCACGGACTGGTCTACAAGTTCCTGAATGAAAACCATCTGCCGGAAGATGAATTTTATGATGTGGTTGTTTTCGCATACTTAAAGGCAGTAAAAGATTACTTCAACTCTCCATCTGCACAAAAATTCTCTTTTAGCACAATCGCCACACGACAAATGAAATTCCGGCTCTATGATTACTTCCGCACCCAGGAGCGCCGCAAGCGCAATATGGAGGTTCTCAGTATTCACGTCGGATTATATCCCGATGGTGCGCCTTTGGAAGATACCATTCCTGCCCATGACCCAATCATGCAGCAGTTGGAAATGGACCTTTTGCTCCACGAGCTGGCCGGAAAAGTATCCAAGCAGCAAATGGATATTGTGCATCTGAAACAGGGCGGCTATGGCATCCGCGAGATTGCCCGTACCCAGAAGGTTCCTATGCGGCGCATTAAAGAACTTCTGGCCGAAGTCCATGATGTACTGCTGGACATCTGCTATGAATAAACCCATTACAGATACGAAATACCCTTACATCCACATTTTCAAAAAGATTGGAGGTCAAACCGAATGAAGAAAGAAAAGAAACAGATCGTTTTAAACGGTTCGCTGCTGCGTCCATTGTCTGTTGGACAGGGTGCACTTCTGCACACCGGAGGAATCATCTACCACACTTCGCGTGTGGTGGCGATTCTGGAGGAGTCAGAGGATTGCGTCCGTTTTGAAACGCAGAACTCCCACTACCATCTCTCCATGTCCCCTTTTCCGCTGGCGGCTGTCAGTCCGTTCCCTATGAGATTGGCCGCATGTGCGTGAAGGGACTGTAAATGGATTGGAACAGCCAGCTCCCGCTGACTATTCCACAAGTTCTGGCCGTGGCGGATACCATTCCGTCACGGCTCTTTTTATGGAGGAACAAAATGAACGAAGAAATCATGAATGAGATCCAACCAGTCCGCCCCAAAGACCAGTTCACCTTTTCCTGCCGTCAATGCGGGGAGTGCTGCCGCAATATCGAAGGCTGTGTAATGGTGGAGAGTCTGGACGCCTACCGTCTGGCTCGCTATCTCCGAACAAAAGGTGAGCCCATCGAAGGAATAGAGGATTTCCTGTTCCGCTACTGCGATCCGGAACCTCTGACCGAAGAAGGCTTCCCTATCTATATGCTCAAGACAAACACCCCAAACGGCTCCTGCATCTTCCTTATGGATGGTCGCTGTTCCGTCTACCCTGCCCGTACCCGTACCTGCCGTATCTATCCTCTTACCGTAGGTCCAGGGGAGCGTGGCTGCGATTTTGAATACTGCCTATGTCTGGACCGGCACCGGAGCCACTTTACCGGCAGTCGGGTATCCGTCAAGGACTGGCTGTATCAGAATTTTAAACGGGAGGACAAAGAATATGTAAAGCGGGAATATGAAATTGCCACCGAACTGGGCAAACTGATGCGCGCCATTGACCCTGCCATGCGGCAAGGCATTGTATTCAAGGTGCTCTACTACCGCTATTACAATTTTGATTTGGACCAGCCTTTTCAGCCTCAGTATGAACAGAATAACCGACACCTGTTAGCAGACCTGCACCGGATTGCCAAGGAACAGTAAAAGTCAAATGGCTTTTAGAAAGGAGGCCTTATTCTATGAATTTACACGAAACAGCGATGGGGCAAAGATTTTTTAATGCTCAGCTCCCCGCACTGATCGACACACTCAAAGACATTGCAGCGGCACTTTCCCGCCCTGCACCATCTGCTATATCCTTTCCGGCAGACCCACGCTTTCTCACTTCGCTCTATTACGGCGAATATGAAGCAGATGTGTTCAAGCCCGATAAACGCCTCACACCTTTTAACCAGACAGTACAACAGAAAGAAAAAGCTCTGCTTCCGCTACTCTCCAGCGAGGCGTCCATCGCTTTTGAACAGTATCAGACTGCGGTACAATGCCGCAATTCTGCTGTATTGGAGCAGGCATACGCCTCTGGTTACCGTACCGCTGTGCAGATGTTTGCGGCAGGCTTAGGCCCACAGCCGCCAATACCGGAACATGAGGAGGATAGCAATGGATGAGAACAGACTGCCCGAACTGCCCCAGGAATCTTTTCGGCCAATGATTGTACAATCAGTTCAGCTGGAACAGTTTTTGGGGGAAGAACTGATTTTTTGCTTTCGGGATCTTGATGGCGTCCATACCTTTACTACCTGCTATGGCGATATCTACAAAACAGTCAACGCACTGCGGGACTATGTCCGGCTTTTGGAATCGGTGTGCGATCAGTGGGAGCTGACTGGATTCCATCGTGCTACCTATGAGTACCATGCCGAAAAGCTTCGTAAAATTGCGGATAAGCTGCAAGCTGGTATCGGCTACGACTATGACAAAGCCGTGGAAAGATGCAAAAAGAAACGAGCCAAAAAGTCCCACAGCAGCGATGTCGGGGAAGATGCCCTTCTGCTGACGGTACGGGCTGCTGGCAAGTCCACTGACAACGAAAAGGAGGCTGCGCCTTATGAGGAAGATCCCCCTTGGGAACCTGAACTCGAATAATCCTATAGAAACATCTGTTAAAAAGTATCATGCAAGCGTTGCCCGACAATCCCCCAGAGAACGGAACCGATTGCTGGCTTGCAAAAACTTTGCGTTTACCCACGCCAATGTGCATAAGCACTGCCGCCACTTCCGGCGCGGATAGCCGCCCGGAAGCTACCTACGGAGGATGTCTATGGAACGAGATGAACTACGCACCACTTTAATGAACCATCTGGAAACCCTGCGGCGCAATCTGCAGGTCGTATCCATGGAGGTGCTGAAAACCAAATACAAAAAACCATTTGATGCCCTGCGGCAAGACATCTGTAAAGCCGCTACCGCCTATACCCGCTTTCTGGTATTCGATGGTATGCGAATCAAACACAAATACTTTGATGAGGCTGTACCCTATATCGATACAGCTGTGAAGCAAACCAAGCGGCTCAAACAAATTTCAGATGCTGCCTTTCAGCGTCAGGATATTGACGAGATCGAATCACTCGCCCTTGCCCTGCGCAAAGAGATAGAAGCTGCTCTGCAGCCCTTCTATATGGGACATATGTGCCTTTATGTGACGCCGGAATGCTTTGACGACCCACCCAAGACACCGGAAGTCTACAACGATGCAACCGCCTGTGTCTGGCGGGATGGTGCATGGCAGCTTCTGGAGGATACCAGCAAAGGGTTCCTGCTCTTTGTTCAATCCAAATCCAAGGAGGAAGCTGCCGCATGAAAAAGACATCTCAGCAATATCTAAACAGCGAAGCACACGGTTATCTCATGGAGGCCAAAGCCTGCAAGCTTTTACTCAAAGACTTGGAACGCATCCGCGCCAAGCTCAGGCGGCATATCGAAAAAGAAGCTGCAGACCGCGAGGCAGAATTTGAAGCAGCTATGCAATACCATAGCGAAAGTGACATCCAGGAAGCCTACGGCTGGGAATTCATCAGCAAACAGCAGTATGAGCGCTATCTGGAATTGTTCCGTCAAGGCCGCAAGGCACTTGATGAACACAGTCCCACTGTTACAGAGCTGGCTCTCTCCATCCTGAACCGTATCTTTCAGGATATTGATAGAGACTGCCGCCAATGCGAGTTTGAAGCCCTGTCGCCGGAAGAACAGCTTGCCGAGTTGAAGCGTGCTGAAGAATCCAGGCAGGTATGGAAACAGTATATCGCCAGTCTGAAAGAAATGGTCGGCTCCATGACTGGAAATGCCAACGACCACACTACATCCAAAAATGCAGCAACTATACACAAGGAGGATGCAAAATGAAGATTCACGAAGATCGTTCTCATATGAATATTGATACCAGATGGTTTAAAAAAGGCTATGCCAAAGAAGATGTCCACTCCCTGCGCCTGCAGTCTCTATGCACCGAAGCAGAGGCAGCAGCCAACAAACAGTTTTATGACAGCCACACCCGCGAAGAATGGGAGCAGTATATCCGTCAGGCAAGTTTGGAGAGCAGCGCAGCAATGAAACCCGTCATGGAAGCCATCGCACAGGACTTTGTCTGCTACCAGTATGACGAAAATATCCCTGTGTCCTATGGCAGCGACCGATGGGATCTGTACTTCTGGTGTAATCCCTTTAATGACGCCGCAAACGCATCCGAACGGGATTTCTCATATTTCACGTTGACCTTTAACGAGCGTCAGACGCTGGAGAAACGAAGAAAAGTCTGTCAACAGGTGCTGGAGCTCCTATGCTCACGCTTTCAGGAGCATCCCCATCTCCATGTAGCCGTACAGTATTCCATATGGTTTGACCATCCGAAGATCCACGATGCGGTGGAGCGCGCAAAGCCCCGTCTGCATGGCCTGCGCTGTATTCAGGACCAAAAAGAAGGAAAGCTGCTCCTGCAGGACGGTGCCCTGCTCTTCAAGCCAAAATACGCAAAGAAATATACCCGCACGCTGAGCCAGAGCCAGATTTTGTCCCTTAGTTGGGAACTGGGCGTAGAGGACGGAGAGCCTGATACCGATGCGGCACCTGTTACCTTGCCTTACAAGAAATTTGGCGCCACGCACCCCATCCAGCTGCAGGTGACTTCCTACCTGAATGGAAACCTTGCCATACAAATGGTGACATGGGAAAGCGGCGACCCGGAACCCTGGGCGACTCTCACCGTCAACCTGCCCGGCCAACGGCAAAAAGACCATGCCTTTATCGACACCAATGCCGATTCGGAATTTCCCACCTGGCTCATCCGACATGGTCTGGCTATCCCAACCGGTCGCACCATGCAGAGTGGGTTCTGCACCTATCCTGAATATCGTTTTCGTGCCAACCGGCTGCAGGAGCTGGACCCGGAAGGGTATGCAGGCTACCTGAAAAACTTTGAAAGGCGGTGCAGTGCATGAAATATAAGGCAGTTTATGATGTACTGAATGAAAGGCGGCAGACTACCCCCGGTTTCTGTTACCATGACCGCAGCGGCTGGCATGCTTACCCCCAGACCCGCATGACCATGCAGTGCCCTTTATGGATTATTGCTGAAGATGCTGCCACGGGCAGGCGTCTGTGGATTACTCAGGAGGGCTCCCGATTTAGCATTTCCATTCGAAGGATGGATGAACAGAGGCATAACTATGGCCCTACCTATCGCATTACTTGTGAAAACAGGACAAGGCTGGCTCAGGTTCTGCGCTATCAGTTCGAGTCAAAGACTTTGGCTGTGTAGCTGACGATGACCAGAGAGGAACTGCATTCCTCTCTCTGCTCCGGTTTCCTTGTCCGGAACACACACTAAGAAGCACCGGCAATCTGCATTTTTGCAGGCGGCCGGTGCTTCTTTGGAGGAAAACACTTATGAATACTCTCGCATTTACACTGGGCGAACACCGATCCCAGCTGACTTTGAAAATCAGTACATATCCCAACGGCAATCTCGCCATCAAGCTCTATGAAAAGGATCACGGCATCCTGATTTTGTGGGAAAATCTTACCACCAACTTAACCGGAATCCGCCCCGACCACTGCGCTTTCATCAATATAAAAGCCACAGACGGACTTTTTCCGGCCTGGCTGTCAGACAATCACCTTGCGGAACCCACCGGACAAATTCTCGAATCGGATGGCTGCCTTTACCCTGAATACCTGTTTTATAGCAACGAATTGGATGCTCTGGATCATGAGGGGCATACCCTTTACATCCGGCAGCAAAAAGGCGAACTGGGACGCCGCTTTGAGCGGCTGTATATTGCCCTGCGCCGGCTGGCACGGGAAATCAACGGGTTTAGCTACACTGATTACAGCGGCTGGCGGTATCCAGATGGGGTTTCCACCACCCTGCCCCTCTGGATCGAGGCATCTGACCCTTCTCATGGCCGCAAATTCATCTTCACGCAGAAAGGTCCCGCACTCCAGACTACCATCCGCTATGCCGATGGTACGGAGAAACAGTGCATCTACCGGCGCAAAGAGGACATGGCTGCCGAGCTGATGACCATGTTTCAGGAGGAACTTCGTGTCTACCCTCCCTGGTCCAAAGACCGGAGGAAACGGTACGAATATGAAAGACAATAAAATAGGAGGACATCATCATGAAGATCCGTATCTACCCCAAATCCCTGTTAGAAACCATATGGCAACAGGATAAACTGCTGTTTACCCCAGAGGCAAAGCAACCACCCTTGTGTCTTCGGTGTGGTCAGCCGCTGGACCGCAGGCTGGTCATCAACGCCCTGAGCCGCTATGCAGATGTCCATATCTGCGAGGCGTGCGGTATGGATGAAGCCCTGCGTGATGCCAACCGTTGCCCACTCCCCCTAACAGAATGGGCAGCTGTTAAAAACGGTTTGAGCCAGCAGCAGACCGACTTTGAAGATCCGTTGCTGACTACTTCCTGCACCTTTGAAGATCTGTTTCAGCAGGGCTCCCGTCCTGCCAGCGAGATAGCCTATTCCCGTTCTGATTATGACGGATGGAAATGGTGGACCACCTGGCATCAGTGCCAAAAGGATACGCCTGTTCTGGAAGTTGCCCATGAAATTGATGCTTTCCAGAATGCGCTGTTCCAACTGCCGGAGTTTCTGAATTTGGACACCCTAACACGGTTCTGCCGAGGGTACGCCCAGCCCACCAGCGAGCCCACCGAATTCAATTTGTATTCGGAAACTGCTCACTTTTATATCTGGCTGCGGTTAGTCACCCGGCATCGAGATTATAATGCCTATGTGCATTACTATCTGAAAGGTTAAAAATTTACAACGCACCGGATACAGTATGCCTATCAGCTCTGTATCCGGTGCGTTTTTCTATGTACTCCCAAGTATATACGCATAAAAATATTACCTTTGTAAACTCATTTTAACCGCTATGATATAAAAACCACTGCAAACTTGACAGTGTAAAGATAACGAAGTACAATGTAGACAGTGTAAAGATTGGAGGATTTAGCATGGCACAGCAACGACAAACTTATCATCACAAAGACTTGCGAAATGCTTTGATTGAAACAGGTATTCAGCTTGTAAGTACAGAGGGAGTAAATGCTTTTTCTTTGAGAAAGGTGGCTGCGGCGTGTGGTGTCAGCCATGCTGCCCCTTACAGCCACTTTCAAAATAAAGAAGAACTGCTTGAAGCAATGCAACTATTTATCACAGATAGATTTTCTAAACAATTAGAAAGTGCCGTTCAAAAGAATAATAATGTTGTAGAAATATTGAAAGATATGGGGATAGCCTATGTGTCTTTCTTTGTAGATAACCCTGCTTATTTTCAATTTTTATATTCGCAATCCAACATAAAAATTGACTTATCGTTATCGATACCAGACGATCAAAACTATAAACCCTATATCATCTATAAAAATATTGTAAGTAAACTACTAGAGCAGTCGCACTATCCAGAAGAAAAGCAAAATGATATTATCATAACCATTTGGGCTTTTATACATGGTGTTACCTCATTAGCCACCATGAATAATGTAAATTATGATAATGACTGGAGGGAGAAAGTCATTGATTTTATGGATGTTTTTCAGCTTCCCTTTATAGATAATACAGGAGAAAAAATATGATTGGGATTTATTTTAGTGGGACGGGAAATACAAAATATTGTTTAGAAAAGTTTGTTGCTCTATATGATAGGAACATTGAAATAACTCCTTTAGAGGATGAAGGTACAATAGAAAAAGTTGCACATCATAAAGACATCATTTTTGCCTATCCAATCTATTACAGCAACCTGCCTAAAATAGTACGGGATTTTATCTGTGGAAATTCTGATGTATGGAAAGGAAAACACATTTTTATTATTGCAACAATGGGACTGTTTAGCGGCGATGGTGCGGGTGTATCTGCAAGATTGTTTAAGCGATACGGAGCACAGATATGGGGTGGACTTCATTTGAAAATGCCGGATTGCATTTGTGATGTAAAAGCCTTAAAGCGTACTCCGGATCAAAATAAGCAAATTGTCATACAAGCAGAAGAATGTATAAAATCAGCAGTGTACAATTTGAAAAATGGCACTCCAACTAAAAACGGTTTAGGCTTTTGGTGTCATATTGCAGGTCTGTTAGGACAGCGGCTTTGGTTTTACCGTAAAACACAAGCGTATTCAGACAAAATACAGATAAATTCCGACACTTGTATAAAGTGCGGCAAATGTGCATTGGTATGTCCTATGAATAATTTGTCATTATCTAAAGGTAAGATTGTAGCAAATGGACGGTGTACCTTATGTTATCGATGCGTAAATCAGTGCAGCAAAAAATCAATTACTATTTTAGGAAAAAAAGTAATGTCTCAGTATTCTATCTATGATTTTGGGGATTAGCACTTTACATTTTACGAGGAGGCGAACGATATGGGAAAACTTCTGGTACTGTCGGTTTCCGACCACGAAGAACATATTTTTAATAGAATCATGGCAGCAATCATAGACGAACCAGAGTTTGACCATATTACTCTCCCGTTCTCTGATGCCATCCTCTCCTTCCCCAATATTGAAATTCGCCTGAAAGAGCAGACAGTATCCTGCAGAGGTCAACTTGTCACTCTGACTCACCATGAATTTGCAGTTCTTGCATATCTGGCTCGTCATCCTGGCTGGGTATTCTCAGCCAGCCAGATTTATGAGGCTGTATGGGATAGAGACGGTGAACACTGCGGCACCGCCGTTGCCAGTGTCATCAGTCAGATCCGGCGCAAGTTGACGCCGGATACACCAAAGGGTGGCTATATCCGGACTGTACTGGGCAGTGGGTATAAATTTGAATTGTGATATAGGAAACGCTGGACACCGTGGCCCGTTGGCTCTGTCCGGCGTTTCGCTTTGTATAAAATAAGGTTGTAGGCATTGCTTCCTTGCGTTGATTAAGCTAAGAACTTATAATTGAGGAATCATAGGAATCCACATAACTTATATTCTATGAAAAAACAGCAGAAAAATAAGGTGTAACAAGGCAGAACAATTATTTATGCGCCGGAGGGCGTATCCCCGGCGCTGTGAAGATGGCTACCATTTGGCTGATTCCCAAGGATGCAGAGAAACCGGCAGACCGCCGTTTCAAAAATACAAAAAAATAATTCTCTCGTGAGGTTTCTGTGACATTTGGATGCTACACTAAGAATGAAGGAGTGTGATATAATGCGAATTTTAGTAGTCGAGGATGACCGACTTTTGAATAATACTTTGTGCTATAACCTGGAAGCTGCGGGCTATGTTGTGGACTCTGCCCTGACAAAATCAGCAGCCAGTGATTTTCTGACCAGGCAGGACTATGACCTGATCGTGCTGGATGTAAACCTGCCGGACGGAAACGGCTTTGATTTCTGCCGTGAGGTAAAGGATCGCCGGCCGGATACGGCGGTGATCTTCCTGACCGCAAATGATATGGAGAGCGATATGCTCAAAGGCTATGAGCTGGGCGCGGAGGACTATGTGACCAAGCCATTTCCCATGAGCGTCTTTCAAAAAAAGCTGTCCGTAGTGCTGGGGCGGCTGGCGAAACAGTCTGGCGGCGATGATAGCTATGAGGACGGTGCGCTGTCCATCAATTTCTCGGAGATGACGGCTTCCCTGTCCGGTAAGGCGCTGGTGTTCACTCCGCTGGAATACCGGTTGTTGAAAATCCTGACCAAAAATCCGCAGAATGTTTTGACAAGGCAGGTGCTGCTTGAAAAGCTGTGGGATGCCGATGGGAACTTTGTGGATGAACACGCCCTGACCGCAGCTATCAGCCGGGTGCGGAATAAAATTGAAACGGATGGACGCCAGTACATCAAGACGGTGTACGGCATGGGCTATATGTGGATCGGAGGGGCGCTCAAATGAATATGCGAAAACTCTCCATCAACAAAGCCTGCGTTCTTTTGGGAACGCTTCTGCTGCTGGCAGTGGGCGCAGTCTGCACCACTGTTTATCTGCTGACCCGGAATATAATCGCTGTCCGGTGTGTGTTCCTGTTCAGCCTCTTTGTGCTGCTCTGCGTCATCTTCTTTGTGGCGCTGATCCGCCGGAAGCTGGTTCAGTTCTCCGATGCCTTTTGTGGTCAGATGGATGATATGCTCTCCGAAAATATGCAGCCGAAGCAGACGGCCTGCGAAGAAAGCCTGTTTTATAAAATCAACTATCGGCTGGGGCGGCTATATGAAGTCATGCAGGAAAATAAAAACAGCATCGCGAAGGAACGGACTGACCTGCAAGAGCTGATCTCTGACATCTCCCATCAAGTTAAAACACCGATTGCCAACTTGAAGATGATCAACAACACGCTGCTTGAAAATGAGGTTCCTCCGCAGAAGCAAAAGGAATTTCTGACAGCCCAGACCAGCCAGCTTGATAAGCTGGACTTCCTCATGCAAGCCATGATTAAAACCTCCCGCCTGGAAACGGGAGTCATTTCGCTGGAGCAGAGACAGCAGTCGATTTACGATACCCTTGCCGCTGCCCTGGGCGGGATTTTGCTCAATGCCGAAAAGAAAAAGATAGATGTGCAGGTGGAATGCCCGGAGCATTTGGATGCACGCCATGATAGAAAATGGACAAGCGAAGCCCTGTTCAACATTCTGGATAATGCTGTGAAATACACCCCGGCAGGCGGGCAGATCCGTGTGTCGGTGGAAGGCTGGGAAATGTATGTGAAGATCGACATTGCCGATACCGGCATCGGCATTTCAGAGCAGCACCAAGGGACAGTTTTCAAGCGGTTTTACCGGGAAGATGCGGTGCATGATGTGGACGGTATTGGAATCGGTCTGTATCTGACCCGTGAGATTGTGACCTTGCAGGGCGGTTATATCCGGGTAGCGTCTGAGGTTGGGAAAGGCTCAACCTTTTCTGTTTTCCTGCTCCGAAAGTAGAGCAAGCACGCCCCGAAAAAATGAAATGTCACAGGCTTGTGACATTTGGGGCCGAATTTAGCGGAAATTTTTTGTGGCTCGTGACATTTCTGTGAGGTTTGTTCGTTACAATGGGTCTAAGTTAAAGAAAGGATGGTGTTCTCTATGAGCATTTTGCAAACGACTGAACTGAAAAAATATTATGGCGCAGAGCCGAACATTACCAGAGCCTTGGATGGTGTAACCCTCTCCATTGAGGATGGAGAATTTGTTGCCATTGTTGGTACTTCCGGCAGTGGTAAATCCACGCTGCTGAACATGATGGGGGGATTAGATACACCGACTTCTGGTAGTATTCAAGTGAAGGGAAAAGAATTGTCAAAATTCAAAGATGAACAGCTTACCATTTTCCGCAGACGCAACATCGGTTTTATCTTTCAAAACTACAATCTTGTTCCGGTGCTGAATGTCTATGAAAACATTGTGCTACCTGTGGAGTTGGACGGAAACAGGGTAGACAAAAAATTTATGAAAGAAGTGGTACAGATGCTGGGACTAGAGGATAAACTGAACAATATGCCCAATAACCTCTCCGGTGGTCAGCAGCAGCGTGTAGCGATTGCTCGCGCTCTTGTTTCCAAACCAGCCATTGTCCTAGCAGACGAACCAACCGGAAACCTTGATAGCAGAACAAGCAGTGATGTATTGGGACTTTTGAAAGTAACCAGTCAGAAGTTTCATCAGACTATTGTAATGATTACCCATAACAATGAGATTGCCCTGCTTGCCGATCGTATTATCCGTATTGAAGATGGCAGAATTTTAGAGTAAGGGGGGCGGTACTATGAATGACATTCTATTTGGAAATAATAACAAAGCTGTTATCCAAAAGTTAGCAAAGCGTTCTCTGAAAGCTAAAAAAAATACGATTGCGATATTGGCAATCATGCTTGCTACTCTGCTTTTTACCAGCCTGTTTACGATTGCCATTAGCTTGCAAACTGCTATGCAGGAAAGTAATATGAGAACAACCGGCACTTCTGCTCATGCAGGTATCAAGCGTTTATCCTGGGAAGAATACGAACAGTTATCATCAGATGCGGGCATCAAGGATAGCGGGTATTCAATTATTATTGGTAATGCAGTAGGAGAAAACTTTAATAAGGTACCTACGGAGCTTCGATATGGCGATGAGACTTACGCAAATCTAACTTTTAATGATCCTGATATAGGACGGTTGCCGGAACAAAAAAATGAGGTTGCCACCAGCCGCATTGTTCTTGCTGCGATGGGATTACCGGATAAAGTCGGTACACAGATGGAGTTGACTTTTATAACAGATACAGATACCTTTACGGATACCTTTACGCTCTGTGGTATTTGGGATGGGGATGCAGTAGCTTACCGCCAAACGATGTTTCTATCCAAAGAATACACAAAACAGGTGGCTCCGGTTATTCATGGAAAAACAGATGGGACGACTCCTCCTGTGGGAACCGGCTATATTGACAGTATTATGATGATGCCTACGGCATGGGATATTGAAAAGCAGGCAATGGAAGTGACTTCTAAATACGGTCTTGATGAACGGGTAAGTATCAATGATGCCTACGGAACGGCCACAATCAGCCTTTCCTCTATGTTGCCTCTTGTGGCCGGTATTTCAGTTATCTTTATTGCTGGGTATCTTCTAATCTATAATGTGTTCTATATTTCGATTGCGCAGGATATTCGGTTTTACGGAATGTTGAAAACGCTTGGAACCACTGCAAGGCAGATCAGACAGATTGTCTACAAGAAAGCAATCAAGCTCTCTCTTGTGGGTATTCCTCTTGGATTGCTGCTGGGGTGGCCGATTGGTCGTCTGCTACTTCCTGTGATTGTAAATATGTTGACAGATGATATGCGGGTTGTTACTACCGTAAATCCATTGATTTTTTTGGTGGCGATTGTCTTTTCTTTAATTACTGTTTTCGTTAGCTGCCAAAAACCTGCGACATTGGCGGCCAAAGTTTCCCCTATGGAGGCATTGCACTATACAGAACAAGCAGGAGGAAAGAAGAAAAAACGCCGTAGTAAACATATCAACACGACTATGATGGCAAAAAACAATCTTTGTCGTAATAAGAAGAAAGTGACGATTGTTACTCTATCTTTTGCACTTAGCATTGTTCTCTTGAATAGCGTCTATACCTATGTTACTTCCTTTGACTTTGACAAATTTGTTGCCGATTTTAGTCTTACGGATTTTACAGTTTCCGATACAACGGTGATTAACAGTTATGCACCATTCAATACGGCAAATGTGAGCCGAGATTTTATTCGCGAGGCTGAAAGTCTGAATGGGCTTGAAGATATAGGAAGTGTTTACTTATGGACATCTAAACAGCCGCTTTCTAAACACGATCTTGCCCGATTGCAGGAATTGTCCGCTTCGTCTGGCGATATTGCAAATGAACTGGAGAATTATACAGTCCGACAGGAACACGGTGTAAATGTTTATGGTTTAGATGATTTTCCGGCAGAATATGTGCAGATTTTGGATGGCGAGCTGAATATGGAAAAATGGAAAGCTGGAACCGGTGTATATGTAACACCTCTACGGATGATGGATGACGGTTCTTACTGCCTATACCAACCGGGAGATAAGATTAGCGTGTCGCAGCTTGATGGAACAAGCAAAGTATATGAGGTGTTGGCTGTGGTGAATATTCCGAAAGCATTGCAAACTCCATTACAGGTAGATATGGGGTTAGATTATATTTTCCCATCCAGTGAACTTTTGGGTAACATGGTATCTGTTGATCAACCGGCTATGAAAACTATCTTCAATGTGGATGATGAAAACCAGCTTGCAGCTGAAAACTGGCTGAAAAACTATACTACAAATACCGACACCGCTTTGGACTATCTTTCAAAAGTGACCTTACGGCAGACCTTTGACGGAATGATCAATATGTACCGTCTTGTAGGCGGCACTCTATGTGTGATACTGGCTTTGATTGGCATATTGAATTTTATCAATTCCATGATGACATCCATTCTGTCCAGGCACAAAGAACTTGCTATGCTACAATCCGTCGGTATGACAGGCAATCAAGTTAAGCGGATGCTGATGTATGAGGGTATTGGATATTCTGTATTAGGACTTTTATCTTCTCTGATACTTTCTATTGTGGGAAGTCTGACGGTGGTTCGGATGATGGGGGCAGAACTAAGTTATTTCACATGGCATTTTACCTTGCTTCCAGTATTCCTTTGTATTATCCCTCTGTTTCTTATTACAGCCCTTGTACCTTTGATTTGCTATAACAAAATGGCACAAAAAACGGTGGTAGAACGGCTACGCATTGCCGAATAAAATATGTAGACATGAAACAGCCATCCGAGGGTGGCTGTTTTCAAATGCTACTAAATTGTGATATTACAGTAGATAAAAGGCATTGGCATTTCAGAACAACATCAGGGGACGATTTTCAAACGGTTTTACCGGGAAGATGCGGTGCATGATGTGGACGGTATTGGGATTGGACTGTATCTGGCTCGTGAGATTGTGACCTTGCAGGGCGGCTATATCCGGGTGGTATCGGAAGTTGGGAAAGGCTCAACCTTTTCTGTTTTCCTGCTCCGAAAGTAGAGCAAGCACGCCCCGAAAAAATGAAATGTCACAGGCTTGTGACATTTGGGGCCGAATTTAGCGGAAATTTTTTGTGGCTCGTGACATTTCTGTGAGGTTTGGTCGTTACAATGGGTTTATCAAAAAGAAAGGATGGTGTTCTTTATGAGCATTTTGCAAACGACTGAACTGAAAAAATATTATGGCGCAGAGCCGAACATTACCAGAGCCTTGGATGGTGTGACCCTCTCCATAGAAAAGGGCGAATTTGTAGCCATCGTGGGAACCTCCGGCAGCGGTAAATCCACGCTACTGAACATGATTGGCGGGCTGGATGTACCTACCTCCGGTCAGGTGGTCGTGGATGGCAAGGAACTGTCCAAACTCAAAGACGAGGAACTGACCGTTTTCCGCAGAAGAAAAATCGGCTTTATCTTCCAGAACTACAATCTGGTGCCGGTGCTGAATGTCTTTGAAAACATTTTGCTGCCTGTGGAGCTGGACGGAAACAAGGTAGACAAGAAGTTTATGAAAGAAGTCGTTCAGATGCTGGGGCTGGAGGATAAGCTGAACAATATGCCCAATAACCTCTCCGGCGGTCAGCAGCAGCGCGTAGCCATTGCCCGCGCCTTGGTGTCAAAGCCCGCTATTGTTTTGGCTGATGAACCCACCGGCAACCTGGACAGCAAAACCAGTGCCGATGTGCTGGGGCTTCTGAAAACCACAAGCCAGAAATTCCACCAGACCCTCGTGATGATCACCCATAACAGTGAAATCGCCCAGCTTGCCGACCGCATTATTCGGATCGAGGATGGTAAGATCGTTCAGTAAAGGGGGTCGCGACTATGAATGACATTCTATTTGGCAATAACAACAAGGCTGTCATCAAAAAGCTGGCAAACCGCAATTTCCGAAGCAACAAAATGAGGAATGTGATTGCGGTCATTGCGATTGCCCTGACAACCTTTCTCTTTACGGCAGTCCTGACCATTGGTATGGGAGCCAAGGGAACGCTGGAATACAACATGGCAAAGATGATTGGCACTGGTGCGGATGCGCTGGTACAGGGTCTTTCCGAAGAACAATTCCAGCAGTTAAAAGAAAACTCCATGTTTGAAAAGGTGGGCTGTTGGGTACCTATTGAGATTATGACCAACACCAACCGGATATTTGCGGAAATTGATTACGCAGATCAGCCTCAGTTGGAGCTTCGGATGCAGACGCCGCGCACAGGTTCTGCGCCCCAAAAAGCAAATGAGGTTTTGGTTTCTGCCAACATTCTGAATGATTTGAACATCGAAGAAAAAATTGGGGCAGAAATTCCTATCGAATTTAAGAATCGTCAAAGCGGCCAGATGTATCATTTTGATATGATTGTATCCGGTATTTACGACACACCAAACGAAAAATCGGAATCAGTCATTGTTTCCAAAGCCTTCATGGAAGAAAATCCGGAGATGATGAACGAAATTGCCCAAGGGCGTGAGGGTTGTGGCATTTATGATGCTGATGTGATCATGCGGGATAGCTCCATGATAAAGGAGCGCATCTCGGAGTTTGTCCGCAGCATTGGCGGTAATCCAGACGATAGAAGTGCTGAGAATTATGTCCGTGTAGCCCCCAACACTTTCCTCTCCAACAACAGCGGCGGCTCTATCATGTGGCTGGTAGCAGGTGTATTTGGCGTCCTATTCATGTTCTGTGGGTATCTGCTGATCTATAATGTATTCGAGATTGCAGTTACCAACGACATTCGGCAGTATGGCCTGCTACGGACGGTGGGGACTACTTCCCAGCAGATCAAGCGTTTGGTCAACCGGCAGGCGCTGTACCTGTTCCTGATTGGAACACCATTTGGCTTGCTTTTTGGCATCCTGCTCGGACGCAGTATTCTGCCTGCGGCACTCCAGATGTTTGCAGTCGATTATAGTGGTAAAAATATTGAGGTTGGCACACTTCCATATTTAGGCATTATCGCAGGCGCGCTCCTGTTCTCAGGACTTACGGTTTATATCAGTACCAGAAAGTCGGTGAAGAAAGCCTCCCGTGTGTCACCTATCGAGGCTATCCGCTATGTAGAACAGGATGCGGTTTCCATAAAGCGGAAAAAGACAAATACCGGGGCAGTTATCCCTCGCATGGCAAAGGCAAATCTTCAGCGCAATAAGCGCCGGACGGTCTTTATTGTGATTTCCCTGACTTTGAGTATTGTCCTCCTGAACTCGGTATTTATCTTCAGCGGCAGCTTTGATGAAGATGTTTATGTCAAAACCCATACCAAAAGTGACTTTGCGGTTTACAACCCGGACATTCAAGCCGCATGGGGAGATGAATTTGGACACAGCTGCACTGTTTCAGAAAAATCAGTAGAGGAAATTGAACAGCAGCCAGGTGTAATGAACGAAGTCCGCCTATACCGTAACACTTTTGAGGATGATCATATTGCCTGTGATTGGGGGCCTTCTTTCTCGATTGATAATAGGGATAAATATGCCTATGTACTTCCTGATTCATTAAATCTCGGCTGGATTGAGTATGGAGAGGATTATGCTGCGTTGACTGCGGATAACCTTCCACTTGGAAATGTGTATGGTTTCTCTGAAAATCTCCTGAACAAGATGGACATTATTGAGGGTGAAAGCGATGTGTCTGTCCTGAAAGAAAAACTCTGGAATGGCAACAATGTAATTTTAGTAAGCCACTATAACGATAAGGGAGAATTAAGCGGTGGTGCGGATAATACCTATTATTTTGGCCTGTCGGTTGGAGACACCATTCAGTTTTATGAAAATGGAACTCCGACTGAGGAGTTTACAGTGATTGCCAAGGCTGCTGTTACGAGCAATGAAATGACCTTGACTGCCGGTGGCTCTAATATTGCAACAGATGTTGGTGGACCAAAGATCTATATGTCAGAAAATAATTTCAAAGAGATTTATAAAACCCCTACCTTGTACGGCTTCCTCTTTGATGTAGAGGAACAGTATCAGAAGGATATGGAGAACTATCTGATGCGGGACACCGATGTTTCCTATAACTCTATTTTAACGCTGAAAGCTAATGTTTTAGGCATTAAAAATGTTGTCCTGCTGGTTGGCGGAATGATAGGTGCTGTATTTGCTTTGGTGGGCCTGATCAACTTCATCAATCTGGTTATGACCAATATCGTTACCCGCCGTCATGAGTTTGCCACTATGCAGAGCATTGGTATGACGAACCGGCAGCTCCGAAAAATGATGATTTCGGAAAGCTTCTCCTATGTGCTGCTGGCAGGGATTGTCGGTACACTGGCTGCGGCGGCACTTGGCATGACATTGCTAAGGGCTTTTGTAGAAAACGGTCCTACCAGTATGATGATGACATTCCAGATAACCTTGCTGCCTGCGCTGATTATGCTGATTCTGTTTTTGGCATTGGCATTTATCGTTCCAGTTGTCGCACTCCGGCTCTTTAACAATCGAAGTGTTGTAGAGCGGCTTCGGGTAAATGAATAACAGGAGCGGCCATATCAAGTGAATATTT
>OHDZ01000007.1_pt1 | contig 143279 bp, 144 predicted proteins | sample 1567161 | NCBI WGS metagenome assembly OHDZ01 (sample SAMEA3879525, study PRJEB24766) | human gut metagenome | biome: human-associated habitat; feature: feces | place: USA | collected 1985/1987 | reverse complement strand
AAATATAATAATAACAATTTGAAAGCAGCCCGAATTCATATACCCCTCCCCTGAAAACTGTCACAACTGTCACAACTGTCACAACTGTAACGCCTCTCTTCTTCTTCTCCCTTCTCTCCTCCTTCATCCATCTTTGTAAAGAAATCACCTACCCATCTCCATCCCCCCGCCCCATCAGTTTGCGGAGATTATCTGGCTTATTCTCCGCAAATTTGCGGAGAATAGACAATAAATCCCCCAAAAACTTGCATGAAAGAGAAATATTTCATATATTTGCAGAAGAAAAGCTGCACTCGGCAATTTGAAAGCAAGCTTTCATTGCGCTCGTTTGCATTTTCTTTGCAGAAGAAAAGAAGAAGAAAAAGAAAAAATATGAAACAAGAAAACAACAGAATACAATTACCCCTAGAAGAAATCAAGCTCGCATTCGCTGCTTCATGCGTTGAGGGAGCTGCAAGAAAGCTCGGGGTACCATATATTGAAATATACGAAAGAATGAGAAAGGTTGATTTAATCAACAAGTTCATTCTGCCCCACTACGATACGCTCCACACCGAAAGTCGAGAGTATCTTATAGAAGATGTCATTGAGTGTCTAACTAATTGGGAGAAGAAAGCTTCTCATCAATAAATACTTAGTATATAATGGAACAGAAAAAATATAAACAGATCAACACAAAGACGCCTGAGATTCAAGAAATGATTCTCAGCTATCAGATAGGAGGCGTGGCATACGAACTGTCACAGCGCCTGGAAATATCTCCAGCTCTGGCTCTTGATCTTTTCTATCGCAGCAAGACCTGTGCCCAACTCCACGATAAGCGCACCGGCCTATATCTCATGAGCAATGGCTACATCGCCGATGATTTCATTTACGAGAAGCAGAGAGGGTACTGATAGCAGAAAGAAAGCTCGACCAGGAGTTAAGGAGAGATGCTACCCCATCATAAGGAACCATCAAGCAGGCACGCCCTGAAGGGGCAGAAGCCTTAAAAATTCCGTGAAATCCCTGCCTATTCCTCCCGTCTTTCCGCCTCCGGCTCCGCCACCATTTCCGGCACTTCTTCCGGCAATTCATATCTTCTGATATGATGATCTTCCAGATAGATATGGTTCAGCGTAAAGGCGAGCGACTCCAGTGTCTTTTCCCTTACCGCCGGCTTCAGTTCACATTCCCATATCACGATGGTATGCCATCCCATTTCAGCCAGCCGGTGCAGCACCTCATGGTCCCTCTCCCGGTTCCTCCTGATCTTCTCCATCCAGAACCCGGTGTTCGATTTCGGCACCACATAATATTGGCACCCCTCATGTCCGTGCCAGAAGCATCCGTTCACAAGAATACAGGTACGATATTTCCTCAGCACGATGTCCGGCTTGCCCGGCAACCGGGGGTGATTGAGCCGATACCTGAATCCCCTACTCCACAGAAATTTCCTGACAAGAATCTCCGGTTTGGTATCCCTGCCCCTTATTGCCGCCATATTGTTGTGGCGCTGTTCTATGGTCAAACGGTCTGACATACTCTTTATTTACAAAGACATTTTTTAACGTAACTTAGAAACAAAAACGAGGTCACTCTTACCAATAACCTCGTTCAAATATTAGTTGAGTTTTAAAATATCCTCCTTGGCAAGCCCTGTATATCTTGCGATTTTATCAACAGGTTCGTTTTCCATCAGCATATTCTTAGCTACTTCAATTTTAGCCTCTATGATAGCTCCTTTATAAGCTGCAATATGGTCACGCATCACCTTGATTGCATCATCATATTTCTCTTGATCTTCCTTGCAGAGTGCAGTAATGTCCTCTATCGCAGCAAGTTTTTGGAAGAGTTCATTTCCTACCAAAGAAGGTATTTTGTCCAATATACTCATATTATTTAATTCTATTAAAAGAAACAATTCTTATATCAATTAACACCATTCATTGGCAAAATTAATCTTTTCTCATGAAAACACAAAAGAAAAAGCCCAAAAACTTGCATAAAGGAGAAATATTTCTTATTTTGCAGAAAAAAAAGATGGCAAAGGAAATATAAGCTTATCAGTAATTTCTCATAAATCGTGTAATAATTCATAAAAAAGAAGGTTTTTACTTGTCTGATTCAAGTTTTTATCTTATCTTTGCATTATGAAGAAGGAAAAGGAATATACATTGACTGCCATCCGTGAATGCCTGGCTAAGAATATGCCACCATACGGAAAAGCGATACTTTTTGGCTCACAAGCTAGAGGCACCGCTAGGGATGATAGCGACTGGGACATTCTAGTTATCTTAGACAAGGATCAACTTCTACCTTCTGATTATGATAATGTAACCTATCCTCTTACCGAGCTAGGCTGGGATTTAGGAAAAGAAATAAATCCTGTAATGTATTCCGCTAAGGAGTGGCAGAAATATAAGATTACACCATTTTATAAAAATGTAGAAAAGGAAGGAGTAAGATTATGGGGCTAACAAACGATGAAAGAAGTTCTTTAGTAGAACTTCGTCTGGAAAAAGCAAAAAGATTTATAGCAGAAGCAGAGCAAATGCTTTCTATGGGATTATGGGATTTGGCAGCTAATAGGTTTTACTATTCTTGTTTCCATGCTGCTCAGGCACTATTAATACATTATGGGCTTTCGGCACATACTCATGCTGGTACTTTAGGCGTATTTGGCATGAATTTCGTTAAGACAGGTAAAATTGACAAAGAACTTGGTGCATTTTTCTCCAGGATGGAACAATTAAGAATGAAAGCTGATTATAACTGCGAATATGATGTTAGTAATTCTGACGTAGAAAATATGCTACAACCCGCTCATGACTTTTTAAATAGCATCATCAAACTTATCAAAGAAAAACAATAGAAGTCAAAACAACATGGAAGATTACGATAAACTTATGGTTGGCGACCAATCAACAGACGGGCGCATTATAATTGCTGATAAAGACAGACTTTGCTATCTGGTAAAATCAGGGAGCAAGGGCAGTTTTAGTATTCGTACCATATCCAAGCAATTGCTGGGAGAATTTATAGACTACTATAGAAAAAATCCCAACAAAAAGGCTGAGGATGCCAGAGTAGAACTCAAAGAACTGTCTGACATTGATAAATATGAATATGGCTACAACGCTACGTTGACAGCGATGGCTAAGATGGTTCTTGACCCAAAGAACGAACTCGTCAGAAAAGGGAATCCAGCAGAATCTTCTCGTACAGAAAACCATTTGCTTAAGACTACAGGCCTTCAGCAGATTTACTATGGTGCTCCTGGCACAGGCAAATCAAAGACTATCAAGGACTTGACTTTCGGAGAGAGCGTGATTCGTACTACATTCCACCCCGACTCAGATTACGCCTCTTTTGTGGGCACCTATAAGCCTATCACAGAAGAAGTTGATCTCCGAGATTGTAATGGCAAAAAGGTCATCGATGAAGAAACAAATGAGGTTGTAACTGAAGAAAGAATTGCTTACAAATTCATTCCTCAGGCTTTTCTCGAAGCCTATGTGAAAGCGTGGAAGAAACTAGGCTCCAGCAAGAAGCAATTTCTCATTATCGAAGAAATAAACCGAGGCAATTGCGCCCAAATCTTTGGTGACCTGTTCCAATTGCTCGATCGCAACGAATATGGTTTTTCTGATTATCCTATCGTTGCAGATAAGGATATGCAGAAGTATCTCGAAAAGGAATTTGAAGGATGGGAGATTACGAATAAAGACGAAATCAACCAGCTCTATGGCGAAGCCAATATGGTAAGCCTCATCATGAAGGGAGAGCGCCTTGTTCTGCCTTCAAACCTCTATATTTGGGCTACAATGAACACCAGCGACCAGAGCCTCTTCCCTATCGACTCTGCCTTCAAGCGCCGCTGGGATTGGAAGTATGTCCCTATTCGCGAAGGTCGTGACAAAGAAACCAATGCTAAACTCAACTGGTACATCAACACGGGTGATAAGCAGTACAAATGGTGGTCATTTATCAGCAAGGTTAATGAGCTGATTGGTTCACTTACTAATTCTGAAGACAAGAAACTCGGCTATTTCTTCTGCAAGGCAAAAGATGGAGAAATCGATGCCGACTTGTTCGTTAGTAAGGTTATCTTCTATCTCTGGAATGATGTGTTCAAGGACTATGGTTTCGATGATAAGGACTTTCAGGATGAAGAAGGCAAGATTCTGTCTTTCGACCGATTCTACGAGGATAAGAACGGCAAAACTAACGTTGATATAGCTATCGTTGAGCAGTTCTTGGAGAATTTGGGAGTAGAGGAATACATTTCAGAAGAAGAGGATTCTGATGATTCATACGATTCATACGAAAAAGAATCTGATTTCGAACTTAACAATAACAACAATAGCAATTCAACTTCATACGATTACACAAAATATCGAGTTAACGGAAGCAGCGAACTCCTAGGAAAAGGGAAAATGGCTCTTGCCGTAATGGAATATCTGGTTAATGATAAGAAAGAAACATATTCTGAAATATTATCAGATATATCAAGGATTATCAATTCAAAGACAGATCGAATTGTTATTAAAGTTGAGGACTATCCTCAATGGAAAGAGAAATATAAAAATGACAAAGGTAAACGTTGGTATGACGATTATCCTTTAACAACAATAGATAACGTCAAATTTTATTTTACAACACAATGGGGCAAAGGAAACATCCAAGCTATTCTTCATTTAGCGAGAACAAAAGGATGTACTGTTGAATCCGTAAAATAATATAACATGAGAATCCTCATAGAAGAACATCAGTATCAGGCTGAACAGATTAGGGATGTTCTGCACGGCATCGACGCCATGCAGGACATTGATGGCAACGTCAGCATCAACTACGTTGGGTATTACTACAATACCCAGCTCAACGATTGCGTCTTTATTTTGCCGAAAGTACTGCTCGAAGACACCCCAGAGGGCGAAAGAGTATTCGGCAAATACGCCCCAGAAAACATCGTCAACCTGAACCAGAACAACCCACTTTCTCAACAGGAGAAAGACTTCATCTATGAGTTCTCTGTCTGGATTTACCGCACCATCGAGGTTTACAACAATACCACCAGAAACGGCATTGTCTATCACCAGAAAATAGCGTGCCTCGGTAAAAGTAACAGACAAATCAACAACACATTCCTCGATATTCTGCTGGCTCTCATCGACTTCAACAAGCATAACCAGGATTTCATCTTCTTCATCCTGAAGAACATCCATTCCGGTTACAACCGCATTCATTGGTCAAAGACCATAGCCACCACGAGTGCCATCATCAGCAAAAACAGCCCTGTTTATACCCATCCTGTCAACAGGAAAAAGCAGATTAATTTCGATGAAGAACTCCTGATTATCTTCTATTCCATCCTGAATTATATCAGCGAAAGATACGGCTTCGCCAATCATATCAACTGCAATTTCCAGCTGATAACAGGCTATCGTTTCAAGACCTATCTGGATGGATTAGGAAAGACCTGGCTGCTCCAGATTAAGTATAAATACTTCTCAGACAAGGCTTTACACCTCTGGCAACTATGCTACGATTTCTTTGATAATGCCAAGCGCATGAACATCCAGCAGGAACGCAAGGAGTATCTTCTGGTTAAGAGTTTCAATATCGTTTTCGAAGCCATTATTGATGAACTTCTAGGCGAGAAGAACATTCCAGCCGGACTGAAAGAACAGGCTGACGGCAAGCGCATAGACCATCTGTACAGCTACCAGAACCTGATTACAACAAGAAATCAGGAGCCAGTTTATTACATCGGCGACAGCAAGTATTACAAGTTAGGTCATTCCATCGGCAAAGAATCTGTGTATAAGCAGTTTACGTACGCCAGAAACATCATCCAGTGGAACCTGAACCTCTTTATGAACGACGATAAGGACGATGAAGAACTGCAATACGACAAGCGTAACTTCGGCAACGTACCCAAGCTTCGCGATGACCTGACGGAAGGCTACAACATCATTCCGAACTTCTTCATCAGCGCAAAGATGGCAGAGAATCTCTCTTTCTCAGACCAGATTTCGTCAACCGACAGGGAAAAGAAGTGCTTCAACACCCAGCATTTCAACGACCGCCTGTTCGACCGCGACACCCTTCTCGTCTTCCACTACGATGTCAACTTCCTCTATGTAGTATCTCTGTATGCCCGTCATAACGAGCACCAGAAATTCGCCTGGAAAAACCGGGTTCGCAAGATGTTCCGTGATGAAATCCAGAAGATGCTAGACGAAAGATACGACTTCTATCGCCTCACGCCGAAAGAAGATACGCAAGTAGAAGAATTCGTCAGCCGGAATTTCAGAAAGCTTATCGGCAAGATATTCTCACCAACGAAATCCAATGATTATCTGATACTTGCGTTCGAGAAAGAAGACTCCAACGAGGAGCAGAAAGAAGCTATCATAAACGATGTTAAGGAGAAATTCTATATAGAGGGATTTGCCTTATCAGCTAACGACAGGATAGGCTAATATATTATAAGATACATTCCACTATCCCTACATCCGCTGCAGCCCAGTCGAGCCACATCATCTCATCTTTGCTGCACCACTTGCTATCAGCGTGCTCACGCCTCTTGAACCCATTAGCATCGCCTTTTGGCGTACACAGAAAGGCAGTCATGGTTATCGAGAAATCGGGATACTCGTGATTCACTGTCACCAACTTCTCTCCTACTTCTACAGGATACTCCATCTCCTCCATCAGCTCACGAGCCAGCGCCTGTTGAGGAGTTTCACCAGGCTCTATCTTGCCACCAGGAAACTCCCATTTATAGCTGGTATACTCAAACTTTGTCTTGCCTTTCTGCATGCAGAGATACTTGCCATCATGACAAACCACGGCTGCAACCACATTATAATGTTTCATTGTTCTTATCTCCTATTTAAAATATCATTTACTCCATCCACTGGAAATCTTCCTGCAATTCCTGCGACAACGGATTGTCCATGTGGATATCATACAATATGGAACCATTTGTCGTTACATCCTTTCTCGGATTCTCCAAATGACCAGTTCCGATATAAGTATATGGCAGAGTGATACCATTCTCAGCACTCACCTTCCTCACAAACACCAATACCCTCTTGGCAGTTCGCTGCAAAGCCTCATCCTTGGCAGAGATACGAGCAATACTCTCCCACTGGAAAACATCTGGCGACAAGAACTTGTCATTATACTTCAAATGTTCATCCAGCGAGGCATCCTTCTTTAAACCAGCAAATACATACATATTGCCATCCTTATAGTAAGTGCCATACTGATTGTGCTTCGGATTCTCCAGGATTTTCAAGAGCACCTGATCCTGACGATAGTCCTGCCACAACAGGAAATCTTCTTTCGTGTCAGCATATCTTGCCTCATATTGCGTCAAACCATAGTTAAGCAAATCTTGCAGATATGCCTCATATTCCTGTTCTCTTTCGCCACATAATTGCACTTCATCCGCTTCTATCTTCACAGCAAATCCCTCTTCCAGGAATCGCAAAGCGTGCTCCAGTTGCTCATGCTTGAAACCAGGAATCTCCTCCCGGATATTGGCTTCAATATGCGATAACGTAGTCTCTCCGTTCAGTAAATACTTGATTACCAAATACTCATGCTCTCTTACCAAAGGCAAAAGACTAGACAGATAATTGATACAAGCAATCTGCTCTTCTGAGAATACCGGCAAGCCCTCTTCTTCTATACCCTTCAAGAAACCATAATAAGAATTGGTTTTCTTGGCGCCAATCTTTATCTTCATGAATTTCAAGAGATTAGGAGCATAATCACTATTCATATAATCCATGTGCGATGGATAAGACGGAGTTTTCAGATATGCCTTGAAGTTCTGATAATCCATCTTCAGATAGTTGATGCGGTTGAAATTCTCGCTCTCAATCTTGTCGATGATTTCCTCTTTGGAAAGGTCATCGATGTGTACCTCAACGCCATATTTATCCAAGCCCAAGCTCTTGAAATCATTCCTTACCATGAACTTCAAGAGTTTCTTTTCCAAAATAGAATTGCGGGAAAGACTGCCTAGCGCCAAGGCTATATGAACGCTACGCTTATAGCTGTTGCCAATGAAATCGAGTATCGTAACATAAGGCTTGTTTGTATACTTACGAAGACCTCGACCCAATTGCTGCAAGAAGATGGTACTCGATTCCGTTGGGCGCAGAAAGAGCACCATGTTGACACCAGGAATATCCACACCCTCGTTCAGGATATCTACAGCAAACAAGATTTCCAAATCCCGGTTTTCATCCTGTAAATCATTGTAAGCACGAATACGTTCACCGGTCTTGTTCTTACCGCTCAAGAAAGCTGTATGGTAATAATCCCCCAGATTATCAGCCATCATTCTGGCATGCTGGATGTTTCTACAGAAAGCCAGCGCCTTCAGCTTCTGGTTTCCCATTCGATGCTTCTCTATCTGCTGGTGGATAAACTCGCAGTTTTCAGGTGTAGAGATTTGCGAAATCAAACGGCGTTCGCCAGATGCTGTCAACCCATAATCAACCAGTTCGTCACGAATACCATAATAGTGGAAAGGCACAATCAGATCATTGATGATGGCATCACGAAGCCGCAACTCGTATGGGATATTATTGCCGAAAATCTCTACTACATCCTGATTATCCATTCGGTTCTCGGTAGCTGTCAAGCCCAGCAGGAACTCCGGCTCAAAATAGTCGATGATTTTCCGATAACTGTCTGCTACAGCATGGTGACACTCATCGATGATGATATAATCGAATTCCTTCTTATCAAAGAGTTCGAGCGAACGGCACATCGAGACATTGCTAGAGAACAGGAAATCCTCACCTGTTTCCTTTGCCTCCGCATTATACAGACCGCAGGTTTTAGAGCCACTAAAGACCTTTTGGAATGTCTCCAGGGATTTCTTCAAGATAGAGCCTTCATGTACGATGTAGAGCAATCTGTCGGGATTGAAATTGAGCGCATCGAATGCTGCCAGATACGTCTTTCCTGAACCTGTGGCAGAAATCACCAAAGCCCTCTCCTGACCGATGGCACGATATCTGTTCAATTCCCTAAGTGCTTTGCGCTGCATATAATTAGGTTTGATTTCAGAATCCGCCATATCATAATCCATATCCCAATGCTCAATAGCAAAACTGAGTTTGGTAGAATATTCTTTAATTCTATCCTGCGATAATTCATACGTCTGATTCCATAGACTTTCAAACTCATTCATTGCATCAAGATAAGCCTCGGTATCATGCTCGCAATTTACCACCAAATCCCACTCTATGTTTTTCAGCAAAGCATAGCGTGTGATATTAGAAGAACCAACAACCATTTCTATACCATTTTCCAGTTCGAAAATATAGCCTTTAGAATGGAAACCATTGGTAAAATAGTTCTTCTCATCGTGGAAACATTCATCGTCCAGATGACACTCAAAATTAGGATGTTGTGCCAAACTCAAAAAGTAGTTTAACGATTCTACATCGGTAAAATTCTGATAAGTAGAAGTGATAATTCTTCCTTTAGCTCCACGCTCTATAGCAGCACTAATGTCTTTAGCCAAGAGTACCAGGCCGGCTTTCTTGATAAAGCTGACTGAAAAAGCAAATGACTTGCAGCGGCGCAAGTTCATCTGAATGGTAGACAGGAAGGTTGTCTCTGTATAATTGGTCAAGAATCTAGATTCCATAAGTCTTGCATTTCTTTAATTGCGTACAAAAGTACAAAAAAGAATCCATTTACATCATCTTTTCTCCTATTTTTTTCGGCTTATTTATCATATTCGGGGCGCCATATAAAGCTTTTGCCCTTTCAGGGCGCCAGGCGTGGGGACATAGATACCCAGGGCGGATGCCCTGGGCTAGGAGCTTCTGCCCCTTCAGGGCGTGAGGGGAATGGCAGGGATGCGGGAGGGGAATTGCAGGGGGCGTGAAGGGAATTGCAGGGATGTGTGAGGGGGAATGGCCTTACCTTTTTAAAAAGCTCTTTTTGCGTATATTTTCCAGATATAATTTGGCGCTTTCAGAGAAAAAGTGTAATTTTGTGGGAGATATTTAATTAAAGGAGAAGATTATGGCAACATTAACAGATGTAGATACAGAAGCAATGAGACAGAGATTGGTGGTGAAGGAAAGTCTGACACAGGCTTTTAAAGAACTCCGTGCGGCAGAAGCTTCAGAAGCCGAACTTCCTGATGCCCGAAAATTATTCAAATAACGGAGGATACATTTATAAGTTATGAATGTAAAGGAACATATATTGGCGGCTATCCGCAAATGGCTGCCGATTATGACAACATCACCTACCCACTGACCGAACTCGGATGGGAACTGGGCGAGGAAATCAACCCCGTGATGTATACCGCCCAGGAATGGGAAAAGTATAGGAATACACCCTTCGTCAGGAACGTGGAAAAGGAAGGGGTAAAAATGTGAATATAAAGGAGTAATTACAAATGATACCGCTTCATTAGCGTGGTTACAGGTATCGCTTTTCACGTGGTTGGCGATACTTGTTTAAGGAGTGATAGTCACGTGGTCATAAAATGGCATGAACCGTGACGCTGACATCGGGTTTTACGTTGTCAAGCCATAACCCAAAGTACTCGATTATCGCTTTCTTCTCTGACGCGATAGATGTTTTTTGCCCCCAAATGTTAAAGTTTAGTTAACGTAGCGGAAAAGCTACCTAAATATTTGGTATTTTGTAGCTTTTTAGCTACCTTTGCAGTGTCATTCAGACAAAGAGTTCTTTTACATGTTTAATTACAACAATGAAACACAATCAATTGTACAATGAGTTGACTAAAGCGGGATGCTTTATCACTCGACATGGTGCCGAGCACGATGAATGGTTCAATCCCAAGAATGGGATGAAAATCAGAATTCCAAGACATGGTAGCCATGAGGTTAAGATGAGCGTGTTGCGTGATGGACATGTGGAGAACTCTTTTTATGGGAATTTTAAACAAATAAGATATATGGCAAAGAATGTAGTGCTGATTTTAGAATATGGTAATGGCGGATACTCTTGTTACAATGATGAGCCATTGGGTAATTATGGTGTCATAGATGGTGATGGTGCGACCGCTGAGGAAGCCAAGGCCGACTTCATGAAGGCTCTTCAGGAATGTAGGGAAGATGACCCTAACAACAAGGCCTTGCAAGACTTGACGTTTACATATAAGTACGACGTGCAAGCTTTCTTCAAGGAGTTCTCCTTTCTCAACGCTACCGAGATTGCCAGACGTGCAGGCATCAACCCATCGCTCATGCGCCAGTATGTAAGTGGGGTCAAGACCGCTGGAGAGAAAACATACCAACGACTCAACGCCTGTATGGACAATATTAAAGCGGATTTACAAGCAGCCGTCTTTTGATGGTTGTGTTTTCATAAAGTAATTAAATGAACTCTTTAAGCCCCTGGTGCGTGACGCATCGGGGGCTTTTTGTGCCCAAATGTTGTCAGCATCATGGCTTTATCACAAACTCGACGGCATCGATGGAAATGGTGGAGTGGGAAGTTTCACCGAAGAAGAGAAGAATATGCTCCGTGGAGCACTATGCGAGGTTTCAAACCGCATACGTGCTGCTGCAGACAGAATTTAAACAAAATCTCTTTTCTTGCATCATTTAGCCTTTTTCCATCGGTCAAACATACCACGAACGCACAAATTTCGTTAAAATCCGTGAGTCTTATAGCACTCACTTCCTATTTGGTTATATGACTTTTTTTTATAACCTTTGCAGCAAATTTTAACGCTATGCCAAAAAAGATGAACATAACCCAAAAGGACCTAGACCGTGTTAAGAAAAGGTGCCTAGAAAGCTTAGGAGACTTCTTAAGCGAGTTGTGTCGTGACAAATTGATGGGTCCCACTAGCGTTGAAAAGATTTTCAGTTTCGATCACACTACATTTAAACGGATATGTGAAAAGGATCAAACCATAACTGTTAAAACGATGGCTAGGACGATGGGAATCATAGCAAGTTTCCTCAATGGACTTAAGGAAACATGTGACAAGGAACTGAAAAATCTCCAGGAAGATGATAAAATGAAGTTAAGTCTGAAAAGGAAAAAGATTGATGTGTTGAATAAAAAGAGAGTGAAATGCACGGAAGCCATGGAAAAATACAAGAAGACTTTCGGTATTATAGCAATCAGCTTCTTGGAACTAATCGGACAAAACGATGAATTTTAATCATTAAATAAGAAATAACCGGTCAAGATGCTAACATCAGAAGCCTAGTATTAACATTAAATAATCAACAACAAAAAGAAAGTAAACACAACCTTACCCGCCCCCACACCTTACGATAGTAGGCGCTCGGCAGTCTCCAGCGGCTTACGCTAAAAACGTTAGCGCAAACACACGTCCTCTACTAAAATGAGGCGGAAACAGTTAACAATCAACATAAAAACAATAAAAGAAGATGAAACTTTTTTTCTATAGAAAATTTATTCGCTTCGTAATAAAGCACTTTACCATCGTTATCAACAATACCATACAGATGAATGGTGGACAATATATCGAACACATGAACAACTATCAGGGAAAGGAGGATGAGAAATGTCTGGACAAAGAATGATCATCATGAACGCTGGTAGCTCGTACTTCGAGCATGTGGAAAACTATTATGGCAGCAATGCCTGTGAGCAAAACTCATGCAGAAATGCTGAGATGCCGGATGAGCTGAAAACGGAAAAGGCTCAGAGGATAAAGAACAACCTGATAGAGATAGGCTTAGTAACCGAAAATTTCATGCCCTCAGGACTGTCTTCATCCGAAGCTGCCATCCTTGCCAACCAGATAGGTACAGAGTTGAAAATCGATAATATATGGAGCGTATTCGGCAATTATTGGGGGCCTAATCCGAACTCGATGAGAGCCGCCTACAACCGAGGAATGGATCAGAAGAAAACGATTCCCTTCCTCGAAAAAGTGATGCCTGCTATCAGAGGCTAATCTAGCAGGTAGTACTAGTACGCGTACATAGTACGTACTAGGTAGAAGCGAGAAATTTCCCTTACCTTTGCCCCCGGAATTCAGAACCAATGCGGTCTGAGTTTCGGGGGCTTTTGTGTATCTGCACATCAACCATGGTGGGAGCCCCCAATCTTCTAAATTATTTAATGATGGAAGTGAAAGCGTATGTGTTCAGTCCTCCTCCTTACAGACGGCTGAGAGTGGTGAAAACGGAAGAGGGGATTACCCCACAAACCAATCTTTTATTAACGAAATAACATGACAGAAACACAACATGTAATTGCACTGAACCCTTATCGCAAGGGCAATAAGGGGAAGGTGTTTTCAAACAGTATGGCGGTGTATGACAAGGTGATTGCATCGCCGGAAATCAGGAAGATGATTCAGCAGATTAGGGGCGAACTGCCTATCCCGAAGGTGAATGCCAACGATGCAGAGGCGGTGAAGAAGGCGCAGGACAGACTGAAGAGCGAACTGCCTTTCTTCTGTCCCCACTACGGCATCTTCAAGAACAACGTGCGCAGACAGGAGAATGCCCAGCCCGAGAGCTTCATGTTCCAGACTATCATCGACGTGGATGACAGGGAGTATGTAGACAAGGCTATCGAGAAGGCAAGGGAGCTGAACTGCTCTGACAGCATCTGGAACGGCTCGCTGCTGCACCTCTGCTACAGTGCCCGGAAGAAGCTGCACATCGGTATCAGACTGCCGGTGGGAATGACCATCGAGGAGACGCAGAAGGCGTATTGCGAGGCGCTGGGGGTGCCGTATGACGAGAGCTGCATCACACCCGAGAGAATGATTTATCTTACGGATAAGGACTCGGAAATCTACAGGTCGAAAATGTGGTGCGCCGTGCTGAGCGAGAAGGAGATTCTGATGCGAAGGCAGGCGTATCTGGACCGCGGACTGACCGTGGACGGAAGAGGGAAAGTTAATAGTTTACAGTTAAAAGTTAATAGCAATGGAAAGAATAATGAAAATAATAGACTATCGGGCAACGACGGCAATACTGCTGTTTCTGCTGGCTCTGCTGTTCAGCCTGCCCAATCTGGTGATAGCCATGGTACTGATGCTCCTCATATCGGGCATTCTGGAGGCAATCAGGATGCTGGCAGATTGGAAGCCAGGGAGAAGAATCTGATTGCGTTTGACCTCTTTACGCAGGCTGCCGGACTCGGGGGTATGGAGATTGATACCGTGGGGTCGAGACACTCCTCGCTGCTGGCTATCATGAGCGCCGGTGCTTCGAGGGTGATGGAGGAAGAGGAACTGATGAAGGTGGTGAGGGTGAAAATGCCGAGCTACTATCAGGAGAACGACTGCCATCAGCTGATTCATGACTTCTATGCGAAATATGCTGACAATACGAAGCCGATGTCGAGGGAAGTGATAAGGGTGAATGCGCTTGCAGAGCAGAAGGCCAGCCAGCAAGTTAATAGGGCTGAGCAAGTTAATAGTTTACAGTTAACAGTTGATAGGGCTAATCAACAAGTTAACAGTTTACAGTTAACAGGTAATAGGGCTGATGAGGATTATCCTGACCCGCCGGAGATGCCGAAGAAACTGCCGAAGCTGGTAGAGCTGCTGATATCGAGGACGCCGGAAGTTTACAAGCCGGCTGTGGCGCACGCTATCTTCCCGCCGCTGGCTACGCATCTCTGGAAGACGAGGTTCCGGTATATTGACAACGTGGAGCACGAGGCGAGACTGATGACGCTGCTGCTTGCGGGTACCGGAGCGGGTAAGAGCAGCGTGAACAGGCCTATCGATTTCATTATGGAGGATATCAGGCTGAGGGATGCTGAAAACCTGAAGCGCGAAAAGGCGTGGAAGGATGAGATGCTGCGCAAGGGTGCCAACAAGGATAAGCGCAAGAGACCAGAAAACCTGATTATCCAGGAGATTGATGCGGATATGACGAACCCGGCTTTCGTGATGAGAACGGCCGAAGCACAGGAACATTTCCTCTATACTTCGCTCAATGAGCTAGACCAGTTTGATGCGCTCAAGGGCAGCGGAAGTCAGCAGTTCCGCATCATGTGTCTGGCAGCAGACCCAGGTAATAAATACGGACAAACTCGCGTGGGAACGATGAGTGTAACGGAGCGTGTTACCATCCGGTTCAACTGGAATGCATCTACCACCATCCAGAAGGGTCAGCGTTACTTCTCTAAGGTTCTTACCGATGGTCCTATCAGCCGTATCAACTTCTGTACCATCCCCGAAAGGGAAATCGGCGAAGATATGCCTGTTTACGGAACTTATGATGAATCGTACCGTGAGGCGCTACGGCCTTACATCGAAAATCTGAACAAAGTAACGGGCCTGATTGAGTGTAAGGAGGCGTTTCAGCTTGCCCTCAAACTGAAGGACGAGAATGCTGAGTTTGCCCGGCTGTCGCAGGACAGGACGTTTGAGAATCTCTCGTTCCGTGCCAACGTCATCGCTTACCTGAAGGCGTGCGTGCTGTATGTAGCCAATGGTTGCAAGTGGGAACCGGAGATTGATGAGTTTATCCGCTGGAGCGAGCAGTATGACCTGTACTGCAAGATGCGGTTCTTCGGCGACATGATTGCGAAGGAGAACTTTATGGCGGAGAAGAGTTCGAAGCGTGGGCCTCAGAATCTTTTACAGATACTGCCCGATAACTTTACGGCTGCGCAGTTGCTTGCCATCCGGCTAGAGCATGGACTGGATGCGAAGGGTACCGATATGATGATCAGGCAGTGGCTGCACCGAAATTACATCAGGCGGGCGTATCAGTATACGGGCAAGCGTGACAGTTGTGACAGTTGTGACAGTTTTGAGAAGCTTAAGTACCGCCACGACGGTATGGTTATTGAATCTTAAATTTATTTTTACTTATGCAGATAGTTTTAAAACGTATAGCGAAGAAGAAGACCTACACGATAGGTCGCCTTTACATCCTGAAGGATGAGGATGTGAAGAAGCGCACGATTGAGAGTGTGAACAAGTGCAGGGGACTGAAGACGGTGTGCGAGGTGCCTGCGGAGAAGCTGAATGCGGACTCGTATTTCTGTGATACGCTGGAGCCGTGCTGGCGCAACCTTCTGGGTGTGGAGCTAAGTCCTGCCGAGGAGAATGTGCGGTTGGGGCGTGTATCGGGCAAGAAGGCGCAGAAGATGAAGGGCAAGACGGCGATACCTGAGGGTACTTATCCGCTGGTGATCAGCAAGTCGCCGAGTTTTAAGATGTGGTTGCCGCTGCTGTTGGGCGTCCCCAATTTTAAGGGCATCCGCATCCATGCCGGCAATTATCCCGACGATACGCAGGGCTGCATCCTGGTGGGTGAAAACCGTGTGAAGGGCATGGTTGTGAACTCCCGCATCTGGCTCCACCGCCTCATCAATGCCATTACCGCTGCGAGAGACAGGGATGAGAGCATTTGGATGAGCATTGGGTAGTGAGTAGTGATTAGTGTTTAATTTTAATACCATTTTTAACATGAAAACAGAAGAAAATACAAAAAAGGAAGAAATGAAGAATGAAAAGACAGCGGGTAATGCTGTCGTGTTCGAAAACCCTGAATTCGGTAAGATTCGCACCTTAACCGATGAAGATGGAGAACCCTTGTTCTGTGCGAAAGATGTCTGTGATGTGCTGGGGTATAAAAACCAGCGTGATGCCATCCAGCGACATGTTGATGACCCTTGCGTCGTGAAACACGACGTATGGGTAGTGACTGGCAAAAAGAAGGATGGAGCTGCAGCAAATCGCTGGTGTCAGATGACTTTCGTTAACGAGAGCGGATTCTATGCTTTGGTGCTCGGGTCCAAGCTTCCAACGGCGGTGAAGTTCAAAAACTGGGTTACTTCCGAGGTGCTGCCGCAGATTCGCAAGACGGGCGGTTATATTCCGGTAAAGCAGGGCGAGAGTGATGAGGAGACGATTCGGCATGCTGAAGAGATTCTCAGAGCTACACTCAAGGAGAAGGAGAATCTGCTGAAAAACCAGCAAGTGCAGATTGATCAGCAGAAAAAACTCATCGGAGAACAGGATACGGAGATTCGTCGGCTGAACGGTGTAGTAGACGAACAGGTGGTTTGCATCGCCAAGAACGGTGAGAACATCATCCAGTTGGAGAATCAGGTGGATCATCTTCTGCCGAAGGCGCTCTACACCGACAATGTGCTCAACTCAGTTTCCTGCTATACCACCACACAGATAGCGAAGGAGCTGGGTATCACGGCACAGGAGTTGAACCGCCAGCTCTGTGCCCTTCATATCCAGTACTACCAGAGCGGCCAGTATCTGCTCTATGCTGATTATGCCCACATGGGCCTGGCGAAGAGCCGCACCCGCTACTCTACCCTCCCCGACCCTCACTGCGATGGGGCACAGGAGAAACTGGGCACCGCCTATACCCACACCTACCTCGTATGGACAGAAAGAGGAAGGAAGTTCATACATTTAAAGGTAAAGAAGGGCCTTATTCGATAAAAAGGCTGGGGACCAGCGATGGAATCGCTGGGGACGGGGGCAGGAAGGAGGAAAGTCTCTTCCTGCCTCTTCCTACCTCTTTCTGCCTATTCCTGCCTATTCCTGCCCCTTTGCGCCCCGTTCCCAGCGATTCCATCGCTGGTCCTTAAAAAAAAGGGAGAAAAATTTGGTAGTTAGTGAATAAAGCCGTAACTTTGCATGCTCTTAAGCAGAATAAAGGAAATAGATTAGTAATTAAAAGCAAATATGAATAATCATACGACATCAATAACGACAAACAAGAAACATCACTACCGGGAACTGCTAGCTATCGGCATTCCTATCATCATAGGACAGCTGGGTACCATCATCCTGGGATTTGCTGATACGCTGATGATAGGCCATCACAGTACACCCGAACTGGCGGCTGCCGGACTGGTGAACAATATCTTCGGTCTCGTTTTCGTATCCTATATGGGATTCACCTACGGACTCACTCCTATCATCGGACGGCTCTACGGCGAGGAACGGACCGACTGCATCGGACAGAAAGTGCGCAATGCCTTCTGTGCCAACATGCTGACGGGCATCATCTTCACCCTCGCCCTCGTTGTGCTCTACCTGAATCTGGGGCGCATCGGACAGCCTGAAGAGCTGCTCTCGCTCATCCGCCCTTACTTTCTGGTAAACCTCGCCTCGGTGCTCTTTATGGGCATCTTCTTCACGATGAAGCAATTTCTTGACGGACTCGGACAGACCAAGGTGGCGATGTGGGCGATGATTGGCGGCAACATAATCAATATCCTGGGCAACTGGGTACTGATTTACGGTGTGGCGGGTTTCCCGGAACTGGGTTTGCTGGGAGCCGGTATTTCGACGCTGGTGAGCCGCATTCTGATGGCGCTGGCGATGGTGTGCATGCTGATGACGGGCAAAAATCTTGGGGAATACAGACGCGATATTCTGCACAGTTCTCTGACCAAGGCTGACTTCAGGGAGATGAACCGGTTGGGCTGGCCTGTGGCGCTGCAGCTGGGCATGGAATCGGCTGCCTTCACGCTGAGTTGTGTGATGGTGGGCTGGCTGGGAACCATTCCGCTGGCGGCTCATCAGGTGATGATTACCCTCTCGCAGCTCTTCTATCTCGTGCTTTCGGGCATGGCGGCTGCGCTGGCTATCCGCGTGAGCCATTTTATGGGGCAGAAGGACTACGGGGCAGTTCGCCGCAATGCCTACGACGGGTTCCGGCTGAACCTGCTGTTCTCGCTGTGTATGGGTTTGCCGGTGTTCCTGCTTCGCCATCAGATAGGTGGCTGGTTTAATGATAATGTGGAGGTGCAGGCGTATGTGGCTACGCTGATTATCCTGATGATGGTATATCAGTTTGGCGACGGACTGCAGTATACCTTTGCCAATGCGCTGCGTGGCATCGCCTGTGTAAAGCCGATGGTGCTCTATGCCTTCATTGCCTATTTCGTCATCTCCTTGCCGCTGGGCTACACCCTGGGTTTCCCTTGCGGCTTGGGCATTCTGGGCATCTGGATTGCCTTCCCGTTTGGTCTGACCATAGCGGGAGAAATGTATCGCAGAAGATTTGAGAAGGAACTGAAGAAGATTGAGGAATAAGAATCAGGCACGGATTTATAGACTGAAGGAAAAAAACAGGCACGGATTACACGGATTACACGGGTTTATAGAGACATGCTCGAAATGAGTTATTATCTCGAAAAAAAATCCGTGTAATCCGTGAAATCCGTGCCTAAAAAATCTGACGGAATTTACTCAGCAACCTGCTCAGCACGATCATCTACGTTCTCACCCTCTGTAGGAGCGAGAGTAGCCTTGAAATCGGTGATGCCGTACTTAGCAAGAATGTTGTACCACTGGAGGAGCTTCTTGATATCGCTGTCGTGAACACGGTCGCGATCGTAGTTAGGAAGAACCTCAGCAAAATAAGCGTGGAGCTCAGCAACAGGCGCCTTCTTGTAGTTGAAAGTGCTAGGCTTGCCCTCTTCCTTCTTGCTTACGCTGTCGAGCACTTCCCAGAGTGGCACCTCATCAGCGTCTGTATACATAGCGATGTCACCAAGGCTTGTTACGCGGTCGGTAGCGAAAGCTGGAATACGCTTGTGAGTCTCATCGAGTGTTTCTACGATGAGGTTTCTGTTACCTCTTGATACCAATTTATAAAGGCCTGGTTTGCCTGCAATTGAAAGGATTGTTTCCATTGTCTTTTCTATTATTCTTTATTATTAATGATATCCAATAATTTTCTTACCTGTGCTTCGATATCCTGCTCGCCATCGTTCACGATTTCGAAATCGGAGCGGGCTGCGAGCTCTTCCTGCGGCATGACGGCATCTATCCACTGCTGCGCCTTCTCTGCCGGGATATGGTCGCGCTGCATGATGCGCTGGATGCGGACCGGGACGGGAGCCGTTACGCAGACCACGAAATCGAGGTGGATACGGCGGTAGAAACCGCTATCGAAAAGGATAGCACTCTCCATCCACTCATAGCTGCTCTGCTCGAAATCGCGCGCCACAGCCGGATGAACCACATCGTTGACAGCCTGCTTGTTAGCCTCGCCAGCCAGCAGAAACTGAGCCAGCACGGGCTTCTGCAAAACGCCCTCTGCACTGTAAACCTGATCGCCCACCAGCTTCTTCAAGCCAGCCTGCAAGCGGGCATCGGTGCGCATGAGCCGCTTAGCCTCATCATCACAGTCGTAAACCCTGATGCCCTGTTTCTCTAATATCCGGCACACATAGCTCTTTCCGCTACCTATACCGCCCGTTATCGCTATCTTCATCACGATGAATTATTAACTGTAAATTATAAATTACTAATCATCATTGCTGTTCCAGCAGATAATCTACCATTTCCAGTTCGAGATGCGCCTTGCTCACCGAGCGCGGCACGCTGCGCAACTGGAGTTGGCACTTGTCAGAAGGGTTGTTAACCAGATCGTTATAATCTACTACCACCTTAAACTGGCTCGGTTTGATGGTTCTGAAGAGGCTGGCTCCGATGGTGAATCTTACCGCCACTTTAGATGGAAAGGTACGGAGCACCATGTTATCAGGCATGTTGATGGCCGTAACAGGCACATCGACCGACTCTTCGGTAAGCACATCAGGATATACCGCCAGACGCACCATCTGAGGCACAATCTTCATGCCACGTATCTTCTTGATAGGTACGCTGCGATGAATGGTATCCTGCAGGTTGCGCATGTTGAACGGCTCGATTTCTACCGATTGCAACTCATCGAGCTGCTTCTTGTTGGCATAAACCGTAACCTTAGACGGCAGAAATTCGGTATGCGCCAGATAATAGCTCTTGCTGGTTGTAATCTTACCTCTGAACACCACAGGCACCCGCTTGGAAGAGCCGTAGGTGAAGAAGAAATCGAATTTTGCCGGCTTGATGGAGAGCAGTTTGGTAGAGCCATAGAGCTGGGATGCCACCTGTTTCTGCACATCAGCCATCGGAATCTGTCCCGTTCCCGCTTCCTCGTCGGCATAATTGGCAAACCGGAATGTGAGCGGATGAATCTTGCCTCCGTAAGCATAGGTAACGAGTGTGAATCCCTTATCGCGCACCGTAATATGCACGGTATCAGCGAGTTCGCCGGTTATCACCGCATTGCGGGGCACGCCCGTTAACTGCACAGGAATATTGAATTCTCTCTCTGTAGTCTCATTGAGCGTCATCATCAGCCAGAAGATGCCGCTGAGAGCGAGAAAGAACAAAAAAATCAGAAACTCCTTATTCAGACCACTGAACAGGAAGTTTCTGACAGCTTTTAATATGCTCTTGAAACTACGCATTAGGTGTCTGACTAGCTGCATCAGCAAACACGTAGCCCTTAGCTACAGTGATTACCACGCCACGAGCTATCTCAACATCAACGGTATTAGCCTCGAGGTTAACACGCTTAACTGTGCCGTAAACACCGCCGCCTGTAACCACCTTGGTACCCTCTGCCAAAGCATTCTGGAACTTGCGGATTTCCTTCTGCTTCTTCTGCTGAGGACGGATCATAAAGAACCACATGATAGCGAAGATAGCTACCATCATGATGAGAAAACTCATGCTGCTACCACCGGCAGCTGCTTGCAATACTAAATTTGTCATGTCGTTAAAAGTATTATCTATTATTATTTATGTTCTACATATAAAAAGGTGTGACCAGCAAGAAAGGCCTCCGTTATTTACTCACCCACGCCCGGAGCGCGATGAATGCGCGGACGACGGCCGGCTGGGTGCTGGTTGTCTGGGCGCTGTTTGCCGGCATGTTCGCCGTGCTGTGCGTGCTGCTTGCGCTCAGGCATCTCCTTCTGGATGAGGTTGCGGCTGATGAGCTCGCGGCAGATGTTGTCGATCATACCGTTAACATAACCGCCGCTTCGAGGAGTGCTGTATGCCTTGGCAAGTTCTACATACTCGTTGATAGTGACGGTAGCCGGGATGCCAGGGAAGTTCATAACCTCAGCGATGGCAATCTGCATGATAATTACATCCATATAGGCAAGACGTGAGAAATCCCAGTTGCGCAAAGCCTCGCTCATATAGCGCTGGTAGGTATCGCAGTTGAGGATGGTAGCACGGAAGAGCTTGCGTGCAAACTCTCTGTCTTCAGCATCCTTGTATTCTGGCAGCAATTCCTGCTTGGCCTTAGCATCCGGGTTGAAACGCTTGATAGTCTTCAATACGAAAGTATCTATGATATCCTTGTCATCGTTCCAGTAGAGGCTCTTCTCCTCAAGGAATGCATCAAGATCTTCATTATTCTGAATGAACAGCTTGTAGATGCGGCGCCATACCTCGCGGTCGCGGCTGTACTCGTCGAGATCGGCGAGTTCCTCATCAATAGCACCGCTGATATAATCAGCATAGAGATCGCTAGACGTAATCGCAGTATACAGTTTGCGCACCATTTCGATATCCTCATCCCAGTTGGAATGCTTTACATCTATCCATTCGAGCAGCATCTTGTTCTCTTCGAGCTGCAGAGCGAACTTATTGAATGCGAAACGTGGTGAAGGTTCCTGCTCACCCTCTCTCTTGGCACGAGCTACATCTACATCGTAGCGCTTGCGTGCCTCCTGGGTGATGGCAACGATGAGCTGCAACATGTAGTTGTACAAATCGTATGACTTGGAGAGACTAAACATCAGCTCCTTCTCAGCGTTATCCATGTTATGATCGCTGTTTTGATAGTATGCGTAGGTTAACTGCACAATCTTACGTCTTATCAAATCCCTATTAATCATTCTCTAATGTTTTTAAAAGATTCATTTATTAAATTACCTAATACGCTTGCAAAAATACACATTAAATAGGTAATAGACAAGAAAACGGGCAAAAATTTCAGTTTATTTAAGCAAAAAATTGTATTTTCAATATTTTTTCTGCATGTAGAACATGTTTTTCGGCAAAAAGTTTGCTCATTCCAAATAATTTTCGTAATTTTGCACCCGCTTTAAGCAAAGCTAATCCGTGTGATGGCGAGTTAAGGCACATTTTTATTAATAACTTAATTTAGAGTAACACAAAATGAAAGAGATTAATGTAACAGGTCAGAAGCGCACAGACCTTGGCAAGAAAGCTTCTAAGACATTGCGTAAGGAAGGTTTGATTCCATGTAACCTTTATGGTGAGAAAAGGGGCGAGAACGGTGCTCCTGAGGCTTTGTCTTTCGCAGTTCCATTCGCTGAGTTGCGTAAAATCATCTACACTCCTCATGTATACGTTATCAACCTCATCATCGACGGTGAGAGCCACACTGCTATCATGAAGGAGATTCAGTTCCACCCAACAACAGACGCTCCTCTGCACGTTGACTTCTACGAGGTTAACGACCAGAAGCCTATCACTATCGGTATTCCAGTTAAGTTGACAGGTCTTGCACAGGGTGTACGTGATGGTGGTCGTATGAACCTCTCTATCCGTAAGATCAACGTTACAGCTCCTTACCAGGTTATTCCTGAGCACCTCGATATCGACGTTACTGAGTTGAAGATCGGTAAGAGCATCAAGGTAGGTGACCTCTCATTCGAGGGTCTCGAGTTGGCTACAAGCAAGGCTGTTGTAGTTTGCTCTATCAAGATGACACGTAACGCTCAGCTCGCAGCTCAGGCTGCTGATGATGCAGAGGCTTAATCACTGAGTCATCTAGAGATTTTACGAACCTGAGTAAAGCATTATCAAACATTGGATAAATATTTGATTTGTGGGCTTGGTAACCCTGGCGATGAATACGCCGGCACCAGGCACAACACAGGATTTATGGTATTGGACGCTTTTGCTAAAGCGTCCAATATTCATTTTGAGGATAAGCGATATGGCTTCGTAGCCGAGACTACGCTCAAGGGAAGAAAGATTTTCCTGCTCAAACCTACCACATTCATGAACCTCAGCGGTAATGCGGTAAGATATTGGCTGAATCAGGAAAAGATTGACCAGAGCCGACTGCTGGTTATCAGCGATGAGCTAGCCCTGCCTCTGGGTGCTTTCCGACTGAAGGCGAACGGCAGCAACGGCGGCCATAACGGATTGGGACATATCCAGCAGCTTATCGGTCAGAACTATGCCCGCCTGCGCATGGGCATCGGCAACGATTATCCACGTGGCGGCCAGATAGACTGGGTGCTGGGCAAATATACTGAGGAAGACATGAAGCAGCTGCAGCCGGCCATCGACCTGGGTGTAGACATCATCAAGAGCTTCGTATTGGCTGGTATCGACATCACCATGAACCAATACAATAAGCTAGGAAAGAAATAATCATGAAGGAATCAGCAAGAATAGACAAGTGGCTCTGGGCTGCCCGCATTTACAAGACCCGCAGCATTGCTGCCGATGCCTGTAAGAATGGCCGCGTCATGGTGGGAGGCGTAAACAGAAAGCCTTCCTTCATCATCAAGCGTGGCGATGTGGTGAGCGTAAAGAAAGCCCCTATCACCTACTCTTTCGAGGTTCTCGACTGCATAGAGCAGCGCGTAGGCGCCAAGATGCTGTATGGTGTCTATAAAAACGTAACCGACCCTAAGCAATATGAGCTTCTGGAGATGAGTCGCATCAGCGGATTCGTAGATAGAGCCCGAGGCACAGGTCGCCCAACCAAGAAGGAACGCCGTGCCCTGGACGCCTTCGTAGATCCAGCCATGTTCGGATTTGACGAAGAAGACTGGGACGAAGATGAAGAATAAAATAAAACTCCCCCTACACTTCGAAGAGTATAGGGGGAGTTTTATTGTGTAGTCATAATTATTTTCCTTTCTTTCTTACTTTGCAAAGATACAACATTTTAAGATACGGTGCAAGAATATTGGGATAATTATTGCTAAAAACATACGAAATAGAAACTTATATGTGATATTTGGCTGCTTATTTTAAAATAAAGCTTAAAATATTTGGAGCGAATAGAGAAAAAATATACCTTTGCACCTAGTAAAAATGATGGAATCAGCACACACACTGATAACCAATCATACTCTATATGAGCATTATATACTATTAATTTAAAATATTAGAGATTATGAAAAAATTATTCGTTATGGCAGCTATGGTGCTGTCTTCAGTAGGTGCTTTCGCACAGCAGGCTGCAGGTACAACAACTATTCAGCCTAAGGTTGGTTTGAACGTTTCAACAATTGGTGATAATGACTGGAAAGCCGGTTTCGCCGCCGGTGCAGAATTGCAGTATCAGGCTACCAGCAACTTTGGTGTTGCTGTAGGCGCTCTCTACTCTGTACAGGGCTTCAAGGGCAAGGATATTGAAATCGATACTCCAATCGTAGACGGAACTATCCAGAATGACTATAAGTGGAATCCAGGCTATATCAATGTGCCTATCACTTTGAACTACTACCCAGTAGCTGGTCTTGCTCTCAAGGCAGGTTTGCAGCCAGGTTTCTTGGTAAATAAGGACGATATGGACGATGCTAAGACTGTAGATCTCTCTATCCCAGTAGGTCTCTCTTACGAGTATCAGGGCATTGTATTCGATGCTCGTTACAACATCGGTGTAACTAAGATTGCAGATAACGTTGATCACTACAACAACGTAATTCAGATTACTGTAGGCTACAAGTTCTCTCTCTAATCAATGAACTTTTAGTAATCCCAAATAAAGAAATCCCCGTTCTTCATTACGAAGAGCGGGGATTTTTTTTCTCGTCATATCTGTTTGAAATAAGCCTCACGTAAACATTGAGTGAGGCTTACTATCGTTTTAAATGAAGTCTTTCTAGAACATTCTGCCGCCTGGACGACCACCGCCAAAACCGCCATTGAATGGACGGCCATGGAAGTTTGGACGGGCACCAGGACCTTCAGGTCCACCCTTGCGGGCATCCTTGCCTCCGAAGAGATTCAGGCGGTAAATCACGTGCAGCATCGCATAGCTGTTGATGGCATTATACTCCGTATCCGTACGGGATGTAGCAGAAATTGCACGAGAGAAGGTGCTCTGCTGGCGGAGAATATCGTAGAACTGCAGCATGATGGTAAGAGGCTTGCCCTTCAGGAAACCCTGAGAGAGCTGCGCATTCCATACAAACTCATCCGTATTCATGCTGCTGTCGCTATAACCGCGGCGGCTGCTGATAGAGAGGCTTGAGTTCAGACTGGTGCCCCAAGGCGCTGTAAGCGTCATGCTTGGTCCATAAGAGAACTGCCAGGTATTGAGGTTGCTGTTTGGCTGCAACTTGTTTGTAGCATGGTTATAATTCAATGTTCCATCGAGCGAAAGCTCCAGCCAGTTGTTGCGATAGCTGAAAGAGAGGCGCTCTCTCCAAGTAGTACTGCGGGTGGTATTCTTCTGGGAATCAGACTGCTTGTCGAGACTCAGATAACTCACGTAGTTGTTGTAACCCAAGTAGGTGTCGGTATTCAAGTTCCATACACCGGCACTATCGATAGAGCAGTTGAACATAAAGGCTCCCATCACATTCCAGTTGCCATTGATATTCTCAGGTCGGGTGATTCTACCACCAGTCTTCTCATCGTAGGTCACCTTGTTGCTGATGCTATTGTTGGTGGTAGAGAAGTTGATGAAGGTCATGACACCCTTGTTATGGTTCTGCACGAAATTGTTGTAGAACAATCGGAAGTTCTGGGTGAACGATGGCTTCAAACCAGGGTTACCCTTCGAGATGTTCAGCGGGTCGCTGTTATCTGTGATATCAAGCAACTGAGAGATGCTTGGCTGAGAAGTGGTACCACGGTAGTTCACACGCAGGTTGCTCATCTTTGAGAAGCGATAACGGAAATCGAGGGTTGGACTGATATTCGTCACCGTGCGGACGGTATCCTTATGATTGCCCATATAATCGTAGATGAAGTTGGAGCGCTGTGGCTGAATCATTACACCGAAGTTGAGATTATATTTGCTTCGGATGAATCGCATCATCACCTGGATATCATGAGTATAGTTCTTATACTCAGAATACTTACTCAAATCCTCATCCTTGTAATTGCCAAGCTGACCGGCAAACGGATTCAGGTAACTATCCCAACCACGATATTCATGATCTCCTGTCATCGCATACTTGCTGAAATCGTAGGTGCTTCGGTCGCTCTTGGAGTAGCTGTAAGTAAACTTATAGCTGAACTGTAGGAAGGTAGCCTTCCAGAGTGGCTCACTATAGGTCAACTGGCCCGCATAACTGTAATTCTTCGAAGGAGTCAGGTTATAGCGGTTGGTCTGATAAGTAGAATCCTTACCCTCCGCTGTCTGTACGAGATAGAGCTTGGCATTGTTGAGCGAGATGCTCTTGCTGTCATTATCCGTATATTTGGCATCCATACGCAAGGTGATGTTGCGTCCCTTGTTGCCCAACTTGCGGTTCACCTGCAGCATACCCCTGATATTGTTATTATCAGAATAGGTGATTCCGTTAGTCAACTGACTGTTCACCATTGCCCCAGCCTTGTCCAATTCATCAATACCTTCCTCAGAAAGAGGGTCTTTGGTGGTAATGGTATAAGGATCCTTGTTGTAAGAAGCCGACTGGCTGCCACTCAATCCATCGCTGGTACTCCAGGAGATGGAAGGACGGAAGAGGATATTGGTCATAGAGTCTGGCATCCACTCCAAGCGGATGTTGCCGTTCCAGCTGTTGTTGCGGGAGAAATTCTGAGTCAAGCTGTTGCTGAACGAAGAGCTGCTACCCATGAAGTTCTCGCTGGAACGACGGCTCCAAATATCGCCATCGCTGTGATTCCAGCGAAGTGAAGTATTGAACTTGAATTTATCTTTCAGTTCATAATTATAGTTAGCACCTATCATCTTGCTGGCATTCAAACCGTTAGCACCTCCGAAACCTCTACCGGGGCCACCGCCTCCAAAACCACGGTCGCTGGTGTTATTGGCATTGGCAAAGAGCATGAATCGGCTGTTATTAGAGAAATAACCGCCCATACCACGCATGTTATAGCGGCTCTTGTTGCCCACGCCCAGGTCGATATTGGAAATCAGACCCTTATTCATACCCTTCTTGACACCGAAGTCGAGCACGGTCTGCTCCTCACCATCATCAATACCGGTCACCTTAGAGAGATCACTCTTCTCATCGTATGCCTTGATTTTCTCGATGATGCTGGTAGGCAGGTTCTTCAGGGCAGTCTTGGTATCACCGGTCATAAACTCCTTGCCGTCTACCAGAATCTTCTTTACCTCCTTACCATTAATCTTGATGGTACCGTCATCGCTCACCTCTGCACCTGGCAGACGCTTTACGAGTTCCTCAACTACCGAGCCTTCCGGTGTGCGATAGGCAGAAGAATTGTACACGAAAGTATCCTCCTTCAGAGTTACCTTCTGAGCCATAGCTGTTACCACTGCGCCTTTCAGCATGATAGCCTCAGCACCCAGCACAATCTTACCCATAGCCAGATCCTTGTTATCAAAAATTTGGATACGCTTCATGGTAGACTTGTATCCTACGCTCGAAATCTTGAGCAGATACTTGCCATTAGCCGGAGCGGTGACATGAAAGAGTCCGCTCTCATTACTGATGGCACCAGCCACATACGTGCTGTCGCTCTTAAGCAATTGAATAGTTACCTGCTCAATGGCTTCCTTGGTATCGCGGTCGGTAATCTGACCGGATATCAGTCGCTGTTGAGCAAAGGATGCTATTGCCATCAACAGCAGCAGCATCGTCAGAATCGATTTTTTCATTCTTATTTTTAATTTGTTATTATTTCCAACTATGAGTGTTTTCACACATAATCGCTATGATATTCTATTATCATTTTTGTTACTCGATTGTTTTGACGCGTTAAATACACCAAGGTTTAATGCATTCTGAGATAAAAAACGCAAATTTAGCAACTTTTTTTTTGTATTGTCTCCATTTTAGTGTATCTTTGCACAAAAATTAATACGTTAGAATGTTATGGAACAAAGAGTAATCATATCAACCCAACTGGAAAGCGAACTGGTAAGTGCACTTTCTGAGTGTGAGCACGACAAGCTTTTTGTGCTTACAGATACTACGACATTGGAACTATGCATGCCTGTATTGCAGAGTTTTTACTGCATGAAGGAAGCCCATATCATCACTATTCCGGCTACCGACAGCCATAAAGACATCGACAGTCTGATGATGGTATGGAAAGGACTGCAGGAGGGAGGAGCTTCACGCCACTCCTGTATGATTAATCTGGGCGGCGGCATGATAACCGACCTTGGTGGCTTTGCTGCCAGCACTTTTAAGAGAGGTATCAACTTTATCAATATCCCTACCACCCTGCTGGCTATGGTAGACGCATCGGTAGGTGGAAAGACAGGCATCAACTTCGGCGGACTGAAGAACGAAGTAGGTGTGTTTAACGATTCTAAGTTCGTTATTCTCGATACAGAGTTCCTGAAGACGCTCGATGCAGAAAACATCTGTTCGGGCTATGCAGAGATGCTGAAACACGGTCTGATTTCTACAGAAGCAATGTGGGAAGAACTGGTCAGTTTCGACCTCGACAAGCCTGATTTGAAGCAGTTGCAGCGCATGGTAGGCGACAGCGTGAAGGTAAAGGAGCGCATTGTAGAGCAGGATCCTCACGAGCAGGGCATCCGCAAAGCACTGAACCTGGGTCATACTTTCGGTCATGCATTCGAGAGTTGGGCTTTGAAGCGCAAGCCTATCCTGCATGGTTATGCTGTGGCATTCGGCCTGATTCCAGAACTCTATCTGAGTGTTGCCAAGACCGGATTCCCTACAGAGAAAATGCGCCAGACCGTAAACTTCATCAAGGAATTCTATGGTTCACTGGATATTACCTGCGATGACTATGATGAGCTCATCGAGCTGATGCACCATGACAAGAAGAACCAGAATGGCATCATCAACTTCACGATGCTGGGCGGCATAGGCGATATCCGTATCAACCAGACAGCTACGACAGAAGAGATCAAGGAAGCACTTGACTTCTTCAGAGAAGGATAATTCAGCTAAAGAATCTTTCTTCAGAGAATCCCTTTAAAGAAAGATAGAGCGCTTCGGCTTTCCGGTTTCGGTAAGTGGGAGTTGGTTTACATGAAGATATTCCCTTGGAATCCAATATTTATGATCAGATAAGAGGCGGCGAACAGTCGCCTCTACTTTTTTCATATCCTCATCTTCCGTCAAGAGGACAGCAATTTCTCCAAACTTCCCGTCTTTCTTCTTGACAATTATGAAAGGTTTTTCAAGATAAGGCTTCAACAGAGCCTCAACCTCTTCTATCTGTATCTTGATGCCTCCGCTGCAAATCACATTGTCTTTTCTGCCTTTGATGCGAAAACGGAGTTTTTCCACCTTATTATATATATAGGATTCTATTTCCACTATATCGTTCGTTACCAGGGGCTCTGCACAGACCTGCGGAGCATCTATTACCAGACATCCTTCATCGGTCTGACTGATTTTCACACTATCGAAAGGCTGGTACCATTCGCTGGCCTTATCACCATTAATTCTTCTCAGGGCAATATGCGAGAGCGTTTCGGTCATTCCGTAGGTACTCCAGATGGCAATATCGCCGGGAAGAGCCTTCAGTTTCTGTTCGAGAGCCTCATCTATGGCCCCACCACCGATAATAAGATGACTGATGCGGCAGAGACGAGCCCGCTCTTCAGGAACCTGCAGGGTGTTATAAACCTGCATCGGGACCATCGCAGCGAAGGTAATCTCTTCATTTACATCTTTCAAAGGATGCCCACTTGGGTAAACTGAAATAAGATGGAGATGGCGCTCTATACTCCGCACCACCACCATCTTACCTGCAATATAATCGAGCGACATACAGAGCAGGGCGCTATCACCAGGTTTCAATCCCAGGAAATCACAAGTGATGCGGGCCGAGTTGAGCATCCGCTTTTTCTCAACCAACATCGGTTTAGGCTTGCCTGTAGAACCACTTGTATGAACAAGCATCCGGTCGCTACCGTTATTCCATTCTGAAAGGAATTCTTCTAAAGTCATTTTACTACAAACAGTTTGTCACCACGAATCTCCAAAGGCATCGGTATATTATCAGTAAAGAGCTGTCCGGTGCCCAAGCCTTGCGGCATCTTAACATTAGAACCATATACTTTAGCTGCATAATGAGCAATAGCATTCAGACCGATATTACTCTCAAGAGCAGAAGTAATCCAGCTGCCGATACCACGCTGGTTAGCCAGTTCTATCCACTCGTTACATCCATAGATTCCACCATGAAGTGAAGGCTTGAGGATGATATACTGAGGACGGACCGTATCGAGCAAAGCCTGCTTCATACTCCGGACATTCACACCAATCAACTCCTCGTCTAGGGCGATAGGAAGCGGTGTTTCGCGACAGAGCTGGGCCATCTTAGGCCACTGGTGCTGCTTGATAGGCTGCTCTATCGAATGAATGTCATATTTAGCCAAAGCCTCCAGCTGACTCATTGCATTCTCCGGCAAAAAGCCACCATTGGCATCTACACGCAACTCAACCTGCTCCTTGGTATACACATCACGGATGCGCTTGATGAGATCAAGTTCCTTGAAAAAATCGATGGCACCGATCTTCAGTTTCACGCAATGGAAACCCGCCTGGAGCTTCTCCTCCAGCCGTGCCAGCATCTCCTCGTAGGTTCCCATCCACACCAATCCGTTGATGGTGATTCCCTCTTCTCCCCTACCGAAAGGAGAGTCGAAAAGTTCTGTCAGGTTCTCCATTCCGGCAGGAACAGAAACCCCTTTCTGCTTCAACATTTCTGAAGAAGATGCTCCTTCAGCAGGAACAATCTCCAAAAACTTCTTCGCTGCATCGAAGAACGAAGCGAAGGCTGTTTCCAAACCGAAGGTGATGCTAGGATAAGCACGAATCATATCGTATGGAATGCGTCCCATCTGCTCCACCATCTGACAAACCTGTCGCAGGGTCATCTCATATTCCGGTTTGGCATCGCAACTGAGATCAGGGAGCGTAGCACACTCTCCCACTCCCTCTACTCCCGGCAATTCATCCGATGTAAGGGTGAGATAATAACTGTGTCTCGTGGTATATACGCCACGAGACGTGCCTGCCGGCTGCTTGAAGTGGAGCGTGCGCTCCGAGATTTCTATCTTATACATTCTTTATATATCTATATATCAATACAATTGAATTCTTCACTCTTCGTTCTTCACTTCCCTTCCCCTACTTTTTCTGTTTCAATTCGTAGAGATCCTTGCGGCGGTCGCGAAGATTTCTTACAGCACCGTAGGTATGAAGCTCATTCAAGAGATTCAGGTCAACATCTGATACGAGAATCATCTCGGTATTAGGTGTTGCCTCTGAACGCTTGCCATCGTTAGGGAAAGCAAAGTCGCAAGGGGTGAACACGGCGCTCTGGGCATACTGGATATCCATGTTGTGAACACGTGGCAGGTTGCCCACACTACCCGCAATGGCTACATAGCACTCGTTCTCGATGGCACGCGCCTGTGCACAGACTCTTACTCGGGAGTAAGCATTCTGGGTATCGGTCATGAATGGCACGAAGAGAATCTGCATGCCATCCTCAGCCATTAATCTTGACAATTCAGGGAACTCCACATCATAGCAGATGACGATACCAATCTTACCGCAATCGGTATCAAAGGTCTGGATATGGCTACCACCACTCAATCCCCAGCACTTCTGCTCATCTGGTGTAACATGAATCTTCTCGTACATGTCTACGCTACCATCTCTGCGGCAGAGGAAGCCCACATTATAGAGGGAATCGTCCTTAAGATAAGGCATACTACCCGTGATGATATTGATGTTGTAACTGATGGCCAACTCGCGGAAACGGTCACGGATTTCTTCGGTATACTGCGCCATCTTTCGGATGCTCTGCGCCTCACCCAAATCATTGAAACGAGCCATCAAAGGCGCATTGAAATACTCTGGAAAGAGAATGAAATCGCTCTTGTAATCGCTCACAGAATCAACGAAGAACTCAACCTGTTCGAAGAGGTCATCCACCGAAGCGTATGGGCGCATCTGCCACTGTACCAATCCGATTCTTACGGTTGGCTTGCGGTCTACATAAGAATCCGTAGGTGGCTGATAATAGATGTTATCCCACTGCAAGAGGGTGGCGCAGTGTTCGCTCTCCTCATCACTAGGAAGATAGTTGCGGATTACGCGGCGCACGTGGAAATCATTGGAAAGCTGGAAGGTAAGAACCGGGTCATAGATTTCACGGTTTCTTACATGCTCGATATACTCCTTAGGGCGCATCTTATCGGCATACTTGTGATAGTTTGGTATACGACCGCCAAACATGATAGCCTTCAAGTTGAGCTTCTCGCAGAGTTCCTTACGATACTCATACATACGGCGAGCCAGGCGCAAACCACGATAATCAGGGTGGATAAATACCTCGATGCCGTAAAGAATGTTTCCATTAGGATCGTGGGTATTGAAGGTTTCATTACCCGTAACCTGAGCATAGGTATGATCGCCCTTCACCATATTATAATTGACGATGATAGAGAGCGCACAGCCCACAATCTTATCATCAACGATAATAACCACCTGACCCTCAGGGAAGATAGTAATGAGTTTCTTAATCTGTTCTTTTGTCCAAAATACATCTGAGTCTGCGTAAATACGCCTAAATGACTTGGCAAGCTGATCATAATCCTCCATACGGAGGTTGCGCATGCCTACCTTTTCGATTTTTCGAGTTGGTTCCATAACAACTGTATTTTTATTATTATCTAAATCCGGGTGCAAAGATACAGCAAATTATAGATACGACAAAGAGTTTTCGCAAATAATTGACATTTACGAAAACTCTTTTCATGTATTTTACACAAAGAGCGCGTTTACGCTTAAAATCAGATGCTAATATTTGGCAGTTTCCTGTGGAATCGCTTTATCATGATCATCCAGATAAAACAACTTCACAGGATGATACTTCTCACTTGCCACAGAATATTTATCCTGGCGATAACGGGTCAGGATGCCTCCTATCCCCAACATCGTATGAAAAGCCGAAAGACTCGTCTGTACCTGTTGGGTACGATGACCAGACAAAGTTTTCAGTATTCCCGGATATTGTTTTCCATAACCAGATGATGTCCAGATGATGAAAGGAACATGCAGCTCATAATCAGATGCCTTCGGGGCGGCGTGCAGAAAGAGGCGACGGTCATCATCAAAGATATTCTCTCCATGGTCGCTGGTATAGAGCATCGCCGATGTAGGTTGGCTATATACCCCATCCGTCTTTGCCTGAGTCTTCTCCCATTTCTGCAGACGTTCTACGATACCATGCAGGATATAATCGGTATACCGGATGGTATTATCGTATGCATTCAGCAGGTCACGCCGGTTCTCTGGCTTCGCTTCGCTCTTACAGTCAGGTTTAAAGAAAGCGAAATTACGGGGATAGCGCTCCTGGTAATTAAAGTGAGAACCATAAGTATGAAGTACCACGAAGAGTTTCCGATAACGGTATTGCTTGGATGAAGAAGCATCTGCCGCAGGCAATATCCCATCCAACTTCTGCAACAAATCACTATCATAATGATTATCTTTTGCAGAAGCACCTTCCTTCAGGAAGTAATGTTCATCAGCCTGTTCGCCAAGGAAATCAATAAAAGAATGATTAGGCAGCTGATTGCTGATAAATACGGTATGAAATCCCGCCTCCCTGAAAGCTGCCAGGATACCTTTCTCATGAAAGAGACGTTCGAAATCCTCTGCTGATGCAGCCGACAGGAGCATAGGAACACTTTTATGCGTAGTATTACTCTGGGTTGTAGCATCGGGAAAAGCTATGATTCCAGGAGTCTTGGAAAGCAAAGGATTGGTATCGCGCGGATAGCCATAGAGACTGAAATTGTGGGCTCTCGCCGTCTCTCCCACCACCATCACATACACCTCGGGAGCCTCAGCATCGTGCTCGCTCCTGGCATCAAACCTGAAATTTCGGCTTGCCTCCCTGTAATTCTCTGAAGCCGCATCACGCTCGAAAGCAAGATAGAGATTATAGCAAACGTTAACAGGATAAAGCTGGTTGCGTAAGCGATAATCATCTACAGCCACATAGCAAGCCAGCAGACAGAATAAACCGACAGCAGCTATCTCCAAAGCCCAACGACGCACTCGATGCTGGAGTTGAACCACTATCATCCCTTTCTTGCTGATATTGACAATGGCCAGAACCAGCAAAGGAAGATAAACCACAAAAACACCCACCACGGCAGGCAACAGATTATCAAGCAGTTCCTTCACCTCGCCAGGATTGGTAGTTACAAGATTCAGAAACATATCTACCGCTATCACTCCCGTCCCGAAGAGATAAAGCAATACCAGTTGGAAGGCAGCGAAAAAAACAAAAAGAAAAGCCCACCAGATCATCTTACCCGGGCATCTGGTTAACGAAAAGAACCACATGTAGAGTGCCAAAGGCAGCAACACATTGGCACCACAAGCCCAAGGAGCCAGACATTCAGTATAGCACAGAGCTATATTAGGCAACAACAATGCTACCACAGCATACCCGTAAAGGAATGCGCCCGATGACACCTTATTATATATATCCGTAAAACTGTTCATTCTACTTTTTCATTAACACTTTAAAGAGCATTATCAAACTACATAAAGAGCATTATTACTAAAACGCTTCATTGATATTGAAGAGAAAACCAGACTGCCCCGACTTACCGAATCCATAATCCAGACGTACATTCACATTCTTCTTAAATTCCCAGCGATAACCTACACCGGCATTCGGCAAAATCTGTTTAGAGCGCAATGCCGAGAATTTCGGGAAGATGGTTCCTGCTCCAACCCACACTACGATGCCATTACGCTTCCATACATGTTGGCGCAACTCAACCGTAGCTTCCAGAGAATGCTTATCGCGATAACGGCCTTCATAATAGCCACGCATGGAATGAGTACCACCCAATTCAGCCATCATCCCCCACGAAGGATTGCCAAAGTTGAGGTTAGCCCTAATGTCCTCGGCAAGAACCGTTCCCTTACCCAGTCGCTGATAGGCATCAAAACGAAATGCCGTCGTACTGAAAGCATAATCATTTCCCATAAATCCAGGTCTGAACATCTGATTGATATTCAGATAGATACCACGATGTGGATTCGTAAGATTATCTCTGTTATCATATACCAGAGAAACGCCAGCTCCTACATTCCAAGTATGCTGATCCATGCCTTGCAGTAATTCCGGACGCTCAATATGTTTACCTATTACATAGTCATAACTCGCCATCGGTCCGATATAGAAATTATCTGCTACACGAAACAGGAAGCTAACTTCAGCCTGAGCCTGCCAACGCTTCATGTCACTCTTATTGGCATCGTTATCGCCCATCTCATAGCCTATTCCCCAAAAATCAGCGGGAAAAGAATAGAAATAAAGGTGATAATCGATGCGATATCTTCCTTTAGGAGCAATATGGTTACCACGGACACCCAACATATAGAAACCTACAGAACTGACATCACCATAAAGCGAGACATTAGAAGGAGGAAGAATACTGTCGTTCGGATCAGTACGGTATAGTCCTGCTGCCACCAATCCCAATCCAAACTTGGTATCAGAGGCATAATGAGGACCACCTATCACACTAAAATCGAAACGCTTATGCTTCTTGTTTTTATTGGAATCATTAAAGTAGTCAAGAATCCGGTTCACCCATGATTTCCCGGCACGTAAAGCCATCGTATCCACCTTCTCTGCAGATGAGATACTATCGGTTACAGAAAGCTCAGAGGCATAGCTGCCCAATGCCAACATCATAATAAGTATTGTCAGAATATGCTTCATTTTGTTGATTTTATTATTTTAATACACTAATGCTACATTATCAATCCACAAGGTATTGCCTGGAGTTCCGATATAGGCTCCACCATCGGATGAGGAGAACTGAAGAATCAGATGAGTAGGTGTTTCGTTAGCACTCGCCCATCCTACTTCTTTTACCGGCACACTCTTACCCTTGCTGTTACGGGCATAGTCAGTGGATCGCAGTCCCATAGTAGCAGCCTGATAACCTGCCATGTGGCGGATATCGCCATAATGGATTGTATAGGTAGCATCTTCCACCCATCTATTGGTACTCTTTCCGAATCTGACTACCATCGTACCCACACGTTTAGCTGTTATATTTCCCTTAGCATCTTCATGCCGTTTCTGCAGATAGAGCACAGCTATAGCATGATCTCGACCTGCAACCGTAGAGGCTCCGCTAAATCCATTCTGCTTGATACGATTGGCTGCATTAGGAAAAGAAGTCTTATAATCAAAGCGCAAAGCCTTAGGACGTGCGGTGAATGGTATACCCCAGTTGATGGCTTTAGGACCATCCTTGGTACTTGTTATCGGTTCACGAACATTACCCAGAAAGAGAGAACCGGCAGCCAATACCTTGATATTGATGAGTCCCAGCACTTTTACTTTCTCAATATGGGTTACCAGTTTGGCACAATATCCACTACCATGTTTATCACGAAACACAGAGTTATTCGTCTTATAGATGCCCGATACATGTGCCAGGACATTAGAGGAACCCCAAGGCGAACCACCCTTATTGGTATAAGGAATATTACCATTGACAGTCATATTAGGTCCAACGGCATAAACTGTTTTCTGATTTCCTCCGATAATGCCTGATTCTTTGATATTCCTGACTACCCAGTGGTCCATATTACCATATTTAAAAGGAACCACCTTTCCCTGTCCCTTAACGGGAAGGCACGGCAAGGTAGCAACCGCCATAACGATGCCTGATATTATTATTTTCTTCATATCTGTTTCTTTTATATATCATTAAGGCTGCAAAGATAGAAAAATATTTTCTAGTTTTCAGTTTTCTTCGACATAAAGCATAAAAAATTAAGAAATAATAATATATTTACTGCATTTTAATTGCCATAAAACAAAAAAGTCCTGCATTTGCTGTTATAAACAAATACAGGACTCCTGATTCAATATACAAAACAGAATCTCTTGCACCGGTTACAATAGAGACATGCACCGGTTACAATAGAAACATGTTCCGATTACTCCAAAAGCTATTATCGGTTTGAATACATATTATCATAATACTTCTGATAATCACCAGAGGTTACATTGTCCATCCATTCCTGGTTCTCGAGATACCACTTCACGGTTTCCTCGATACCCTCCTCAAACTGGAGAGATGGCTCCCAACCCAATTCCTTCTGCAACTTTCTAGAGTCAATAGCATAACGCATATCGTGACCCTTTCTGTCTGTTACATAAGTAATCAAATCCAAGTCAGCACCCTCAGGGCGACCGAGCAATCTATCAACAGTCTTGATTACCACCTTGATGATATCGATGTTCTTCCACTCGTTGAAACCGCCGATGTTGTAAGTCTCGGCAATCTTACCCTTGTGGAAAATCATATCGATGGCACGGGCATGATCTACTACATACAACCAGTCGCGCACGTTCTCACCCTTACCATATACAGGCAATGGCTTGCGATGACGGATGTTGTTGATGAACAGCGGAATCAACTTCTCAGGGAACTGGTATGGACCGTAGTTGTTAGAGCAGTTGGTTACGATGGTAGGCATACCGTATGTATCGTGGAAAGCACGGACGAAGTGGTCTGAGCTTGCCTTAGATGCTGAGTATGGAGAGTGAGGATTGTACTTGGTAGTCTCTACGAAGAACTCCTCGCCGTAAGCCTCGTGGTTCTTACCGCTGGATGCCTTGGTAGTGAAAGGAGCAGGAATGCCCTCAGGGTGAGTCATCTGCAATGCACCATACACCTCATCGGTAGAGATGTGATAGAAGCGCTTGCCCTCGTAACCCTCAGGAAGACTCTCCCAGTAGATCTTTGCCGCCTGGAGCAGAGACAGGGTACCCATCACGTTGGTATGAGCGAAAGTGAAAGGATCCTTGATACTTCTATCTACGTGGCTCTCGGCAGCGAGATGGATGATGCCATCCACCTTGTAGTCCTGCATCAGTTTCAACATCAGGTCGAAATCGCAGATGTCGCCCTTAACGAAAGTATAGTTTGGCTTGTCCTCAATGTCCTTGAGGTTAGCCAGGTTGCCTGCGTATGTCAACTTATCGAGGTTGATGATGTGATACTCAGGATATTTGTTCACGAAAAGCCTTACTACGTGTGAGCCGATGAAACCAGCACCGCCCGTGATAACGATATTCTTCATTTCAATTAATAATTTATAATTAAGAATTACTTTGCTCCTTTCAAATTAGCTATACACTTCTCCAAGGAATCCACCCAATAAGGAACCTTAACACCAAAGGTCTCCTTGATGGTTCGCTTATCCAATACGGAATAAGCAGGACGAGTTACAGGAGAAGGATACTCAGAGCTATAACATGGTTGGATATCACATTCCGTATGACCGGCGATTCTTGCAATCATCTGGGTGAAATCATACCAGGAGCAGACACCCTCATTTGAGAAATGATATACTCCAACATATTCATCCTTGCTCTGGGCAGTCTTTACCTTATCCAATATGGTGATGATGGCATTAGCCAGATCGAGTGCGTAGGTAGGAGTACCACACTGGTCGAAGACAACCTTCAACTGTGGCTTGGTTACCGTCAAGTTGAGCATCGTCTTGCAGAAGTTCTTACCAAACTCAGAATACAACCATGCCGTACGGATAATCACATAGTCACAGCCAGTAGCCATGATCTTCTGCTCACCGTGAAGCTTCGTAGTTCCATATACACCAGTAGGTGTTCCCTTCTGGTCTGGATTACATGGCACATTATAGGGTTCCTTACCAAACACATAATCAGTAGAAATCTGGATGAGTAGGCCATCAACCTCCTTCATTGCCTTAGCCAGATTCTCAGGAGCATCAGCATTGAGTTTTTCTGCCAATGCAGCCAGTTTCTCATCAGTCTCACAGGCATCCACATTGGTCCATGCCGCACAATTCACAATGGCTTTCACATCATTCTCCTTCACCATCTTGCGGATGGCATCCATATCGGTGATGTCAAGATAAGTAGTTTCCAAACCTTCCACCTGATTGACATCGGTAAAGATATAATGATCTGTTGTATTTTGGCTAACGATGCGCATTTCATTTCCCAACTGACCGTTAGCACCAGTTACTAAAATATTCATGACCTAGTATTCTAAATTCTTCTTTAATGTTTGATTGCCTTCATCCAATACCGAAAACAGATATCTTCCATAATCATTTTTGAGCATAGGCTGTGCCACCTCACGCAGTTTCTCGGCCGTAATCCAACCCTGACGGTAGGCGATACCTTCCAAGCAAGCTACCTTCAAGCCCTGGCGCTTCTCCAAAACTTCGATAAAGGTGGATGCCTCAGAAAGGGAATCATGGGTTCCGGTATCGAGCCAAGCGAATCCTCTAGCCATGGTCTGTACCTTCAGCTGCTTATCTTTCAAGAACTCCTGGTTCACCGTTGTGATTTCCAACTCACCACGAGCAGATGGCTTGATATGCTTGGCTACTTCCACTACCTTGTTAGGATAGAAGTACAAGCCCACCACTGCATAGTTACTCTTAGGATGCTCTGGCTTCTCCTCGATGCTGAGACAATTGCCTTGCTCATCAAACTCAGCCACACCATATCGCTCCGGGTCGCTTACACGATAACCAAAGACGGTAGCTTTACTATTCTGCTCAGCATCTACTACTGCCTGATGCAGCATCTGGCTAAGACCTGCACCATGGAAGATGTTATCTCCCAATACAAGACAAGCTGAATCATTACCAATGAATTTCTCACCGAGAATGAAAGCTTGGGCTAAGCCATCTGGTGATGGCTGCTCTGCATACTCGAATTTCACTCCGAACTGGCTACCATCACCTAAGAGACGTTTGAAACCAGGCAAGTCGAATGGAGTTGAGATAATCAGTATCTCACGGATACCTGCCAACATCAAAACCGAGATAGGATAATAAATCATCGGTTTATCAAAGATTGGAATCAGCTGCTTGCTGATACCCTTTGTGATAGGATACAAACGAGTACCGCTACCACCTGCTAATACTATTCCCTTCATTGTCTTAATGTTAAATGATTAGTATTTGTTTTTATTTGTATAAATCTACATTTAGTATTCAAAAGGACTATCAAAGTTCTTCAATACTTCATGCTTTGTATCCTTTTCCGAAAGATTAGCATGTTCCGTAGGAATGCGCCAATCGATACCAAGAGATTCATCCAAGATAGAGATACCTCCATCAGCTTCTGGATGATAGAAGTTATCGCACTTATACTGGAATACCGCAGTTTCCGATAATACAGCGAAACCATGCGCAAAGCCCTTAGGAATAAAGAACTGACGATGATTATCCTCCGTCAGTTCCACCGCCACATGCTTACCGTATGTTGGCGACCCCTTGCGGATATCTACGGCAACATCCAGCACTCTACCCTTCACGCATCTCACCAACTTGCTCTGTGTAAACGGAGGTCTTTGGAAATGCAAGCCTCGCATTACACCATAAGAACTCATGCTCTCGTTGTCCTGGTAGAACTCCACCTTGTAGCCAACCAATGGCTCCACTTCCTCTTTAAACTCACGCACGCTAAAACTCTCGATGAAATAGCCACGAGCATCTCTAAAAAGGCGAGGCTCTATGATAAGCACGCCTTCAATATCAGTCTTTATTACTTCCATATCAATATATAATTTTCTTTTCCTTAATCCATCTTTTCCAAAAGATTGATATGTTTGATTTTTTACACCCTTGTACCCATCATCCTAATAAGGGTGATAAGAAGGAAAATACATCGTAACCTCATGGCCACGCTTCACCAAGCCCACTGAGATATACTCAACAAACTGCTCAAAACCTCCGTAGTTATTAGGAATACCACGGACGCTAACAAATGCTATTTCCATTGTAGACTTTTCTAGTTTATTCTGTTACCAAACCACTCCTTGATATACTCCTGCTTATATCCAGCACAAATTATAAACTCAGTATGACCATAATAGGCATACCACCAATCTCAATCATTGGCTTTGGCTTGAATTGAGATTCCTCTGAAATACGAGAACCGAAGCCTCCCGCAAGAAGAACTATTTTCTTTTAGTGAAATTATTTACAAAATTATCGATTTCTTTTTTCATTTCGAATCTATCACAGTCTTCCTGTGAATAGTAATTCTGTTTTCGATTTGCAATAACAGATTCTACACATTCCTCATACTTCGCCAAAGAAGAAATGAATCCAAAACTTGGGAATTCCTGAATCATACTCTCAAAATAAGGAATATCAGACAATATCATGGCTTTATGGAAATAAGCCGCCATCGCAAAAATTCCACTTTGAGAAGATTTTTTATAAGGCAGAAGAATATAATCAGTTTTTGAATAAAGATAAACTAATTCATCATCATTTATATGCCTGTCAAAAATCCTAATCTTTTCACTTCTTAGCGAGGAGAAGTCTATGTTCTCCACATTTTTTCCTGCTATAACTAACTCGAAATCATTTGTTTTATCTAATTTCTTAAAAACATCAATAACAGTATCAATACCTTTTACTGTGCTAAGATTACCAAAAAACAGGAATTTAGATAAAGTAGAACAAAAACTTTTCTTTATATCCTCAGAAATATTCTTTTCATCATAAGTGCGTTGAAAAACGTATTTGAAATGAGGCACATATACCATATCAAGACGATCATTTTTCAATATATCATAGGTACGTTGAGAATGATATATAACATGATGAATGCGTTTTTTATATAAACCTTCAAACATTTTTGATACTTTGGAATCATCTTTATACTTCAAGGCATGTATCTCATGTACATCAACCCACCCATTCTTAGACAAAGCCAAAGCATAAAGAAAAGGTAATTCATATAACTCACCATAAGTTAGATAAACTATTTTTTCGTTCTGATGTGTCAAAACAAAAACAAAAAATCTAAAATATGCACATAAAAACCTCAATAAACCAAGTACTTTATTACAGCTAAAGAATTGGGGAAAATAAACCTCGCTAACACCCTTATGTTCAAAATTGGAATGCACTAAACATCGATGACCTCTTTGTTGCAAAACATCAGCAAACGCGATATCATAATAGTGCATACCGCAATAAGAACCCAACAAATCAAATATATGTATCATTGTTTCATCAATCCATTATATATAGTTTCCCATTTATCTACCAAATTACTTACCGTAAATCGTTGACAAGTTTCCAATCCTTTATCAGCAAGACGATTACGTAAATTATCATTTAACATCAATTTCTTTAAATTTTCTGTAAATTCTGCTACATCCCCGTCTTTTACAATGATTCCATTTTCTCCATTGGTGACAACCTCATGAAGAGATTCGAAACTATCCATTACAATTAATGGAACACCATTCTGTTGACTTTCTATAAGAGACATACTAAATCCTTCATAAGCAGATGTCATAAGGAATATTTTAGCTTTCTTATAATAAGGAAGGGGTTGTCGGAAACCTAACATCTCTACACGTTTCAGATGATTCCTCTTGATAATATCTTCATACATGCCACGACTCTCGCCATCACCAACAATTTGTAGTTTCCATGTAGCAAATCTGGAATCTTGCTCCACAACTTTCCAAGATTCCAAGATTCTTGTTATTTTCTTATGACGCTCACTGAGACGCCCAACAACCAGTACAATATTTTCTTTCTTCTTTCTTTCTTCTTGAGATATTGCCTGATTAAAAACCAAAGGATTATAAACAAAGTTGAGCTTAGTATCGTCTTCTCGCTTTCCACTCAAAGACGCATAAGAACGTAAAAAACAAGGAGCCAGGAAATTAAAGCAATCACTATATTTATAATATTTATTGCATCGCCAAATGTTTTTCCGTTTCTCAGCCATACGATATAATGGATAGAACAGCTTTATAATCTTTCCTTTTGCTCCAGAAAAGTCAAACGCTTTTTTAATATCCACATCCATATGCAAGGTTTTTACTATCTTGGCATTAGTTTGCTGATGTACACCCTGTAAAAACTCTACTGGCCACCATTGATTATGTACAATATTAATATCATACTGCTTGATCAATGAAATTAAACCTTCGGAAGCTACTTTAGCATCCGTCTTATTTATGAAGAAGTCACCTGATAGTTCATTAAATTTAATGTTCCCTATACGATGCGCCTTAATTCTTGCATCAATAAAAGGTATTTCCTTACTACTATCAGAATCTTTGAAATAGGCAATGTGCACTTTAAAACCTCGTTTTACCATTTCATTGGCAAGACATATTGTAACAGTCTCACCACCGCCATATACTGGCCATACTCTATGAAGAAATATTATATTCATACACTAATTATTTTATCTTCCTCCTGTTAGAAAAGCAAAAACACGATGGAAATACTTATCTATTAGAAAGCCCAAAAATGCTACTAATGTTATTATTCCTATAAAAACTAAAAAATAAATTATTATCGAGTTCTCTAAACTATGAACAGACCAAACTGATAATTTATGACATACTATAGACAACAACGGGTCATGAGCTAGATAAACAAAGAAGAAATACTTTCTTACCCCCCCCCATTTTTACAGAACACAGCCTTCTGTCAAGATGCATTACATCATAAATGTACCACAGAGACAATGCCGTTATCCACGAAAGCATAAACAATGTATTCATTGGAAATGTAAAAATAAGCTGTAAGAAGATAACAGCTATACTACCTATAATACATGAAATACATAGAATTTTTGATTTACAAGCACTTACCAGCAAGTCTCTTTTATTTATACCAACATAAGCACCTATTGCAAATGACGTAATTGAAGCCATCTTGGTTTGGTGGATAAACACAGAAGCAATGACTAACACTAAAAGACTATACCATTTATTTTTATTTAAAACATAATAAAGGGGATAAGATAATATAGAGACAACTATCAAATCTTGAATAAACCAAAGATGTTCATCTACAGGAATATGGAATATTAAATCAAAAATATTTTTGCTTGCATATAAGGACAGAAAATTATCAACCAGATACGATTTTATACCATACCGAACCAATAACAAGTATAAACCAAAAGCCATTACATTCCATAATACATATGGTACAAACAATGATTTTACCCTATTCATTATTTTGTTTTTGCACTTATCCAAAATATCTTCATTGAAATTTTGGAAAAAAAGGAAACCTGCAAGACCGAAATATATAGGCTGAAACGCATGACAAAATATCCTAAATGGAGAAACAAAAAAATGAGCAAAAGCTGGATCTACTTTCAAGGTAATATGGATTGGTATCACTAACAACAATCCTAAAATATGAAAAAATGCAATTTTATTGCTTAATCTGTTGTCTATCATAACTGTAAAATTATAGTTTTACCCAATGATTTGGTACGACATGATTAATATCTCCTAGCTTACACTCTGGATTGAACCAATATTTAGGACCAATTACTATCTTAGTAGGGTTACTATTCAGCCATGCTCCCCACCAACTGTATGTACTGTTAGCAATAACATTATGTTTAGCACAGCTCATCAACTGCATATCCCAATAGTTACCCTTGCCTGATGTTGGATTCCAATTAATCAAAGTGTAGTCTTCTATATCAAGATACTCCTTAACTACATCAGGACTGTCTGTAAAGATGAAAAACTTAGGGTTCTCAACATGCTCCTTTATATAACCCAACGCTTTATCATAGTATTTTTTCGGACAAGTATTACTGAAGATATTCCATGTACCATAACCATCACCTTTACGGATATGTATAGCCACAGAATTAGACGATGCCATTGCTTGCGCAACCTCTACGTTTCTCTCATCCTCAAATGGCGGGAAAACAAAAGCTTGACGAACCTCATCTGCAGCGGATACAAAGTAGTTTTCATCCTGCCAACTACTCTCCAAGTAACAAGTAGGCTTTATCTGTTCCCATACCTTATCATTGAAAAGATAAGCATGTTCAGTTATATATTTGGGGCTGATTCGCTTAACCAGACGAGCCAACTTACTCTGCTTACCGGCAGCCCAATAATCAGACTTCGAGATTTTATTCATGTTGACATTTGGAAATATGTCATCAAGTTCTACTCTGTCATGTACAAACTCTGTCTTGAAGGTAATGGTGTCATACACTACATCATAACCTTTTTTCTTGATGGCAAGCGAAAAAGCATATTGAAACATCTTATTCGCCAAGCCACCACCAATATACATTGTAACCATAATTATTACTTTTGATTAATTTTTCTTATTACTCTTGCAGGATTACCTGCTGCTATGCTATCAGCAGGAATATCAGAAGTAACTATGCTACCGGCACCAATAATAGACCTCGCCCCTATATGAACACCTTTTAATATATAAGATCCTGTTCCTATCAAGACATCATCTTCTATGATTATCGGTTTACATTTACAATTCCTCATATCATTCTCTGTACCTCTATCGAGATAGTTCAGAGAATGACAATCAGAATCCAATATTACAGCATTAGCACCAACTGTTACTCTATTACCAATTATGATTTCTTTCTTTGCCCAAAGAACTGCAGATGACATACCTACGTTGTCACCTATAGAAATCAAGGCATTACCTTCTGTGAAAATAGTCCCTTTCCGCCCAGGACTCAAAGGATTCAAACCATTTCCACTAAAAAATGTAAAACCTTTACCTATTTGGATTTTACTATCCTTTGACTTCTTGAAATAAATGCTATATTTTACATCAGGAAGAGAAGAAAATTTTACCCCCCCATATAACATTCTGAGATAGTTATATGTACGATAAAAAGCTGATTTAAATGTCATATCTAACCAAAATACTTTTTAATTTGTTCCAAATAGCCATGACCATAAAGTAAATCAGGCTCTACATAATTTCCCTCACCCCATTCATTCCAAGATCTTAAAAGACAAATTGGATTTTTCTTATTTGCCAAAACTTCTGTTACATCTTTCAAGTGCTTGCCAAAATTCTCAGGAGTGGCATTACCCATAATAAAACCATTCTTTCCACTTCTTGGAGAATGATCATAGTTAGGAACAACAGTTGGTATTACATCCTCGGCAGAATCATATTGCTTATTGATAAGATAATGATACATCTTACCATAATCACAATAAAAGACAGGAATATGCATCCAACCTTTAACAATTTCCTTTATTCTGTTCACTGCATAATTAACCTGACTTTGTTTCAAGTGATCCTTCAAGCGGTCTGGCAATATTGCAGAATACCCTTTGTTAAGCCAATACTGCTTATCACAATTTCCAGTATGACCTGTATCAACACGGCAAGTAAAATAAATACCATCTTTAAATCCATCCTCTTTAGCCCACTTATTCCAAAGAGTAATAAATTCATCAGGCAGATCGGTAGGATTATAGACGTGAAACCAAGGTTTTCCATCTATTTTTATATAACGATGATCTTTAAACGCTTGGAGTACATACTCATAATGCTTACGATAATCTTCTTTACCAGGATAAGTTTGCTCAATCAATAATTTGTCTCCTCCTGTTGTTCCATCAGAATTCCAGTTTTTGGCAAACCAAGAATGATTTGCCCATCCCAAGCAAAATGGATAATCCGGTTTTCCTGTCTTCAAAACCTCGTCAAAAACTTCCCACATCAATCGTTTGCCATTACCAAACCAATAATGCCAATACATAAATCCTTCAACACCTGCATTACGTGCCATTTCTGCCTGTTGTTCACGTACCTCGGGCATTTTCAAATTATAATATCCAAGATCAGCAGGAACTCGCGGCTGAAGATGTCCCTTAAACAGAGGTTTTGCCTTACCTACATTAGTCCACTCAGTAAAACCTTTTCCCCACCATTCATCATTCTCTGGGAAAGAATAAAACTGAGGAAGATACAATGCTACAATTTTTGGTTTCATATTATTATTTCAAATTATACAATTAAACCTATGCCTTTTCCACACAACTTTCGCTATATTTATCAGCTATTTTCTTGACAATAGCATCACACGCTTTCTCATCTATATTATTTATCATAGCTGTACTATCATAAATTCCATTTGCCTCGAAAGCCCCCTGGAACTTGTAGCTGTAAGCCAATCCAAAAAGAGGAACACCTGTGTAAATAGCGGCGAAATTGGCATGCATACGAGTTCCGATGAAGAATTGCATTTGAGAGATGACATATTTTACTTGAGGAGAAATCAAGTCTCGATCCACGACATAAACGTTAGTATTATCTTCTAACTTTCCATACAGGTCTCGTATTACGATCATATCATCATTTGACTCCTCTGGTTGATGATAATTATATGAGTGAGGAATCAAATAAACAGGTACATTTTGGCTTTGGAAGTACTTAATTATTGCCTTAATCAAATATGGATAAGTTGAGAATTGCCCTGAAAGCGTTCTGAAAGTATTACTATAAGTCAGTCCACTCACATTTATTCCCACGGCATTTGGTAATATGTCTATATCAAATGGTTGTGGTTTCATATAGGCAGACAAGTCTTTTGTTATTTCATATTTCAATCCCATCTCTTTAAATTCTTCCACAAACTTGTCGTCACGAACAAAAATTTTGCTTGCATAACGTAAAATTTTGTTTGCAATATCTCTATTGGCTTGTTCCTTGAAAGGTCCTATGGTTTGTGGAAGGATAATAACAGGGACATGGTATTTCATAGCAATATTGGTTTCATGCAGACGGCTCAAAAATGTCGGTGTGCTATATATATCTGAAAAACCATCACCTCCATTTATAGCTGCCACCCATCTCAAATTGCTTACAATTCGTCCAAATCTCGTAAAAGGCAAAAGAATCCCAAATTTATCTAACAGCTTCTTTTCAATTCTGAAAACAGGAATCTCTTTGCATTTCACCTGTTTGCCATCACATTCTACAAAATATTCTTTGCCCGAAGTATTCTCTTTCTTCAAGAAATTATTGTAGTATTTAAAAATTACGACAATGTCATCATCTTTCAGGTAGCCTTTTTCCTTGAGGAAATAAAAGGAACCATATCCCAAAGCCGCAGTACCTCTATTGTTATCCTTCAAATCTAGACCTGAGATTATGACATACTTCTTATTATTTATATTTTTCCCACTCATGTGTTTCAAAATTATATTGTTTCACTATTCTAGCAGGATTACCAGCTACTATACTATATGGTGGAATATCCTTGGTTACAACAGCATGAGCAGCTACCACGGAATTTCGTCCAATATGTACACCAGAAAGTATCTCACTATTAAATCCTAACCAACAATTATCTTCTATAACAACTGGTCCTTTGGAAATTAACGGCTGCTTGGATATTGGTTTGGTAATATCCTCATAACCATGACTATGGTCAGTAACATGTACATATCCTGCAAAGAGGACATTCTTACCTATGGTGATACCATGAATAGCAGCAAAACTGTTGCGAATACCAATCCATGTGCCATCACCGACAGTTATCTTAGGATGATACTCGGTTCCAAGGAAATTGCAGCAAGGCATAAAGTAAGTATATTTGCCTATACCAACGTTATTTCCAAAGAACAAGCAGTGTGGATTTTGCATAGTTACATGCTCACCCTTATACCAATTTTCCCCGATTGAGCCAATCTTCTTTTTCCAATAGATTCTTGCCCCCCCCAGATTTAATCTTTCCAACTATCTTTTTAAATATACCAAATTTACTCATTTTCTTCATTGATGAATATGGACGAACAATATGGTTCATAATCCATATATGTCTCTTCATATTTTTACGATTCTTTTTTGCCCATTTAGAATACGATTTTATATTTATGATCTTAATAACTAAATCATAATAGCTTTTCATGTCACTAACCATACTCTTTCTGCGAAGAGAAGGTCTTTGTGACTTTTCAAACAGTTCATAATCAACCGACTTAACTACAATCTTATTGTTACTTAACATTTCTTGGACTATTGATTGTCCCAAAGCAGAATGTACCAAAAACAATGAACTACCGATTGTATCTGTGTCAATATACTCTTTCAGCCAAGGATCACCTACAGAAATATCGGCATGCTCAGATTCAACATTCTTACAATAAAAGCATCGCTTGGGACGAAACAACTCTGATCCATGAATAGTGCTCCACGGTTCGGAGTAATTTGCTCGCCTTATCATCTCACCTGAACGCAATGTTATTTCTATTCCATTGGGCCATCCATTACCTCTATAACGAATATTCAACACATCCTTTTTAGCAATGTTCATAAAACGATAATAACAATACGTTCCTTCTATTGTCGTTTGACCCGAACAAAAATAATCAATAATTATTGCCTCTAATCCATTTTTTTTCAAAATGTTCCTGAAAGCCTTTACCAAACATGGTGAACAAACAACCAAAATGGTTTTCTTTATCTCTGCTAAATGTTCCTTAACAAATGGGATGAGATCCATTTCTTGATAAACAGACCCAGCTAACTCATAATCTGCATAAGAGTGTATCAGAGTTGGTTCATAACAACATTTTTCAACATTGAATGTACACCCTAAAAAAGAATCTATCCTTTTGGCCTCAAACAAATATTTTATGACAGCAGTTATTATACCGCCAGACGAAGATGAATATCTTATTTGTTTGTCATTGGCATAGCCTATAAATGATGTTGTCATAATACTTATCTAATCAGTCCTTGATTGATTTTCATGCGGATAAGAAATCTACGAATTGTATAATCCTCTTTTCTGCATTTCATTTCATATTTATAAAAATAATTATAGTCTTCTTTAGGATTATTCTTAAAAAGAACATCCGTTCTATGCATCTTAGCACTATATATGTCCCAAGACTTGGTAAAATAATGATTTATCAACATCGATGCATTATCTTGTTTATGCGTACCTCCGCCCCAAGTTTTATCCACTACACATATATACCCAAATTGATTAATAGCAGGCAAAGTCATTTTTATTCCAGCTATAGGATACTTCATATATGTATGATGGTGTACATGCCATAGATCAAAACTTGCAATATCATAACGAGTATTTATCAAACATTTTCCATGTGAATAAAGTTCGTCAAAGCATGTAAAATATTGCTCTATAACATTTTTTGAATAATCATGTTTTAACTGACCGCCAGTTCCAAACATGCGCCAATGGATGTTCACTGCAGGATATTTATCGAAAGAAGCCAACCATTCTTCTATGGTATCTGCATATTTCGGAACAAAAAACTCATCTGCATCCAAAAATGAAATCCAATTAGTCTCATTACGGAAATTTTCATAACAATGTTTGTAAGCCTTAAATTGAGAATGGTTATATGGCCAATCAATTAAAGCAACAGTTCCCTTTTTTATATATGGTTCAAGAACTCGTTTGAAATCATCATCTGAGTTGTTGTTGTAGAGATAGAAATGCTCCACACCGACTGTTAGGTGATAATCTAGCCACTCTTTCAAGAAGGGGGCTTCGTTTTTAAAAATCAGACATAACGAGACACGATATTTTAATTTTCTCTTATCATGTGAACCAAAGAGTATTATCCACCATTTGCAAATGCTATTATAAAAAAGCATCTTAAAGAAAGGTTTGGTATCTACATATACTTTCCTTTTTACTTTTTTTAAAATCTTTACTATCATATTTTTACGAATAAGTGAAATCTAAAGTTTACTCCAAACTGTCTTTCAAGAAGCTTAAGGAATCTGTGCGTAAAGAATGTAATATGCTTTGTTCTTTGCTTTCATCATAATAAACTTCAATATTAGCACTTGAAATATTGTCAGAATAGACAAAATGCCTGGTCATATTCATATTGCTTAACAAAGAAAGGACTCTGTCATCTTCGTTTCTGGCTCCCATTGCAACCAAAGGCTTTCCAAAATTCAAAGCAAATGCCGTTCCATGAAAAGAAGAAGAAACAATTATTGATGACTCTTTGATAAGATAAAGGAATTCTTCAATACCTCTATTATAAGATTTTGGCAAATTCACTATATCACCATGAAAGGAGTTTGGTATTTTGTTTAATGCAATAACTGGCATTTTGCATTTGTCTTGTACTAATTGAAGTAGCTGTCCCATAGGCTTATCAACCTCAAATGTATAAGACAACATATAACATAAAATATATTGCTTTGGTAATTTTACATTAGAAGCCTTATCTGCAATGTCATTCCAATGCACTCTTGTTATTAGAAGGGTTGGATCTAATACGACCTTCGCATCTCGTCCTAAAAGTTCCTTGATAATATCCTTTCCATTATTCTCCCGTACAGATAATGCATAAAAATCAGAAAGACTTTCCTCATATTGCTTTTTTAACTTTGAAGGAATCGACTTACATGAAAAAGAAGAAGCATAAGATATCTTTTTACTATTAAGTGGAGCAAAATCAAACATATAACTCAAATCTCCCAACATCGTATTAGGATTCCATATTTGGTCACTACCTGAAACATAAATGTCATAAATAGGAGGATTGGCATGAAGATCATCGTACGACAAGATAGGCTTGGAGACCTTCATTTCTCGATCTATAAAAGAATTGAGTAAATCCATCATTGGAGCTGAACGAACACCTAAAAAAATCAATATTTTATCTTTTAATTCTTTTAAAGTATTTCTCAATGTTTTTGGTGTAGGTTTGCCCCATTTTTTTCCTCGTTTCCAATGAAATTTATTAGGATATCTGTAATCTATAAGTTCGGAGTCATACCCTAAATCATTGATCACCTGCTGCAAAGCATACGCTTGCAAAACAGACCCCCAGTTAGGTTGTCTGAATGTTGTTAAAATACCTACTTTCTTCATTTTATTCTCCTTAGTAATGCCTTGAAAATTCGCATGGGATTTTTTAAATACCCCAATCTTCTTTGTCTCTTTCGATAATTATTTAAATAATGTATTGCAGCTTCGATAGTTCCGTTTTTCAATAAATCCAAAATCTGCTTGTAATATTTTGGGCTCTTCGGTTGATGCTTCATTTGTCCTTCTGATATGACACTAAATTCATGCTCTATCAATTCACAATTGGTAGCTTTCAATATTTCATTGCCTTTAGCCGTAAACGCAACCGCTCCGCTCACTCCATCCTCATTGTCTTTATAAGTAGTGCCCCAAAGATCGCCTATTCGAATATCTGCTGACGACTGGTCTAACTTGTATTTGCAATGCTCATAGCACTGTTTCCCCAAGCAACAATCGCCCAAGAAGAGGGCATAAAACATGTCACCTTGCGATAGCCTTGACTCTATACAACTTTTTTTTTCCCTTATTAACATATCATAAGAGTCGTGCCAATCGATTTTCTCGCCATGTTCCTCTCCGTCTATGCCCATAGCCCAGGAATCGTGCCACCCCGTCCACTTATTGCGCCAAGAAGCGTATGTGATTTTGCCCACTTGCTTCTCCGCCCACTCTGTGTATTTCTGCCATACCAACATGGAGGGTACACCATGACAGAAGAAGTCGAGCAACACAAAGTTGTCTTCACAGTGGAACTTCTTGATATATCTGCGGAAGGAGTCTATCTGGCAAGGCGTACCTGTAACCAAATATTTCTCTTTGCGGTTGACAGCCTTGAATCCATCCACGGTATAACTCTGAATGTATTTGCTGCCAGCACTTGGGATAAGTTCTTCCACGGTGGTAGCGATATAATGCTCGGCTCTGTTCTTGTCGGCATCAAAGCGAACACCACAAACCTTATAGCCTTGTCCCAAGAGATATTTACCAATCTCAAAGCCTGCACCGCCCGAAGAGCATTTTCTTCTTACCAAATGGTCTTTGCTCCATGCGGCGTATGGATGTATCTCCGTTTCTTTGAGAGAGAGGTCATCGTGCAAGTAGGCACAAACCTCGGTACAGATGCCACACTCCGTGCATCGCTCCTCATCCGTAATGTGTGGCTCATAGAAGCCGTTCTCATTCAGACTTATCTCTATAATCTTTCGACCGCAAGCCGTGGCACATACGCCACAGCCATAACAGTCGTGGATTTTGCTGATGTTATTCATTTTCTTACGATCGCTTTAATAATGTAATATAATATGATGGAAGCCAATAAATTTTTAACACCTGTCCAATCTCGCATACTAAACCACAATGGTGCCGTAGATGCCCAGACTATATAATAATAGAGGACAGGATAAGCTGCAAATTTCACTTTTCCTTGAGAGGTAAAACTCTTTAAGATTAAAGAATATACAAAAATAACAGCAAACGGAATATACGGCCCAAAATCTACATAGAAATCTCCATATAGTGTCTTATAATTAAGGATTGGCACACCTGTTATTGATTCCCAAATTATATGTTGCTCTCCCAAGGATTTAGTACTGGTAATTATAGTACTTGGCTCTATTACAAAAGGAAATAATCGTGCTCCCATTGGATACACAATCACTTTGTTCCAAAATGCATTTCCTAAATGAGGATAAGGTTCTCCTAAATAACGTAAAACTTGAGTTAAAGGCGTTTCAGAAGTAGAGCCTTCAGTTCGATACAAGGTCATGGATACCGCATATAAAAAGAACAAAAGAACGACCCATGGTAGGTAACCCATAATTACGGCTTTTACCTTCTTTGGAAATTGATACCAAAAAGGAACAAACACTAACAACATACGTACCATAAAAAAGAATGTTCCTCCACGTCTTCCCGTAGAAACACAACTTAGAAAAAACATTATAACTATAAGCAACAAACAAAAAGAGTTGAATCTTCTGCTCCATCCATTTTTGTTCGAGATAATTCCATATAAAGCATATAACAATATAATGGGAGATGTCCAGTCGTATAAAGAACCGCAAATCCAAACTATCTTTTGTTCGAAATTAGAATAAGAATAAAGTGACTCTCCATCATTATGGAAAGAATCATACGCCTCACCGATACCTTGCGTATACACATACAGAGCAACCTTCAACAAAAGAACAAAATATACACCATATGCTACAAGAAGAAGCTTCAGTATGGTCTGTATCTTCTTATTGAAATGTGGAATCTCTGTAATCTGAATATCTTTCGTGCTGTAATTTCTAAATGGCCACATGAAAACCAAATAGAACAAGAACTCCAAGATATATGGCTCATAGGGGAATTTTAACGATATTCCATATACCGCTTGATATATGCCTGTGTCAACAATGAAATAACCCAAGCATACTATGATGGAAAACCATGCACTTATCAGATTATGCAAGGAAAACGTTCTATTTTGCCAAAATGAAAAGCATGTATGTCCAAGATGAAGCATCATGCTTAAAGTCAATCCATTCATTTCTTATGAAACTTATTTTTAATTATACTTACAATTTTAGTTTTTATCTTCACTCGATCCGCTTCTCCAAATCCTAAATAATAGCCAAACATCAAAGTAGAAGCTACAGAAGTAATACATACAAGAATAAATCTCAAAACCATGAGTTCTATCTCTTCATAAACTATAAGGGGAAGGATGAAAGCCAAAGCTGTTACGAAATATACCCTAACCGTTACATCCTTCAAAAATTGCAACATCGGAAATTCTATGCTTCGAACCAACATATATAAACGAGCCAAATGACATAGAATTTCCACGGCAAAGGCTATAACCATTGCATAGAATGGTTCCAAATGAAAACATGCAAAACCTACATATACCAAAGGCAAGGTAAGTAAAGACAGTCCTCCAACCACTATTTGGTAATCTCGCACTTTGCCTGAAGCATGCATAGAAATAATCAGAGGATTAGACAATGTGTTAAGCAAGGCTGTAAAAATGGCAAGTCGTAGAAATATCACCGTGTAATCAGGCACTTGCTTAAGCCATATACTTAATATCAAGGGAGCTTCGATTAAGACAGGCAGTGAAAGAGTGAGCAATAGCAAATATGAGAATTTGGCTCCCCTAAACACCAGTTTATACATTGCCTCCCGTTCTCCTGTTGCATAGCTTTTGATAATTTGAGGATTCATCGCCATTTGGAAATTTGCCACAAACCCATTCAATTTGCCCAAAACCTGATATGCAATTCCTCGTGCTGCATTCACAGCAGGACCAAAGAACATATTCAACACGACATTTACGCCTTGCTCCTTGGCAATGCCAGACAGTGAGCCGATCAGATTCCAACCGACGAACGAACCGACATTCTTGCCATATTCCTTATTAAACTTACCTGTAAATCGGCATTCCTTGAACTTGAACTTGCAATAAAAGAAATACATGCCAAGCAGAAGTATCTGGATAGCAGCCATCAGAACCGCATAGACTATCAGTTTGTCAAACGGGGTCATGGTGATGACATAGCAAATCGCCAACTTAAAGACAGCATCGAATATGCTGAAATAGGCAAATGCCGACATCTTCTCATAGGCTATCAACGCTCCCATATAGGGCACATTGATGACATTCAACATGAATACCAACAATGACAATTGGAACACCCAATTGGCTGCATAATATCTATCAGGAGGGAAATTCATGTGGGTATTCAGAAACCATACGCCTGCGATTTCACCCACAATCAATATAATCAGTGCCAAAAAGATGTGGATGTACACCATCGTACTGAAGATGCCCTTCACATTGCCCTTCTCTCCTTTTCCTATCTCAAAAGAGAGGAACCGTTGTGTAGCCGATGTCATGGCTCCACTGATGATGGCAAACATGGTAACGAATCCACCCACCACATTATATATACCAAAGTCAACTTCTCCTAACTTGTCCAAAATGACACGACTTGTATAAAGTCCGATGAACATCATGAAAAGCATTCTCACATAAAGAAAAAGTGTATTCTTCGCTATTCGCTTATTATTATCTGATGTTTGATTTGACATTTAATTAATTTCTTCTCTAAGGTTAAAAAAATCATTTCTATCATGCTGTTAGTGCTCAATTTAGAGCATATCCCTTTGTATAAGCACTTTTGCAAGTGTCCACATGTAGAGGTGTTAACTTTATACTCTATTTAGGTTTTGTTACTGTAGAACATTGCCTTCATCTGGTACTGGAAATAAAATCTTTCCAAATCTTCGTTGCTGTACATAATTTTTCAAAGATTAGAATTGAAAAATTAAAAACTATATATATCAGTTCAGCTGCGAAGTTAATTCTTTCTAATTTAAGCCCTAATTTGAGTGCTTACGCTATAAGACACTATTTGTATAAATCTACATTGATGTCGAATGGTGAATCAAAGTCTTTCAGCAGTGCATGTTTTGTATCTTTCTCAGAGAGATTGGCATGCTCTGTAGGAATCTTCCAATCAATACCGAGGGTATCATCGAGGATAGAAATACCTCCATCTGCCTCTGGATGATAGAAGTTATCACACTTGTATTGGAAAACTGCTGTTTCTGAGAGAACGGCGAAACCATGAGCAAAGCCCTTTGGAATGAAGAATTGGCGATGATTATCTTCTGTCAGTTCTACAGCCACATGCTTGCCATAGGTTGGTGATCCTTTGCGGATATCTACAGCTACATCAAGCACTCTACCTTTTACGCAGCGTACCAGCTTGCTCTGGGTATAAGGTGGGCGCTGGAAGTGCAGACCTCGCATCACGCCATAGCTGCTCATAGACTCGTTGTCTTGGCAAAAGTGAACACTGTGTCCCAGGATTGGGGCAACCTTTTCTTCAAACTCTCGCTCGCTGAAGCTCTCGAAGAAGTAGCCTCGAGCATCACGGAAGAGGCGTGGCTCTATAATGAGTACGCCTTCTATTTCTGTTTTTACTATATTCATCGTTTTTAATATTCTAAATTCTTTTTTAATGTTTGATCTTTCTCTTCAAGTATTGAAAGGAGATACTTGCCATAGTCATTCTTCAACATTGGCTGAGCATTCTCTCTTAATCTTTCTGCGGTAATCCAACCTTGACGGTATGCAATACCTTCCAAGCAAGCTACCTTCAAGCCCTGGCGCTTCTCCAGGACTTCAATAAAGGTGGATGCCTCTGAAAGGGAATCATGGGTTCCTGTATCGAGCCATGCGAATCCCCTAGCCATGGTCTGTACCTTCAACTGCTTATCCTTCAGGAACTCCTGGTTTACGGTGGTAATTTCCAATTCACCACGAGCGGATGGCTTGATATGCTTAGCTACATCTACCACCTTGTTAGGATAGAAATACAAGCCTACCACTGCATAGTTGCTCTTAGGATTCTCAGGCTTCTCTTCAATGCTGAGACAATTGCCTTGCTCATCAAACTCGGCTACACCATATCGCTCCGGATCACTTACACGATAGCCAAAAACGGTAGCCTTGTTGTTCTGCTCTGCATCTACTACTGCCTGATGAAGCATTTGGTTCAATCCTGCACCATAGAAGATATTATCGCCTAATACGAGGCAAGCGGAATCATTACCAATGAATTTCTCACCGATAATAAAAGCTTGGGCTAAGCCGTCTGGTGATGGTTGCTCAGCGTACTCGAACTTGACTCCGAACTGGCTTCCATCGCCTAAGAGGCGTTTGAAACCTGGCAGGTCAAATGGTGTTGAAATAATAAGTATCTCACGGATACCTGCCAACATCAATACTGATATTGGGTAATATATCATTGGTTTATCAAAGATTGGTATCAGCTGCTTGCTGATACCCTTTGTGATAGGGTACAAGCGTGTACCGCTTCCACCTGCTAATACTATTCCTTTCATATCATTATTATTTATTGATCAATAACATGTTTTCTAAAATCATCCCGTCCTTCTTTACCATTAAAGAAGGCTCCACCTCTCATCTCGGTCTTCTCTCCTCAGGCGAGAAGAAGGAAACCGCCCTACTCGGTGCTCGGAACCGCTACGCTCTAAGGTTGGCGGACCATCAAAGGTCTTCGCCAGGTTGTGCGGAATGGGACCGCCTGAATGCAATGTTTTTTATGCCTAATCTTAAGACTTATTTTATATGAATCAGAGGAAAGCAAAGACTAGTTAAAATGGTGATATACTAAATGATACTTAAAGTTTTCAGTCTTATGCACACTAAAGTGTTTAGCATCCATCTGATAGATTTTGCTATAACAGAATGGTCATAACTTGTACCCTCATAATACTTACACTGTATAGCAGTAGTTTCTGTAGCCGCTCTCACATCTACATCCTCTATGCCTTCCAGTACGATTTTCTCACCACTGCTTTCTAATATTCTTAAAGCATACAAGTCAAATTGATAATAGCAACCCCGAATGGTATCTATAGCTGTTCTATCTTTTGCCATAATAAATTCAATACTTATTTTCCAATATCCAATGTATTTTACATTCTTGCATCAACCTCTCAAACTCTTTCGATCAAGGGTATCATCCAAAAGTTGTATGAATTTATCTGGAGTGATTTTTTTATCCAAACCTATTTTAAAGGCTGCCTGTTGTGAGTAATTAACATCATAATGGTAACGAGGATGTTGCTTGGGAACCCCCTTTTTGGCAGCTTCTTTAAAACCATCTATGTCATCATCATATCTTATATAGCCCAATTCATAAGTCATCAAATATCTAAGAATATGCCAAAAATCTTTAGAAAATTCTTCCTCCCTTTCAAATATGGGCGAAAAGAAATCAAAGCTGCTATTTTGATTAAAGTCTTCAGATTCTATAACCGTACACAGATTTGATATCATTGCAGGACTTATATCTATACCATCCAGATCAAAATGAATTTTTTGATTACATTCTGTATGAAAAGGAAAGACTATAGAATACATTTTCTTCTCCTTACAAAAGAATAATCTGTTCATGTCCTTTACAGCTAACACCATGATATTATCAGCATGGTCTACCGTTTCATTTTGCATCATATATCGACAAGATTCAAGAACAACCAATAGCAAACTTCTCCGATCCTTAATCAGTTTTTTAGGAAAGGCGATTTCATATAAGTTACCTATCACTTCATATAATAACTTTTTCATGAATAAAAAGACAAATTTGTTTTTACAAATTTTCTAATCATATCTTTATCAAACTTATCAATTGGTGTTGTATCTAACGCCTTTGTTATTTGCTCTTGCTTCCGAATATCTGTTATTTTAAATTCTGCAAAAACATCATCTAAGATTTCTTGATAAGATTCGGCTTGGTCTGCCTGTAACTCCAATATCTGACGATTTATATTATGCTGCTGTTCTTCTGTAGGGATATGAGTTCTCACACAATTGTTCTCATTGATATACTGTATACCTGCATTAAACACATCAAGCAAATCATTAGATGTTACAAGTAGGTATGATTTGATAAAAGACCTTGTCAGCATCGTATATAGAGAGTTTCGATATTTATGTTGACCTAAGATCTTCTTTGTTATACATATCACGAAAGGAAATTCTAATCCTTTCACGTTATTAGCATTCGTTATATAAACAGAATCTTCGGTAGCAGATTTTGTTTCATACCCACGCTTTACCAAATAACCAAATTCCTTATTTATGGCATTGCTCAATTCATCCATATAATTATAGATGTCTTTGGAATCATCCACATATATGATTGCAATATCACCAGGAACGACATCAGGATTTTCATCCTGTATCTCATGAATTATCTTCTTCACTCTTCCTATTGTGGAATCATTGATAATTACCAAGCTCTCATCTGCCTGAATACCATTAAAGCGATTTATTGGCAATCTCGAAAGCCTCAAATATCCCTTTTCGGCATAATTAGTTTTATATCCCAAGTTTTCCCATCCTTGCTTATCAAACCAATTAAGTTTATTCTCTTCAAAAAGACCAAGTCCTACAGCATGAGCAAACATCAATGTTCGAGGATCTGTTCGGTAGCATCTATTCAAGACGATATCAACACCCCATTTCTTCTTTTTAACAGAATCAAAGATGTCTTGAAACACATCGCCTGCCATATAAACTTTATGTCTAACCACTTTTTTACATACCTCAAAGAATACTTCTGGAAAATCTTGACTTTCATCCACCAATATATAATCAAAACATGGCTTAAAGTTTTTGTTAGGAATTGCATTAAGCGCATCTAAAACTTTTGAATAAATAAACTGATAATCAATGCCTGGCGAATATCTGTAAAAAGGTATATCATAAGTATTACATAAATATGAATATAAGCCTGAATCAGGATTGCTTTTAGAGCCCCAAGCCCTTGCCATCCATAACCTATCTCCCCATTTTATTTGTTTGCGGACACTCATAAAATCGAAGAAACGGGGGATTCTTTGGCGTAATTTATCCGCCAACGCTATATTATGACAAGTAAAAAATATCTTGGATTCTGCTTCATTAACATACAAATCCTTTAACTTATGGAGAAGTAGCTCCGTCTTTCCTGTTCCAGACAATCCTTGGACGGAAATCATCTTCTTTATGGCATAATTTCTAAAAATGAATCTCGTTTGTTCACCATCAAAGAGGATAATATTCTTTTTTACTTTTTCCAATAGGGTTGTTGGTTGCACAGCACCTATTTTTTCGATATCATTAATGCTACCTGTCAACAACGAAATTAACAAATCAGCCTTTCTTGCCTCATCACCATGTAATTTTGTTTTGGCAAATAAATCCTCCAAGTCAAAATTAGCATCATTATATTGCACCTTTTCCACTATTTCATCTTTCCATTTTCGAGCACGTCCAATAAAATCTTGATACTTATACTTATCAGACATTGAATTTAGGTCTTGGATTACATCTTCAACATAATCTAAGAAAGATTCTTCCTCATCGGAAAGATTAATGAACAACAATTTATGAGATGGAACTAACACTATGAGAGCCCTGTCTTCATATTGATATTCATATTTTTCTCCTAAAGGAGCTGTTATTATGTACATTTGAAAATCAGCATGAGTGTTGGCGTATTTTTCAAAAATCCCAATCACAGGCTTATTCAATGCATTTTCCTTTATCTGCTTATAAAACAAATCATTTCTCATAATAGCAATAAATATTTAGTATTCATTATCTATTTTACACCCAAATAAAATATGACAAAGCATGTAAACCACCAATACAGCGTACCCACTATTTATCAGCGGGTTAGTTATACCAGTATTTTTGAATCAAGTTTTGAATTTCTAAAATTTAACAATCAAGCGACAGCTTGGGATGTCTTCGTTACCTCAGCATCCATACCATCTTCAAAATGGCGAACATAGTCACATGTAAGCGGTCACTTTAGGTACGTTAAGCCATAAAATGAATGCTTTTTTATTATCTTTTAAGAAAAAATCATTTGATTTTATGCCCAAGCAGTAACAGTAGCCAGCTGCCATCTATGAGCGAGTAAGTCTACCAATTTGTCCTTTGCCGTTTTCTTGATCCTGCGGAACACATCACAAAAATAGAAATGCATCGTCAATATCTGGGCTATCAATGACTCCGTTGCCCATGTTCTGCCCATGCAGTTCTTATATTCTTTAGGAAGATTTACATGATAGCATTTACCCTTGGAATCCTTATATTTCTTGCGACGGATAATATAAGTACGGATAAAACCTTTCACATAAGTATGACGGACAGATACATCCTCTCCTATTTCAACGGCATCGGCTGGAAGGTTGGTTGGTTTGAGGACAATATCATTATTGCCGCCAACAGCTGCATCAATAAGTGGCTGCTCACGTCTAGGCTTCTTGACACCTTTCATATCCTTATGCTCCTTTAACGTCTTAGCGATAGTGACAATCTTTTCCTCCGGGACATCCTCACCATTGTGATCCAAGTCATCGGCATTCTCCGTCTGCTGACTACCATGATGATATTTACCAGACTCGGTATGCTGACCATAGGCTGTAACCTGAAGATTTGCCTTTTGCTGTTCGCTGGCCTTCAGTTTTGCCTCTGGTGACATTGTTGAATCCGAGTTTGAGTTACTTGGCATTGTGGTTGTCGGATTATCCCCGTCATTTATGCCTTTCAACTGATTTATCTCATTCTGCTTAGCTGCCAAGCGAGCATTGAAATCAGAAGTAAGCTTCTCCAACTCACTAGCATATGTTTCCTTTAGTTTTAGTTCACGTGCCTCAAACTCAGCACGCACACCCGCAACTACAGCTTCACGAAGAGAGTCTGAAAGATTAACCTCTCCATTACCAGTCATGAATGCCACAAGTTTTTGCATCATGTCATTCAACTGATCTACCTTTTCACAAAGCTGCCTGTTCAGGTTAGAAACCATAGCCTCAAGCTCCACTACCCGTTTATCACGAGCCTGGAGTTTCTTGCGGAGCAACCTGTTGTCAGCTGCCTCGCTATGCGCTTGCGCACTTATAGCCTGTATGGATTTCTCTTCTGATTTCATACTGCAAAGATACTAAAAATATTTGAGATAACAAAATTATAAAGCATTGAATATCAATATTTTATGTTAAATAGAATGTGTTAAACAGCTTCTTTCAAGAGTTCTTTTTCGTCTATTTTTCCTTGGGCAGGCTCTTCAATATCCAGACCCAATTCTTCGTCATTTTCATCATTCAGGTCGTTAAAAGCAACCTTACGGTCTTTTAGAACGATTCCTTCAACCAGATAGACAAAGCTCTCCCATGAGATATGATAGCATCCCTTTTTCTCATCGAAGACTGGCTCGACAAAATGGTTGGAATGGAGTATCTTTTCGGTAAGAATCTCGCCTTGATGATGAAAATAATAGATGCGAACACGACGACAGTCCTTTGAAAGGAAGATATAAATGTCTCCATTGGTAGGATCACGATGAAGTTGGCTCTTGATATAATTGCGCAAACCAGCATGGCGATAACGCAAGGTTACGGGTTCACTGCACAGATAATAATTAAAACCACTTGATAAACTCAGCATAGTGTTCCCTCCATTTCCTTGATCAGTGAAACCAAAGCTGATTTGGAACAGCTACCTATGTGCAAGCTAATCTTACTACCAAAGTTCAACTCTATATCATCAAGCAACAATTCTACATCTTGTTCAACAGGTAAAACTGCTGGTTCTATCGTGACAGAATCTGCAGGTTCTACGACCAGAGGATGCAAGCCCTGCTCTGCATCAGAACTCACAGGCTTGGTACTTGGCTTGCGATAAGAATCATTACGCAAACAATGAAGCATCTTAGTATAGCTTACTTTTTGTTCTTTACAGAACCCATGAAGGTTCTTGCTCTTGTACTCGGTTCGAAACTTACGAACCATTGAGGCATAGTACTTGCCTTCTTCGTTTATATTCATTTTGTCCCAAATTTAAAATTCGGGGCAAAGGTATACATTTTTATTAACGTACGCAAGACGGCCCTAAGTGACTGCTTATGATAAATTCGTAGGACTCATCGGATCGAATCAAATCATTAGGCATAAAGCCGATTGAAAACTCAGCTCCTGAATCTGCGATAAAAGTATATGCACCTTCCTGCGTATCTTCTTTCACTGCATATGGTGCACAACTATTAATCTTGACTAAATCTAATTTTTTCATTTTTACAACACACAAAATGATTCTGCTTCCTTACCGGTTCTGCGGCGATAGTCTTCACGCATTCGCTTTTCCATTTGTGCTATGTATTCTGCCTTTCGCTCCCTAGAAGCCTTGAAGCGACGCATAAAATCTGCTTTTTTTTCTTCTATGTTCATAACGTAATCTCCTTATTGATTATTGTATTGTTTCGACTCCCCTGTCCCCCTCTTGCGAAGAGGGGGGTCTTACCCTATACCCAAGCCCTAAATCCCTACCATAGGGATTAGGGATGTAACCACCCTCCGGTGCTCAGAACCGCTTCGCTCTAAGGTTGGCGGACCAAAGCGGTCTTCGCCATGTTGTGCGGGATGGGACCGCTTTGCTATAACTTTCTATAACATTTTACTCAGATAACTCATATTAGTGGGCTACCAGCCAAAAATGTCACTATGTGTACCTGTATCGGTTAAAATCAGAATCAATTCTTTATCATTTTGTTTCCAAACTAAAAGCCAATCGGAAGTAATATGACATTCCATACACCCTTTATAGTTTGACTTTAAAGGATGTGGTTTATATTCTGGTGGTAAAGTTCCAGTTTCTGCCAAAATAGAAATGACTTTACGAAATTTACCCTCAGAGCAACCTCGTTTCATACATTTTTTAAATGACTTTTTAAACAATGTTGAATACTTAACTGTATATTTCATCATTCAGCAAGACTCTTCATTAATTCATCCAAATCATTAGTAGCAAAGAGTTTTTCATTCTTTGCTGCTTCTAATGCCTTGTCTAATCTACAAGCCTTAGGGGCTTTTTGCTTTTTGGCAACCCACCCGAATTTCTTAATCAATGATTTGAAAAGAGAAATATCGGTTGCAGGGACATCTAATGTATATGTAGCTGTATTCATAATTGTATCTCCTTTTTTAGGTGCAAAAATAAGGGTTTTCTGTGAAACTACCAAATTTTTGGGGTGTTTTTTCAACTCCGCCCAATTACTTGTGGAAATCTACGGTGATATCGAATGGTGAATCGAAATCGTTCAGCATCTCGGTCTTCTTTCTTGATTATTCCTTATTTTTTTTATCTCGTCAGCAGGTTTCTCCACCAATTTCTGCTCAGCCTGGCTGGCAGTGGGCGCAATGAGATTGTTTCCGCCATGAATATTGAAGATAGCATGGGGATCCTGACACTCCTTGATTTGATCGATGAGGCCATGATACTCCTTGGACATCATCTTGCGTAGCAGACATTGCACACGGGAGACGTCGGCAAAGTGATTCTCATTCATGAACTCCTGTGCCTTCTGTATCATGTACAAATATTTATCCTCCATACTAAATTAACCATCTAGAATCAATAAAAGCCAATTTTCAGCAGAAATTGACCATAATCCGCAAGTTTTGCGAGTTGAAAATCCTATAGTTGTACGACTGTAAAGCTACAGTTGTACGACCATACATGCTATAGTTGTACAACTCTGGAGTTATAGTCGTACAACTATAGGGGTAATAGTCGTACAACTATAGATTTTCAAGAGACCAAGTATATTTTTCAATTTTTATACACTACTGATTATCAGCCACTTAACGAGCCTCAACATATTTTCAATTTTACAAAACGAATTTGGATTCATTGAAAATTCTGAAATTATGGAGTGCGTAAAAGTGCCTTTTGTCAGCATTTTTCCTCACGCTACTTCATTGGTGATCATTTCCACTTATACCAGGCTTCATTGATATACTTGCGGATATTACTGATGCCTGTAGTAACCTGAGGAGCCAAGGGCTGTAAGACTTCGATGAACTCCTGCTTCACCATAATATCTTGGTCAACCTTTGCATCTGTATCATTCACCATATCCCATCACCACCTGAGCCAATTCCTTGGCATTGGTGCATGCAGAGAGCTTGGCTACATATTCTGCTAATGCTTCCACATTATTAATATATAAAGAGAGACGGGTTGTTTCGGGTGAGAGAACAGGCTCTTGACTTGTGGTCTTCGCCTTCATCATCTCCTCTATGTACTTGTCGCCATAAAAGTTTTGCACAGCCTTGATAGCATTGGGCAGAATCTGGTTGTTACCGCCAGAGATGTTAAAGACGATATTTGCCTTGCTGGTATCTTCCATTGCTATGATTTTTATTAAAAGTGAGCGTATAGTGAATGAGCAGTAAACAGATGGTGAACGTCAGTGAAGGCATTTGTTTTCGCCTCCGAAATGTTGTATCTTCGCAACGTCAATCAGAACAAACGGGATTGCTAATCTCTTTGAACTGACGATGACTGAACTTTAGTATTAATCTTTTAAATGTTTCAATTATGAGTAAAAGCTACAAAGTTGCAAAGAAGACCATTAACATGGGTGAGAAGAAGGGTCAGACTCTCTTTTCTGTTAGACCTTACAGTTACGGAACCTTGACCACCGAGGAGGTTGCTAACCAAATCGCAGTGGAGTCTACAGCTACTCCTGCAGACGTAAAGGCGGTACTCGACCGCTATGCTTACTACGTGAAGGAGAACCTGAAGAAGGGTTACGACATCGAGTTGCTTGGATTCGGCAAGCTCTTCATCCGCTTCATTACCGGCAAAGCCGTAGAAGATGAGAGTAAGGCGAACGCTAAACTCGTCAAGAGTCTCGTTCCTGCCTTCCGTCCTTCTTTCACCAAGTTGCAGAATGGTACTCGTCTCTACAACCTGATTCCTGATTCCATCGAACTCGTCAAGTACGGTGAAGAGAAGAAGGATAAGACTACCGGCGGTGAGACTACTGGCGGCGGTTCCGGCACCGAGGCTGGCGGAACTGGTTCCGACAATGGTGACGGATTGGAATAGTCTCCAACTCTGGCAGTGCCTTACCTCTTTGAAAGGGAGGCACTGCTAAACTCTGATAACTTATTGTTTCATTTAAATTTTATTGATTATGAAAATGTTTCGTTCTAACTCTGAATCAAATCCAAACAAGATTTCCTGGACTCAAATCGTGAATGCCATCGTACAGGCGCTGATTGCTGCTCTCACGGCACTGGGAGTAAGCTCGTGCGCGAATGCCTTATAGCAATGTTGAGTGTTGAATGTTGAGTGTTGAATTATTCCTATGACGAAAGATACATTTCCAATGAACATTGGCGGGGGGAAGGTACGCTCTGAGCGCATGCTCCTCGCCAAAGTGGAGAACGGCAAGAACATGATGTCTGCCGACTCTGTGAGATTTCTTGTACTGCATTGCTCGGCTAGCCGATGCAATCAGGACTATAGTGTGGAACAGCTGCGCCGTGACCATAAGGCCCGTGGGTTTTATGACATCGGCTACCACTTCTACATCCGTAAGGATGGTACGATGACGCAGCACCGTAAGCTGCTGGAGGTGGGGGCTCATGCCAGACCTTATAATAGATGCTCTATCGGCATCTGCTATGAGGGAGGGCTCGATGAGCAAGGCAAGCCTTGCAACACCATGACCACTGAGCAGGAAACGAGACTCATCGATCTTTTCAGGAATCTGAAGATTCTCTTTCCGAAAGCGAAGATTGTGGGCCATCGGGACTTGCCTGGAACTACTCCAAAGGAGTGTCCGTGTCTGGATGCTGGAAGCTGGGCTGCTCGACACCGCCTTGATTAACTCTTATAATTCCTTTTGGCTGGCATTGCTAGCTAAAGGAGTTTATCATGATACGTCTTTCCAAAGTGCGTCGGATCTGTTGCTATAAAACCATTTTCAGCTACATATCCTTCACTTTTTTCCATGGCTTCGCCGTCGTCCCCTGCAATAGTGGACGTAACCTGTGATTGTATATTTGTCTCTTTCATCATGCGAATCAAGTTCGTTTTTTGATGACGTTCATCTGAATCTCGATATAAGAGACACAGAATCTCCTTGCAAAAATACGAAAATTGTTGGAAACTAGCAAATTATGCGTGTTAAAAAATTAATATCATTCTACGAAAATCAACATTAATTTACTATTCTTTTCGTACATAATTTCCTAAGTCGTTGATTGAACGAAAGTTTTCGCTTTTTCTGTATCTCTCATGTAAAGATTCAGGAAATATGGTTCATTTTGGTTCATTTTACAAAATCCCTCTTTTTATTCTTTTTTGCAGCTTATAGGGTTGCCAGTATTTTGGCGTTGGCATCATCTACCAGTCCCTCCTCACCACCAATTACCGCAAGCCGATAATTGATGGGAAAATCAGAGATGACAGATACACCTGATACAATTGGCTCTAAACGAACAAAGGGGAACGACCAGTCTTTGGTCGTTCCCCTTTGTTCGTTGTATTCATTCTGATTACATCACATGATTGTCAAAATGGCTTTGCATGCATATCATCCCGTCCTTCCTTGTTGATAAAGCGAGCTGCACTCGGCAATTTGAAAGCGAGCTTTCATTGCACTCACTGGCATCGCTTTTTCCCATTAAAGAAGGTATTTTTTCGAATCCCTCCGTCTCCCTTTCCAAAGGGAGCTCCACCTCTAACCAAGCCTTCCTCCTCAGAAGGAAGGATGTAAACCGCCCTACTCGGTGCTCGGAACCGCTACGCTCTAAGGTTGGCGGACCATCAAAGGTCTACGCCATATTTTGCGGGATGGGACCGCCTTGATACGATGCTTTTTATGCCTAATCTTAAGACATATTTTATATGAATCAGAGGAAAGCAAAGACAAGTTAAACATGTTATTATCTTCTCATTAACTTTGCTGCAAATTCAAAGAAATTAGCAACATTCTTGAAATCATCAAATTGTTGACAGTACATACTTGCATAAGGTTCTGGGAATCTACTACATATATCAGCCTTTATCATACTCGCCAAAGCCTCCTTGGTATAGGCTTTCAGCAATTCGTTGTATTGTTCCTCGCTCATAATATTCTCTGTTATTTCAACATCCTTGCCATATACATCGCCTCATAAACTACGATACAACCAATCAAGAACAGCATTCGAAATACAGAAGCAACGTATTCTTTGCTATTCTCTTGTTATTATCTGATATTGGATTTAACATATTAGAAATTAAACTCTTAATGCACATATTACGGTATGGAAACAGACCCTGTATCAATTGTTCTATTTGAACCATCTGCATAGAAAATATGCACCCTTGTCATCTCCTTTGGAATACGCTTATAAACCTCAATGGGGAAAATGTGAACACTACCACAAAAACGACAATATTTCTTTAGCAAAACATTAAACTTATAGTATATTGGATTGCTTTCAAAAACTTTTTTAACTGCTTGTTTTCCCTCCTCTATACCTTCTTGAAGTTTATATGTTTGCGTTATCTTCTTTTTTTGTGTTACAGAAAGAGACAGCGAACTATCAATATGACTTGTAACAACTAAGTCCAACTGACTCGTCAAAGAGGCAAGCTTTCCAGCTTTTAACACCATGTTTGCACTTTCTTTGAATTCCGTTCCAGCCATTACCTTACATTCTTCTGTATATTCATAGGAAGACTCTTGCGTTTGCTCAGATGAGACTAAAGCTAACTTTGTTTTCCACCCCTCCTCAAAAGTAAAGTTTTTATCCACCAATTCTACGGAAGCTATTGTATAACGATAAAACCAAGTTTGAGGTTTTAGAGGATTAAAAATATTCAATAATTGATCTTCTTTAGATTTATTGACTATGCTAGCTTCGTATTGAGTGTAAGCTACCAAAACCTTTCCTGGAAGTTCGGATATATTTGACTTCTCCAAATAATCACTATATCCTAATTTAGCAGCCTTCATAATGTCTAAGCGATCTGCTTCTCCCGTCAAAAGCACAGCTTTGATATTTGGATTAATCTGATGTATCTTTTTAAATAAATCCGTTCCATTCATATCCGGCATACGCTCATCCAAGACTGCCACTTTTACAGTACCCGTCCTAACAACCTCCAAAACTTTTTCTAGGTTTGAGTAAGCTTCTGTACGAAAACTGTATTTTGTAGCTATAAGTTCTGAAAAAGTCTGAGCTGCCGCCAAATCATCGTCTACAACCAATACTTCTACATTTTTATCCATAAGTAATATTTTATTTGATTGGTATCTCAAAATATACCCTATTATTCTGCTTATAACACTTTAGTTTGCCTAATTTTCTTGTAGATAACAGATGCCTTACGGTATATAACCCAAGTCCATAATGTTCTGGTTTACTAGAATATCCATCTACTTCCATCTTATCTATGTCAACATCATCAACATAGGTATTAGATATTTTCACAACACCTTTGCTTTCTATAAGTTCTACGGTTGTGTTTTCAGAAGAAGCAGTTACCGCATTTGAAAGTATAGGAAGCAGCAAAGACATCATGAAATAATTACTATAGGAAGGATATGAACTTTGAATGTTTGTATTCAATACTAACTTTTTATGTTCTCGCTCCCTATATAATTCAAAAGTCTCTTCAATCAACTCTCGCAATCCAAACTTATCATCACTTTTTGAGCAGAGATAGATTTCACGATAAGTTTCTAGAATGCCTTTACATATAGTAAGGCTCGTCTTAATTCTATCTATATAATTAACGAGATTCTTATCAGCCTTCTTCTGGCTCAAGGTTTTGCCTAAAAGCTCTACATTACCTTCTATACTTGCTAAAGGTGTTGCTATGAAATGAGTTATTTCTCGTATGAGCATTATGTTTGAATGAGTCGAATTATTTGCAGACACTCTCATGGATGAAACATCCGTGAGGGCATCAACTTTAGATGATAATTGTTGCAAGCACTCATACATTGTCCTGTCAAACTTTGGGGTTGTGTTTTTATCATCACTCAACACATTATGTATTCTAACACTGTTTATTTCATTAAGCAAATAAGCTAAGTGAGTCTCTATCTTGTCATTTTGCTCTGCCAATCTCTCAGTCAGTTCTTCTATGCTTTTTCTCATTAAGACATTTCCAAATGAGTTTTCTACATTAACTGTTTTTGATGAACTGTTCTCTTTTGGTATCTCTACATAATTAATTTCCTTTCGTCTAAGCATTAATGCAAACAAAGCCAATATCACGGCAACAGGAAGCCATATAGAATAAAGAGATTCTGGCATGGCAAATGAAAAATTGCCATAATAAGGCAAATCGTGTTTTAGCCGCATATTTGTATGTGTAAACCACAAAGTTGCCAAAATACCCAAAGTCAACAATGTGCTAAACAAATAGTGAGGAGTTCTCTTAACATGAAATATAAAAATCAAGAAAAGAGTTACACCTATTATACCCTCAGCTATCCAAAAAGACAGACTCAGGATATCTATGGGCAATACATTTCCTCCCACAACAGGTACCAATCCCAACAACAAAGCGGACAAAGCCATTAAATAACTTGCATCACCTGCATCGTCATTCTCATCATTGAAAAAGGCGATATAAAAGATCATAGCTGGAGCTATAGCTATTATACACACAAGAACAAACAATATCCAAAGATATATAGTATCTATCATTTTTCTTTATTTAATCTCAAAACTATAATAACTTGTCTATCCTTCCAAACTGCTTAACATTTTCAACAAACTTTCAGCTTCGGATTTCACCAGCATTGAGATTTCAGGAAGAGTATTATTGTAATAAAAAACTTTACCTCTTGGCAAGTCTAAAATACCTATCTTAACCTCATCAGTATCCACGCTATATGCCTCACGCATCAGTTCAAGCAAAACATCAGCTTCATTTTTACTTATCTTTTTATCACCACTGCTAAAGAACAACTTTATTGCATAAGCTTGTTCTCTATAGGTAAAACAAAGCTCAGGAGCTACATTGACTCGTAAATCTTTATGCTTCCAAAACTTTTTGCTAAGAATCAATTTCTCTAATTTTCTTTTTTTCCAAAATTTCTTTAAGCCACCTATTTTTTGAGAATAATTGGCTCTTTTATCTTCGGAAACTCGGTCTAAGACAACATCCAGTTCTTCTGCCTTTCCAGAATGATTCAAAACATACTTAATGTGATTGCGTAACATTGCCCAATAATCTGTTCCTATAGTATAGTCCGAATGCAAATCTCTATAAATTGATTTAACTGCATTATAGCGATGCATACCAGTTTTTGTGATAAAATTACAAAACTGACTTAATGTTATTACTACATTTGCCATAACTACTTATTACTTTAATAATTATACACTCTCTTTATTAAATTCTACAAACATTACTGATTTTCCAATATTATCATCATGATAAAGATGAACATCTGTAGTCCTGAATTGGGGCAACCTTCTCTTTAAACTCTCACTCGCTGAAGATCTCGAAGAAGTAGCCACAAGAGGCGCGGAAGAGGCGTGGCTCTATAATGAGTACGCCTTCAATATCAGTTTTGATTATATTCATTGTTATTTTATATGTGAGAAATGCCTATTTTGTCAAAGAATGCGGCATTCCGTTCTTTTGCAGAATTAAGCAATTGGTCAAAAGAGATTACTTCAAAATAAATTTTCAACTCAGATTTATAGCCAAAATAACCTAAGCTATCATATGTCTTCCTAAAATCATGTTTCTTGCAAACAGATTGCATACTTGGTGTGAGGTCACATATAACATAACAATAGGCAGGAATTTCTTCCGAGACATTTATCGGTCGTCCATTCTTTGTGGTAGTTTTTCCTCCTCTTATTTTCTCCACATAATCTATACATTGGTCTATTGGATTCTTGGTGCTATCATCTGATTCCATGTTGTCACGCATCGGTCTTTTGAATTCAACAATTCTTATCGTAGCAAAAGGTGGTGTGTCTTTTTCTGAAACAAACAAAGGATTGTTAAAAATGTTATCAACAAGAATGTCAGGTCTTCGATTAGACTCACAATCCGTAACTTCCATAGACTTGAATGTTTTGTCAGACGCCAAATAGTGATGAAAAACCAAACGCTCATCAATAATCCAAAGATTGTTATCTTGGAACTTGACATCATCACTTGTTGTCCGCATTGGCATGATTATTTCATGCACTCTGTCTTCTTTGCAATAGTTTCCATTATCATCTCTTTGTAATGCAGCCTCCAACAATTCCAAGATATACTTACGATGTAAAACATATCGGGCAAGATCTGTTTGTTTTAATTGTTGAGCACTATAAAAATACTTATCAACTCTTTTTCTATAATCTTCTTCTGACTCTCCAGTTCTGACCTTTAGTATATCATGTCCTTCTTCTATAAGTTGATGTTCTTTCTCTACAAGTTTGTTATGAAGATATAAATCGATAGATTTTTCTGTAGAGGTCGGATTTACGACTTTCTCGTCATCAGAAAGACCAGCAAAAAGTGGCTTGTAATATGGTGCCTTTGCATCTATATACTGTGATAACCTGTCTTTTCCTGCCAATATGTTTTCACCAAGATATGGAGATAAGAATTCTTTCACCTTATCCAGAACATGATTCCTAATATCATCAAAGTAAATCTGTTCTAATCCCTCAATCTGTGCATTCTGTTCGGGTTTGTCAGGTATAAGAAAGGCATATCTGTCAGGGGCTACATGCTCATCAAAATATGAAGACGTAACAAAGCATTTGTAATAAAATGAACAATCTTGTGTTTCTATTGCAGAATCGTATAATCCTACAACTTCTTTTATCTTTTCGTTTTTCACTATTCGGTTGCCAGCGCAATAAGAAATCAGATTGTTGCTTTCTGATTTTTGCAATCTAACATGAAGAATATCAAACGTCTCTCCTGCAATTTGAAATGAAACATGATTGTTGTCGTTGACGTACAAATAGCTATCATATATTTCTGAAAGATTAGTAACATCACATCCATCAATAATTTTAATATCGGGACATGAGCCTTCACGGAGGAAGAACCATAAGCAATGCTCAAACAATGATTTTGCTATAGTTTCCTGTCCATATTTACTAATTGTTTTTTTGTAGGCATTCATGGGATCTTTGAGAATAACCTTTGTACCAATACACTTTTCTTCTGTGCTTGTTTCAGGCAAATCAGTAATACCATCTGGAGTAAATGCAAAATGCCTATTTTTTATATTGCCATCAACCGATTTGTAGAAACTCTCGATTTCAACACACGCAAAACACTTTAACCAAAGTAATCTGCCTATACCCTTACAGCCTCTGTTTGAACGGTACATTGAGTCCAACTCGCAAAAAGAATTGTAATTGTTGTCATCAAATCCTATACCGTTATCTTCAATCGTTATAGTAGATAACTCTGCTTTTCCTCCGAACAGGTCACTATCAGAAGAACGATTCAGCGTAACTCGTATTTTCCCCTCAGTTGAAGCAAACGAATCTATAGACGCTATTCGGTCATCTATTGCGTAGATAGAATTAACGACTGCTTCAAAAAGAGGAAATAAACATTTAGAGACTGGTAAATCAGTATTTCTTAGTCGTCCCCTAAGGTTTGATTCTAAATTTCGTACCATATTTGTAAGCATCCAACCCCTATGGCAATACGGCTCCATCCCCAGTGCTTTCTGGGGATACAGAGTATTTCAAGGAATTGAACTTTTTCGATTTTAAAACAGGTTTAACTAAAAGTGCCTCTTTCTTCAAAGCTCTTTTCCACCTAAGAATTGACCTAAGGCGGACATCATGCGGAGTTGCTTGGCAGATGGGGCTTTGACGCCTTTGTTTGCCATATCCAAATAGAAGTTGAGACTGGTGGATAAGGCTTTGGTTAGCTCTGCTGGCATCAGCATGTGCCATTCCTGGGTTTCCTTATCCTCGTAGGTTGCTACCAAGAATAGTTTCTGAAGCTTGTACTGGGTCTTGCGCATCTTGCGTACTACGTAAGTATTGGCATCGCCTTTTACAAACTCATCTACCATCTGGAGTTCCTGCTTGTTCAAACGGCTCAAAATCTCGATTGGGTTATCCAACATCTCCTGGGCTATTCGCCTGGCAGTCTCATCTTTCTTTAGGTTGGGACTTACGTATAAGTCGAGTTTGTCACACGCTTTCAGCATATTGACTTTCGTTGTGCTATTGAGTAGCAGAACCAAGCGGATGCTATCAGCCGAGAAGTTCTTATTTGGAATTACAATCATAACATTATAATGTTTCTTGTCCCCATACTGCATCGAGACGGTCTTTCCAGAGTTTCAGAGGACAATGGGAATTGAGTTCTACATATAGTTTATTGACGGCATCTATGAATTTGTCTAGACCTAACTCTACCAAAGGATGGAAAGGAAGGTAAGTTGGAGCGAGATTGCGATAATCTACATTCTCGATATCCATTCCTAAGCCCATGGTTTGACCGGCATTGGCTGACATAATGAATATATCGTCGGGATGCTCGCTTTGCCATATCTGGACAAAGGTTGGGCAGGGACGCTTCATTATACCAAAGAAATGCTCCTGGTCTTTGATGCTTGACATATGTAAAAAGTAATCACCCCAATCGGCATAAAGAGTAACGGAGTTTTCCCCACCCAACATCAAATAGACATGAGCGTAGTAGGTTTTGCCGGATGGTGTCTTGGTCTTGTAAATAATCTCGACATCGTCTTTATGATAGACGAGGGTGCGAGAGCTACCTAAAAAGAAGGTTGCTCCTGGCTTGATTGAGAAATAAGATTTCATGATTTTATATTTTTGTTCCCCATTGCAGTATCGCTCTGCACTTGTCGTCACTCGAATGGGGAGTTTATTCTAATGTCCCACAGATCTCACAGATTTACACAGATTTCTTCGTTGCAAGCAATGGTAGTCACTATGCCTCACAGCAATAGATATTTCTCTGCACGCGAATTACGTATTTTTTTTCGGAACACGAATTGCACGAATTACACGAATAAGTTGCTTAGTCTCGAAAGATTCGTGTTCAACACTCAATATTATTCTTTTAAGTCGCACACGGATCTCACGGATCTCACGGATTTTTTTCGTTGCAAGCAACGATTCGTATATCACCAAGACTGCGTCTCTACTATATTACTACATATGGTACACAACATTAATCTTGACTAAATCTAATTTTTTCATTCTTACAACACACAAAATGATTCTGCTTCCTTACCGGTTCTGCGGCGATAGTCATCACGCATACGCTTTTCCATTTGTGCTATGTATTCTGCCTTCCGCTCTCTAGAAGCCTTGAAGCGACGCATAAAATCTGCTTTTCTTTCTTCTATGTTCATAACGTCGTATTCTTCTTAGTAAGTATCCAACCTGTCATTTATTTAACTGCATAATGAGCCAAAAAATCCTTAGGGGTCAAGACTTGCAATTCCGAAAAAGGAAAATCCTTAACGTTTCTGGTAACAATACAATCCACACCTATTGCCTTAGCAGAAAAATATTGCAATGCATCTTCAAAGTCCTTAGCCTGCAAAGTTACTGCGGACTTTACAGCATTCGAATCGACAGATGCTATTTCGGCAAATTCAAACAAACTTGCAAGTACTGCATATATCGCTTCACCAGGGAACTTCTTTCTGCCTATATACGCCATATTAGCACAAGTTAAAGAAGATACATACAATGAACATCCTTGATTATATCCATAAGCCAAGATAGCTTCAGCATCATCACTAAAGCCTTCTCGATCCAGATAATAATCAAGAACCACATTCGTATCTAAAAATACCTTCTTCATTACTTGCTCAATATATAGTTTAATCTTTCATCCTCACTATCTTCCACACCAGCTAATACTCCTCGCATCTTTTTCAAATGCAAAGGCAACTGATACCGAGATGCTTTCGAATGCGGCTTAGCAAACTTAAACTCCTCTATAAAGAAACGAAAAGACTTCTTCACTACATCTGCTACATCCAAATTGTTTACATGAGCAAAATTTTCTATTTCGTGATATGTATTATTATCTATTGTAATTGTATTCATAATTGTATCTCCTTTTTTTGACTGCAAATATATGGTTTTTATATGAAACTACCAAATTTTTAAAGGAATTTTTGTTTCAAGTCCAAATCCCACGCAGATTCATTCGAGAATTTTCCTCTCGAATCGTCTTTTCATCAGATGAACCTTGCTGCAATGAGACTTGAAGCTCTGCAACACGAGATTGCATATGCTTCAGTTCTGCATGCATGGATGGTATCAAACTCTTAATATCAGTATTCATAATATGAAAGGTAATATATTATATAGGTACCGCCATACGGGCTAATGGTGATTTACCGTTCCATACTCCATCCTCAAAATCATTTACCATACAAACACTATATTTCTTGTCTATAGAAGCAAGTGTTGAATCTTTAGTAATACTCTTGAAGGGACAATCTATTATTACTTGAAATGGAGGTATCATATTTCTATTAGACAAAACTTAAACATATATAAACGACTGGGGAACTTTAAAGTTAGCAATAACCGTTGTTGGATCAACAGCCTCCTTGTACTGCTTACATTCCTTTATCTTGAGGGCCACGCCTTTATCTTTTCCTGCATAATACTGTTGGAAGAAAGACTTGGTTACACCAGAGTATTCTTTCGTTTGATTCCAAATATTCGCAGGGGTATCACAGATAATCTCTGCTATCTTGAACTCGCCTACAATCTTGCTGATGGGACGGCTGGCGTAGATATATACGGTATCCACCTTTTGCTTGAAGAGAACCTTGCGGTACTCATATTGCTTTTCCCCAGAAAAGATTTTCTCAACAAACTCTGGCTTAATCGATAATATAACGTTCATCTATTTCTCCTAATTCCAATAGTTTATCAAATTGAGCATCGGTCAACTTGAAGAATCCCCAATACTCAGGGTTCAAGCCAACCTGCTCTTTCATCACTTTATTGATTACTTTCTTAGTGAAAGCTATGTTATACAACATCTTGATGACAATGAAACAATTCCTTGTTCTATACCATCGTCTCAATTCATATTCCTTAAATACCGAATAACGATTGGTATAATTCACAAAAGCATCTTCATTTTCAAAGTCTTTGAAGGTCTTGACCTCACTAACTGTACAAACAGATGTACAAACACTGCGATACTTGGCTGGACCTTGGAAATCACTAGTCCTATAAATGACAAGTTTGTCACCTGTTTTCAAATATCTAGTACCTTTCATCCAGCAAAGGTATATCTTATAGATGCTGTTAGTCTCAGAAACATCCTGTATAAGATCATACTTCTGTTCGTTTTTCAAAATGGAATCCGGAAAAAGCTGTGTATGGTATTCTGGAACTATAGAAAGAACATACTTATTAAAACCCGCTTTTCTAACAAAAGGATAGTCGAGTTTTAAATCACCTATATGGTTTCTCATATTCTTTATCAATACATATTCCGAATTACCGTCCTCATGAGGCTTGTCCGCCTCATGTAAGAATCCAAACTTCTCAAACATACGAATCAAGCCTTGTAACTCATCTGTAGGGAACATGGTGACATAGACTTCTTCCACATCCTCGGCTATAGCCAAATCCATGATTTTCTTCATGAAACGCTCGCCACGTGTGGTATGACGATTGTCATTGTCCACCTTGAATGTGCCGACCTTCAAGCGTTTCCTTGCAGGTTGCACAGGTACCATATCTGATAGTTCCTCTTCCTCTATCTTCAAATAAAGAAAGTCTTTCAGTTCTCTATTAATATAATAGGTGTAGGCTATTGCACCTGCAGCTTCCTTTTTATGATACCACTCATCAAACTCGGGATAACTCGACCTCAAAGAATCAAAGAATGAATCTTTGAGATTGATGTCTGAAAATCGCTCTAATTGCAAATCCATAATTCAACTTTTATGATTGAAAATTATCTTTTATACTACTAGAAGAATCATCATGTATATTTTGTTTCGCCTGACTAGCATTTGGCGCTATCACGTTGTTGCCACCATTAACATTGAACATAACGTGCGGGTCTTGACACTCCTTGATCTGGTCTATCAGGTCATGGTATTCCTTAGGCATCATCTTTCGGAGCAAACAATGTACACGAGAGATGTCTGCATAATGATTCTCATTCATGAACTCTTGTGCCTTACGTATCATATGAATATATATTTCTCTCATGTTTTCGGGAATATAAGTTACTTGCCCAAGTAATATAATATACTTGGCAAAGTAATATAATATACTTGCTCAAGTAATATAATATACTTTTTGAGGGTTATTTCATCGATTTGACTGGCGGATAGCCTTTTTTCTTGCATCCCATGCATTGTTGATGTAGAGGCGGAGGTTATCTACTCCCTTGCCTGTCTTCACATTCGTGAGGAATGGAAGGAGGAGATGGATGAAATCTTTCTTGGCGATAAGGTCGGCATCTATCGCCTCCTCGTTCTGGCACATCGTGGCTACTACCTCGCCCACTTCCTTTGCTTTCTTGCAAGCGGTGAGGAGAGAGATGTAACCTCGGAGAGATTTCACCTTATTAATATATATAGCGAGACGCTGCTCATCTTCATTAGGTGCATCGGTGGATTCGCCTTCTGAATGGAGCTTTTGGTCTGCGAATTGGTCGCCATAGAAGTTTTGTACGGCTTCTGTGGCATTGGGGAGGATTTGGTTGTTGCCTCCGTATATGTTGAAAGTCACGTTAGACTTGCTGTTTTCTTCCATTTCTAGTAGGGGTATTTAATGGTTGTTCAACGAATATTCAATGGTTATTCAACGCTATTCCATAAAGTTAATTTCGCCTCTCATTTTTTATACCTTTGCATCAGTTAAACGAAGAACGAAGAGTGAAGAGTGAAGAATTCATTACCCCGGGCATTCGACATTCTGAGTTTTGAGTGAGACATAGGTAACATTAGTATTAACATTTTAAAAGAAAGGATTAATTATGATTGAGTATTCTGTATTTTTGATGACCAACTACCTCAAGCCTGAGGACGGGGCTAAGGCTTATGCCAAGAACCAAGTTCGTGAAATCTGGGACTTGAATAAGTTTTGCAAGCACATTGCTTCACACAACGCTGGCTACAGCCGAGGTATGGTGAAAGCCATCCTGTCGGACATGTGCGACTGCATTGTAGAGCAACTGCTCAACGGCAACAAGATTAAACTCGGTGAGTTTGGTGTCTTTAGCATCTCCATCAACTGTGAGGGTGCGGAGTCGCTGGAGAAGTTTACCGAGGAAAACATCAAGTCGGTGAACATCAAGTTCAACCCTGGTGTGGACTTTGAGAACCTTGTTGATAAAGCAGAGTTCAAACTTGTGGCAAGCCGTGCTGGTCAAGCTGCCTTGCTCAAGGCTGAAAAGGCGAACGAGAGTACCGTTGACCTGGAGGCTGCGAAGAAGAAGCCTACCAAGGACGACAAGAGTGACAACAAGCCATCGGGTGATGGTGGTGATACACCAAACCCTGGCGGTGGAAGCAGTACCGACTCTGGCACTGACGGTGGCGGTGATGGTCTGGAGTAGGATTCTCCCTGTGACTGCATCCTGCATAGTGCAGGGTGTGGTCACCCCTTCAAACTTATGTTTCACTTTTAAACACATTTCTGATTATGAAGAATTTTAATGATGGTTCCAAGAAAATTTCTTGGGTTTCAATTTTGAATGCTGCTGTTCAAGCTTTGATTGCAGCTCTTACTGCACTGGGAGTAAGCTCGTGCGCAAATGCCTTATAGCAATGTTAAGTGTTGAATGTTAAATGTTGAATTATTAATTATGAGACAAAGTCAATATATGTCGGCTAACGACATTAAATATCTGGTTTTGCATTGCTCGGCTAGCCGATGCAATGAGGACTATAGTGTGGAACAGCTGCGCCGTGACCATAAGGCCCGTGGGTTTTATGACATCGGCTACCACTTCTACATCCGTAAGGATGGTACGATGACGCAGCACCGTAAGCTGCTGGAGGTGGGGGCTCATGCCAGACCTTATAATAGATGCTCTATCGGCATCTGCTATGAGGGAGGGCTCGATGAGCAAGGCAAGCCTTGCAACACCATGACAACTGAGCAGGAAACGAGACTCATTGACCTTTTCAGGAATCTGAAGATTCTCTTTCCGAAAGCGAAGATTGTGGGGCATCGGGATTTGCCGGGGACTACTCCCAAAGAGTGTCCGTGTTTGGATGCGGTCAGCTGGGCTGCTCATCATCATCTCGATTAATACTCTGTTACTGGCGAGGTACTTTTCCTCGTCAGTAACACTTGCTTAATATCTGACATTTCCATATACTCTATTCGATTTTTTGCAAGTATGCTTTAGGAATATATCCTGTCGTAACAGCACACAACCCCTTGATACTCACATAAAGTTTATGATCTTTTTTGATACGGACGACATAGCCTTCCGCTCCTTTCAAAGGACCTTCAATGACTCGGAACTTGTCGCCTTTGGTAAACTTGGGATTATACTCATCGTAAAAATCCAGTCCTTCAACACCAGAAGTTGCTACAATATTGAAGATTTTCACTTCACGTTCTGAAATTTTAGAAGGTTCTTTCAAGTTCTCAGAATTTTTGCCACGATAGAGCATCACTTTATTGAGAAATTTGCGTTCAATCTCTTCGGCTTCTATTCTCGTGGTACGGAAAAGAATAAGAGATGGCATAATAGGAACTTCCTTCACCAGTCTCTTTTTCTTATTCTTGTCCCAATATGCTTGTTTCACATCATAAATATGTTCTATCCCTTTGGCAACGAAATATGCCTTGATAGGCTTTCCTTTCCCAAAAAATATCTTGAATGCGTACCAACTCTCCTCGTTGTCTGCTTGTATCATTGTTTATTTTTTTCTATTTTGATCAGGGTGTACTTCTCATTCCCCCGTGTCGTGAAATCATGTTTCAAAACACTTGGCAAGAAAGGGTTGGTTAGTCTATTTCCAATAACGGAAACCTCTAATCACAGACGTACTCCTGATCCAAGAGCATGATAGTCTGCAACCCTTGGAATGATTAGCTGTCCGATTCCTTTGTCCTCAAAATCCTTCCCTCAATCACTCCCGTTCTTCTGAATCTCTATATAAGAGACACAGAAATGCCGAAAACATTCGTTCAATCAACGACTTAGGAAATTATGTACGAAAAGAAGCGTAAAAAAATGTTGATTTTCGTAGAACGATATTAATTTTTTAACACCCATAATTTGCTTGTTTCCAATAATTTTCGTAATTTTGCGGTAAGATTCTGTGTCTCTTATATAAAGATTCAGAAAAATTGGTTCATTTTGGTTCATTTTACATAATCCCTCTTTTTATTCATTTTTGTGGCTTATAGGGCTGCCAGTATCTTGGCGTTGGCATCATCTACTTCTGAGCTTTTGATGGAACGGAGATAGATTTGTGTGGTGGTTTCGGAATGATGTCCCAATGCCTCGCTGATGACAGAGATAGAGATATGATTATCTCTTGCCGTCGTTGCCCAGGAATGGCGGGCAACATAGAGGGTGAGCTTGCCCTTGATGCCTATCGTAGCTCCAAACTTTCTGAGGTGGTAGGAGATACGCGCTTCCGCATTGTGATATAGGCGTGCCTCATCCTGCTTTTTGTCAATAGTTTTATCCTGTCTTTTGTTTCCATCATCAACAAGGAAAGGAAAGAGATAAGATGAGGAGGCGGTCTGCGCCTGATACTTTTCCAACAACTCCTGCATCTCCTTCTCCCATCGGATGGTGAGACGCTGTCCTGTCTTTCTTCTTATATAATGAAGATAACCGTCCTTGAGGTCAGATTTGCGGAGATGAGCCAGGTCGATGAAAGAGATACCACGCAGATAGAAACTCATCAGGAATGTATCTCTTGCCATCTCTTCCTTGGGATTGAGATCCTTGACAGATTGCAGACTCTTGATCTGGCTGACATTCTCTGTAGGTATGGCTCTCTTGCGAGTTTGGGCAATACCGGTATAGACATCCGAGAAGGGATGCTGCTGTGGCGTCAGTCCCTTTGCCACAGCTTTGTTGTAGGTGGCACGGAGGATGCGGAGATAGAAGGAGCTGGTGTTTTTGCATACCTCCGCCGTATGATGCAGGTACGCCTCATACGAGCGCATCACTTCTGCATCTATCTCTTGTAGGGCAATATCCTTGTTGTCACGGTATCGCTTAAAGCTGTTGAGGGTTGCCTTGTAATGCAGCGAGGTGCGGTATTGCCCGTTCTTCAGCAACAGGGCGATGAGGAGGTTCATGAACTGGAATAAAGACTCTGATGTTTTCTTGTTTCTTGACATAATGACAGTGAATTTATGAAGTTTATTAATATATGATAGGGGAATGGAGGACTAGTTTTAGATAATTCAAGGTAAAATGTCGATATTTTACATAAAAATCGGACTGTCTGTAATTCACCGGCATCATGATGTTCAGAACAATCGCCTCTATCGTATAATGGTAATCATTATTACAAAAAAACTCCGAAGAACCAAGATTGATTCTTCGGAGTTTTTTGTACACCCTTAGGGATTCGAACCCTAGACCCACTGATTAAGAGTCAGTTGCTCTACCAACTGAGCTAAGGGTGCCTCTGCAAAAAGCTTTGTTTTCAAAAGCGAGTGCAAAGGTAATACATTTTTCTGAAACCACCAAACTTTTATGGATATTTTTTGAAAAAATCTTTCATTTTATCCATCATGATTGGTTGATGAAAGCATTATTCCTTCAGCCAACCACCTATCAGACTGATGATTTCCTGTCTTGTAGGCTCTGGAAACGACAAGATGCGAGTTTTGTGCGAACCGCCATGACACATATAAACATGCAGGTTCTGGTTTACATGATGCAGATAAGGAAATCAGAATACAAATCCTGCATTGATATAGAATCCTACATTCTTACCCAAGCTAGAATAATTAGCCTGAATGCTTACCGGACCCAATACGAAATCATAGGATGCCCGCAAGGCTCCTCCCCACAAATCATCACCGATGAGAATATGGGAAAACTTGCGGGCTTCCTTGCCATACTCTCCCAGAGCGGTAAGATAGAACTTTCCTTTCACCCGATAGCGGAAACCGAGCTGACCAGTCACCACATTGCGCTCCAGCAGATGAACATGCTGCGCACTCTCCCATGCCACTTGCCAAGGCAGATAGTAACCGTCAGCTACTCCACCTGCATAATTCTGATAAATGGCTGGTACGGAACTGCCAAACAAGAAGCGGCTCTTGAGCTTAGGGAGCAGATAGAATCTGGAATTGAGACGTACGGCACATTCTCCTTGAAAAGCAGCTTCAGCAAAAGGATTACCATCAGCATAATGTATTCCGTCATCCGTATGCAGAATGCCCTGAACCTGAATGCGGCTACCACGGGTCGGGAAATAGCGGCGGTCGTAAGTATCCATCACAACAGATGCAAAGTAGTTCAGGAAATGGTCTGACGAACGTGTCTGGATGCTTCCGTCGCGTTCGAACATATCAGAATGATAATGATAATAATCAAACTGCACTCCCGATTTCAATCTGAAATTACCGATATCGCGGGTATAGAATCCAGCGAAAGAATGCGAAAGAAACTCCAGGGCATCCAACTTATGCTTATCCGCATAAAGGTCGAAATCATAATGAGCCATACGATAGGAAATGCCTATTTTCGCTCCGAAAAGGTTGCCATAGGCATATTTCATTTCCAGATAGGGATTACGGGAAATGCGTCCTGTAAAGGCATAGTGATGACGGGTAGAAAACTGCTGGTTATTGGATATCTGAGCAATGACGCTCGCCAGATCCTGCGTATCAAAACGTGCACCTACACTGATTCTTCTCGATTCGTTGGGTTCCAGCATAAATACCAGGTCATAAGGTTCCTCGTTAGACTGTCTGTATTCTACACGCGAAAAGATATTCAGTCCTCTGAGCATGGCAAGTGTACCATCTATCTCCTCAGGACTGACTTCCGAATTCTCCCGTAAAGCAATTTTCGTTCTAATCCACTTTTCCTCCTCTCCGCTGATGCCTTCTATCCGGATGCTTCCTATATGATAAGCTTCCGTCTGAGAAGGTTTCGGCTGTTTGAGGCGTTTATCCTGTAATGTATCATCAGAGGCTACAGAATCACAAGCATCAGCATAGATATACTTTCTCAGAGCCATCAGCTCATCCCATTTCTGACGGGCAGCCTGTTCTCCCCGCTGTATCATGGTATCAATGGCTTCAGATTGGAAACTGGCTGCCGAATAACCTTTCAGAGAAGGATTGATATAAAGATCGGCTTCAGCCATATTCTTCCGGTATTTGTTCTGCCCCATCATACTTATGAGCTGTTCTACAACAGAAGAAGCCGATTTCAGTTCTTCCTTCTTCTTCCAACCGGTACTCAAATCTACACAGATAATTACATCCGCTCCCATTTCCTTTGCCACATCAACCGGCAGATTGTTCAAGGCGCCGCCATCCACCAGCATCTTTCCTTTCCATTCTACCGGAGCAAACACGCCCGGTATCGACATGCTGGCACGCATCGCCAATGGCAACGAGCCCGATGAAAACACCACCTCCTTGCCTTCTACCAGATCTACCGCCACGCAACGGTAAGGAATAGGTAGGTTGGAGAAATCATCCACCTGATGATACCCCACGGTAAGTTTAGAGAAAAGGTTAAAGATATTCTGCCCCTTCACATAACCAGTTGGCAACGAGACCTTCCTCTCTTTGGAAAGAGGTATATGAACGATATATTTCTCCCTTTCTTCTTTAGAGAGGAAAGTCTCCGATTCACGTTTCACCTGGTCGCTCAAAAGGAAAAGCCAGTTCTGGTTACGGTAGAGGCTGTCGATATCCGCAGCATCGTAGCCGATGGCATAGAGTCCGCCCACGATGGCACCGATACTGGTTCCGGCAATATAATCTACAGGAATATCAGCCTCTTCCAGCACCTTGAGCACACCTACTTCAGCCGCACCCTTGGCACCACCTCCACCCAACACGAGCCCCACCTTCTTGCGTGGCTGCTGGGCTTGCAGAGGAGTATGTGCAAAGAAGCAGCAGAATAAAACCAAAAAACATAATATCTTATCTCGATGTACCATCATATTGCTCCTTGTTTAAATGAATAACTGGCACGGCAAATACTCTTCACTCTTCACCAATTCCTCCGGAATACCGATAAACAGGGCGGTTATCGGAGGTGAAGAGTTCTCAGAAGCTCTTCACCCACTCTTCACCACTCTTCACCTAAATACTTTTTCAAGAATCCGACAGAAAAGAGAAGAATGATATTTATTTTCCTCCATATTTCTTTCGCTTTTAAAGTTATATAAAATCACTTGTATTTTGAGACAGAGAACCTTTTTGGATTCTGTCTCATATCCCAAATATCAACAATATGCACCACATCCAAGGATTCATCATAATAATAAACCAACTTGAAATTACGCATAAAATTAGCACCCCGAAGCAAATAGCTAAACTTTGGTGCACCAAGAAAAGGGGGCTTACCTTCAGGATATTTTTTCAGGAAGTTCTGAATTTTCTTCAGTTCTTCTTTCCACTTTCGAGCAGTTTTCTTACCAAAATTCTCATAAGCATCGATAATATACTGACGTTCCTTTTCTTCATACAGCTTGTGGACAACTATCTCAGCCATGGGAATTCCTCATATAAACGTTCATTAAAGGCATCAACAGACTCCCATTTAGACGAATCATCCTTTATGGTTTCACAATAATCGAGGCTATCCAGAAGCCCCTCATAACTAAAATGATTTTTAAGAACAGGTATTTCATCTTCCTGCTCTATCCCAGAATCAATCACATGATGAGACACAGACTCTGATGCAACAGATGCATAAGCAGGCGATGGCTCACAAACCTTATCCCCTGCTACCTTAGATTCATCGATATGATATTTCTTTTCCTCCATATTTCTTTCGCTATTAAAGTTCCACGATTCTTATGTAAAGATGGTGCAAAAATACGAAGAAAGATTGGTATTCGCAAGAAAAAAACTATAAAATTGCAGAGAACGCTGAAATTTAATGGATTATACGAATCAACTTGGATAAAAAACGACCAAGTATTAATTTTTCTTCTTAAAATCTTTGGAGTATTAGCAAATATCTGTATCTTTGCACATGAAATATTTAAAATTAACAATTATGGCAACACAAATAAAGTTCATGAACGAGCGTTTGCAGCAAGAATTAGATAAACTTTGGGAATCTGGCGAACTGAGCAATGAAAAGTTGCAAGAAATGCAGTCAGAACACTTACGCACAGCTTATAAATAATGATTAAGACTAGACTTTTTATTTATGCGGAATGCCCAACAAGTTGAGCATTCCGCAAAAAAAACTACTTGTTAAAATACTTCTTGCCACCCTGCAGGATAACAATTCCCTTAGCATTTTTGCCAACTTTCATACCAGCCATATTGAAAGTCTTAGCTGACTTTACTACATTTGTGCGAGCTAACTCAGTAATACCGGTGCCTGTATTGTCAAGCAAGTAGATGACATATTGAGCTTCTCCATTACCTAAATATTCACTATTTCCTATATAAATCTTTCCATTCATACGATAGATAGACAGATCCTTTCCATTATTACCATTCGGTATAGTGAACAATTCCTTTCCATCCTCATTCTTTACGGCTATATAAGACTCATAGTACTTGTCAGGCACATCCTGACATAAAACGAGTTTTCCATTTTCAATACCATTTATCATTAGACTATTAGCGCTAGCTTCTGGCTGAGATACTTGCCTATAACATTCTACAAGAAACTCATATTTATCATCATTGTTAAACACATTTTGAGTAAGGTATACATATGAATCCTCATTGCAGTTCGCATCAAAATCATACACCTCTGTCTGCATGATTCTTTCTTGCTGTGTTACCTCACTACCTTCACGGCTATCATCTACCTTCCAAGCCAAGTTAGACATATCAACTTCAACTAACCTAGTAAGACCATCTACATTATATAATTTATTGTCGGAAGGGTTATAATAAGAGTAACGCTCACTTACGTAAATACTATCATATTTACCAGAAACTTCTTGCCAATCATATTTATTATGATAAGCAAAATTGCCTTTATAATCAGTGAAGTAAACCAGTTCACCATCACCTATCAATTGGGAAACAGCAGCCTTAAATTCATCCATCGTTGTAATTGGAGTTTCAAATCCATCATAACCATATACTCCATCAACTTTGTCCCAATAAGCTTTCTCATAACCTTCCTTAACAACCTTCTTGGTTTTGAAATCAGCTAACGCTTTCATTGGTACCAAATTGCTTTTGAATACCCTAGGGTCATACTGAAAAGTTTTCTCCACGTTAAAAGAAGCATCATAAACAGTAAACTCAGGTGTTTGGTTGCTACTATTATTTTCAACTCCGATAGTTGAATAAGGAGTAATAACACCTGTAGTAGTAAGCCCTTTAGGGATGAAATCAAATCCATCGCCTTTCACCTTAGTTACTTCAGAAATCTGTGCACTAGCAGCCAAAGCCATGACTGCAAATGCGGAAACAAGTAATGTTCTCTTCATAATTAATTACAACAACAAGTTTGGATGTCCTGCAAACTTGAATTAAAACGTTTATAAGTTCTTTTTCCTGCAATAACAAAGCGTAGACATCTTCACTTGACATTTGCCTAGCGACACATTTGCTATGCAGTTGCTACATATTATTCTACCCTTGTGAGCATCACCCTTCATAATGATTTTGCAAAAATAGTCTTTTTGATAGTATTCAGAAAATAAAAGCTACAGCCAAACACCCTTATCCATAGCAACAAAGCCAACCCTGATGCACATCAAGACCAGCCTCATCCCCATTAGAACGCAGAAACGTGGACGATCCACTTATCCAACGTCCCAAGGTGTTTGGCCTAACCTATATGCAACAGATAAGTTTTACGTCCACGCTATAGCGGACGCTTACTTATTTATTCTGTTGCACATGTTCTTCCGCGGCCAAACTTCAGGAACATTATTATCGAATAAACAGCAAACGCTATTATTTTAACCCACAAAAACAGACGTCATCGCCCCTTAGGGCGAATCAATCCGAATGCAAAGTAAATGCAAACGAGCGCAATGAAAGCTTGCTTTCAAATTGCCAAGTGCAACTTTGCTTCTGCAAAGATACTGCAAAAATCAGAGATAACAAAAAGATTCGCCATTTTTTTTATATTATCCCCCATTTTTTCTTGCGAAATCAAAATATTCACCGTATCTTTGCAAAAAGATTTAGTTACAAAAAGAAGCGTTATGGACAAGCAGATCAATGAACTCCTAGAGGTTCTGAAAGAATACCAGGAGCTGGGAATATCTGAGCAGATAGACTATCAGAAGTTCTATCTCTACTCTATCATCACCCACTCCACCGCCATCGAAGGCTCCACCGTAACCGAGATAGAGAACCAGCTTCTCTTCGACGAAGGCATCACGGCTAAAGGCAAACCGATGGTGGAACAACTCATGAACCTCGACCTGAAGAGAGCTTACGAGCAATCCATCAGATGGGCAAGAGAACACAAGCCATTCACCGTGGAAATGCTCAAGAACCTCTCCGCCCTGGTAATGAGGAATACGGGCAGCCACTACAGCACCTTGATGGGTGAATTCGACTCATCAAAAGGTGACCTGCGCCTTGTTGGCGTTACGGCAGGAGCAGGCGGGCGCTCCTATATGGACTACCGCAAAGTTCCGATGAAACTGGAAGAACTCTGCAACCACATCAACCAGCGGAGAGAAGCGCTCATCAAAAGTCCCAACGCCATAGATGCCTACCTGCTAAGTTTCGATGCCCACAACATTCTCGTTACTATTCACCCATGGGTGGATGGCAACGGCAGAATGTCGCGCCTCATCATGAATCACCTACAGTTTGAATTCGGACTGGTACCTGCTAAAATCATCAAAGAAGATAAAGCGCAGTATATCGAAGCCCTCAATGAATCGAGAGAAGAAGAGGCAATGGCACCCTTCCAGGAATTCATGCTGAAAGAGCACACGCAAAACCTGAGAAACGAGATTCTTGAATACAGGAAATCTATGGAAGAAGATATTGCGATAGCTGATATCAAAGTGCAGATGGAAGGAGAAAACAAGATGGAAAAGGAGAAGCAGGAGGTGGTCCAGAAAGGTGGTCCAGAAAACAAGGAAGTGGTCCAGAAAGGTGGTCCAGAAACGAGAAATGCCATTTTGCAACTTATCGCCAGCAATGGGAATATCACTTCCCGAGAGATTGCTAACACTCTGAACATCAATAGAAGTGCCATCCTTAAGCATCTCAAGAAGATGCAGGAAGATCATATCATCCGCAGAGAAGGCTCGCAGAAATCAGGCAAATGGGTTGTCATATCATAATCCTGACCGATAAATATTATGTGGAAGCAAACACGGAAATACTCTTCACCAAACCCTTCGGAATACCGATAAACAGGGATGTTGGCAGAGGTGAAGAGTTCGCAGCAGCTCTTCACCCACTCTTCACCCACTCTTCACCCATATACTTCTACACATCAACGCATAAAGGAGGATACACATCTTCCTATCGATTTTGAGTCCAGGTGAAGAGTGGTGAAGAGCGGGTGAAGAGTTGCTGATGACTCTTCACCTCCCGAAATGCCGATAAACACAGGGGATTTGGGAGGAAAGGTGAAGAGTGAAGAGATTTTTGCAGAATGCTAAACATAAATCATATTGATAGGATTGGGAAATCTGGACTCCCTGTCAGAGATGACTATCTCATAGGAACAGCCTACTGTTCTCTAATCCGCTAGTTGGCTGTTCGCCCCAAACAGCCTACTGGCCATACGCAAACAGCACACTTATCTTTCGGAGATAAATATCAGGATATCGGAGATTTATCTGCAAAAAACAGCCATATCAAAACAAAAACGAAATGAAACTTCCCTGAAATTTGGAGAGTTTAAAAAAATATATTACCTTTGCACCCGCAAAAAATAAGATTATGAACGGATTGTATACTATATTATTATTGGTGCTGAGCAACATCTTCATGACGCTGGCTTGGTACGGACACCTCAAGTTGCAACAAACGGGCGTGAGCAGCAACTGGCCTCTTATCGGTGTCATCGCCTTCAGTTGGGCTATCGCCTTCTTCGAATATTGCTGTCAGGTACCAGCCAACCGCATCGGTTTCGTGGATAATGGCGGACCGTTTAATCTGGTCCAACTCAAAGTGATACAGGAATGCGTATCGCTTATCGTCTTCGCCATCATCGCCAATATCCTCTTTCAGGGACAGGGATTGCACTGGAATCATTTCGCAGCCTTCTGCTGCCTGATTGCAGCCGTTTATTTCGTATTCATGAAATAGCCAGATAAGGAGTTAACTCAATATAACTCCTTATCCGGCTACCTTTTTAGTTTTACACCTGCCCTACACCAGCTTATAGATTTCGCTCGGTGTCTTGCGCTTCAATACTTCCAGCTGGAAGTCCTTGCCGGCTATGATGCCTTTGCTGCGCAAGATCTGCTCCACGGTTTTGCGTGCCAGCTCAGGATGGTTGTTCTCCTCGCTGAGATGACAGAGCCAGACGTGATGAAGCTCCGGTGTAGCATAATTGGCAAGCGCCTCGCCACAATCGTCGTTGCTCAGATGACCGTTATCTCCCAGAATGCGTTCCTTCAGATACTGGGGATAATGACCCTGCTGGAGCATCTCTACACTATGGTTCGCCTCGAGCACAAGATAGTTGGCACGCCCGATAAAGTCGTGCATCTCTTCAGTAATATGACCCACATCGGTGATGAGACAGAAGTTTACACCTCCGCACTCCACGAAATAGCCAACATTGTCGGTACTGTCGTGGGGTACGCCGAACGGAGTAATCTTAAACTCGCCCAGTGTGAAAGTTACGTTCTTCTCTATCACATGAACATGGTTAGGCTCTATCTTCTTTCGAACACAATAGTTGCGCTCGATGCCTTGATGTACTTTACGGGTCGTATATACCGGTAGATGATAGTCAGTACTCAGACTCCCCACCGACTTTACATGGTCGGCGTGGTCATGGGTGATGAGGACGTGATGCACATCCTCGAAGCGAAGTCCATAGTTATGGAAATGCTTCTTCAATATTCTTATTCCTACTCCTACGTCTATCAGTATCGAATCCGTATCAGTGTAAAGATAATAGCAATTGCCACTACTTCCACTGCCAAAGGATATAAATTTCAGCATTTTAATTGTTATTTTCCATGCAAAGTTAGCAAAAAAGATTCTTATTACAAAGTTTTTTACTATCTTTGTGCCGAAATATCGCAAAAAAATAGAATTTTTAAGATTTGAGAATCATGATGAAGAAGTCGATGATAGGTTTATGCATAGCTGTGGCATGCATGACCGCAAGCATATTCAGCCTTTCGGGCTGTGAACCTCACGAAGGCAGCGAGGACCAGCTGAAGGCTGATGTTGATTCGTTTGCCAACAATTATTTCAACTGGCATTTCCCGAAAGCCGTGAAGTATTGCACCCAGGAATCGGAGCGCTGGCTGCATTATGCTGCAAGTAATGTGAACGAGACCGACGTGGAACTGCTGCGCCAGAAACCGGAGGATGCCAGCATCGAGATTACGGATATTGATTTCGGTGATGATGAAACAAGTGCCACCGTTACCCTTACTGTTCATAATTTTCTGCAGATGGACAGCATCGGACAGGATCCGCAGCTCATAGAACAGGCCGATTTCCAACTGCCGATGTGTATGGAAAAGGGGCTCTGGAAGATTAAGTTGGATAAATTGCCTTGAAAAAAGTAAGGAGTTTCTGAGGGGTATCATAATCAAAAAAGATGCCCTACAGAAACTCCTTGCTATAAACTATTAACTATCAACTATTAACTATTAGCTGCATTTAGAACGGCAGACCTACTGCGAAATGGAAGGCGAAATCGCGGTCTAGTTTCGGGTGGATAATCGCCCAATGCTCTTCCTTCGTTCCGTAGGCTGGATTGATCGCCTTCATACCCATATCCAAACGGAGGATGAAGTAATCGAAATTCAACCTGAGACCTAAGCCATAGGCTACAGCTATCTGCTTGTAGAATTCATCTATCTTGAACTGGCCACCAGGCTGATCCTGATAATTGCGAAGTGTCCAGATATTACCGGCATCGATAAACGCTGCACCCTCAAACTTCCAGAAGAGCGAAGTGCGGTATTCTGCATTCAAGTTGAGCTTCACATCACCCGTCTGGTTGATGAAATCTATTCTGCCGTCAGTTCCCTTAAACTTGCCCGGACCTAATTCTCTTACGCCCCAACCTCTTACCGAGTTGGCACCACCCGAGAAATAACGCTTTTCGAAAGGTAGCACCGTACTGTTGCCATAAGGATAAGCCACACCGATGCCCGCATGCAGCGCCAGAGCATTGCGCTTATCAAACTGCATCAGATGGGTATAATCTACATCAAACTTGGCATACTGGGCATAAGCTATATTAAATAATGTACGCTGCCCCTGGCTGTTCACCTTGAAACCGAAAGCCTTGGAAACACCGCTCAGCAGATTGCCCGAACTCTCTACATTCACTCGCACAGCATCTACCCCATCGCTATAACTCAAACCGAAACCCATCTTCATGATAAACAGGTCTTCGTAATTGTAGCGGAGGATGGCATTTCTGTTTTCTGCATTATCGAGATAGTCTCTCTTGAATGTCTCGGATATCCATGGCATATACACATAGTTGAGATCAAGCAGGTCGAAACGCCAGGCCAGGTGATGACGCGGTTCTGTCCAGCGATAACGCCAGGCAGTAGAGAATACGCGGCGATGAAACTCCGGACGGTTCTGAAGATTCCAACTTGCCGACAACTCGCTGTTTGCCGTCTGTCTTCTTCTGAAATTTTTTGAAAGGAAAGGCGCCAAGAAACGAGGGAAAACCAGTTTGCCTTCAACCGAATATTCAGTATAGTTCTGGTCCTGATACCCCTCCAAACCGGTAATAGCCTCGTAAGCTCCACGAAGTTCTATGCTCAGCTGCTCACTACCTCTGAAGAGATTTCGGTTGGTATAAGTGAGCGATGCAGCAGCTCCCAAGTCGCCCGCCGTATTGGTTCCCTCCGGCTGGAAGGCGATGGTAGAAGGCTTGTTGGTACTGATCTGGATATTGCAATCCATCTGCCGGCTGATGCTGTCCCTCTCCATTCCGTTCTCCGTAACCTGATTGCTATCAGGAACTTCAGAGAAACTGATGTTGGTATACTTCACCGCCTGCAAACGGGCGAAGTTGTTATAGGTGCGCTGCAAGGCGGCGGCACTGTAGGGACGGCCTTCTCTGAGGGCAGTGGCATTGAGCAAAACCTGATGGCGCAGATGGATTCGGTCGCTGTCATTACTCAGATAGTTGATGTTTCTGATTTCATATCGGGGATGATCAATCTCAGGAGCATTACTGTTTGCCTTATACTTCATCAGGTGGAGCGTCAGGGCGATGTCCTTCTGTCCCGCAATCGTATCGGCAGAAAACTGGATAAAATCTTTATGAAAGCGGAAATAGCCATCATTGGTCAGAAGGCTGGAGATACGCCTGCGCTCATTATCCAATGTTTCTACCGTAAATCTCATACCCGGCTTAATCTGCTGATTATCGGGGTTATCGAGATGCAGAAGTTGCTGGATATGTTCATCTTCCACTTCATATTTCACCTTACCTATCACAAAAGGTTCTCCGGGATGCAACAGATAGGTAGCATCCAGTTTCTTTCCTTTCTTGGTGGTATAGAGCGACACCCCGGCATGCATGAAGCCCTGGTTCTGCATGGCAGTAAGCAGATCCTGACAGGAGAGCCGCGCCTGCAAAGTATCGTAGATGACAGGCTTCTTGCTGAAAGGATTCTTGAAGAGCGAGAAGAGTTTCGGCTTCTCTTTCTGGCGCACATACTGCTTGAGCGCCCCGGCATTATACCCTGCCGAGTCGCTCTTCACTTCCACCTTATTTAATATATACTCCCCTTCCGGCACCATTTTGCTTGAAGAACAAGATGCTATGAGCAGCGGCAAGGCAAGTAATGAAATCTTCTGTATTTTCAAAATATCTATCGTTTTTGATATGCAAAGATAATGCAAAACAAATTAAATACAAAATATTTAGCACTTTTTATTTTGAAATGTCTATATTTTATGTTACCTTTGCACACATATAGACAAAAAATAAATGATTAGCAAGAATAAAATAAAGTACATACGTTCGCTCGAACTGAAGAAGAACAGGAATAAAGAAGGAAAGTTCGTGGCAGAAGGTTTCAAGGTGGTAGACGATCTGCTCGCTCTGCAACCTGCCGACCTGATTGTGGCTACCGGCGAATGGCTCCGGGGCAAACACTTCGGGGCTGAAACCGAAGTGATAGAGGTTACTGATGAAGAACTGAAGAAGGTAAGTTTCCTGCAACATCCGCAACAGGTACTTGCCGTATTCAGACAGGCAACATCAGGAGATTACTCTATTAATACCAGCGAACTGAGTCTGGCGCTCGACGGCGTTCAGGACCCGGGCAATCTGGGCACCATCATCCGCATCGCCGACTGGTTTGGCATCACCCATATCTACTGCAGTCAGGATACTGCCGACGTATACAATCCGAAGGTGGTGCAGGCCACGATGGGCAGCATAGCAAGAGTGAAGGTAGAATATGGCGACCTGCTGGGACTGGTAGAATCACTTCCAGCCGACGTTCCCGTTTACGGCACCCTGCTCGATGGCGACAACATCTATCAGCAAAAGCTCGAAAACCGAGGACTTATCGTGATGGGAAACGAAGGAAAAGGCATCTCGCCAGACCTGGCAAAGAAGGTAAATCACAAGTTGCTCATCCCTAACTTTCCGGAAGGTAGAGCTACAGCCGACAGTCTGAATGTGGCTATCGCTACCGCCATTACCTGCTCAGAATTCAGAAGAAACTTTTAAAGGTAAAAAAGTAAAAGGGTAAAAAGGTAAAAAAACTTTTAAAGAGTAAAAAGTAAAAGAGTAAAAAAACAAAAGCGATAATTAGAAATTAAAACAAGATAGTTATGGAAGTAAATGAATTATTTAAGCACAGAAGTATAACTTCCTGCATGAGAGCATCATACGATACCATAACAAGTGACTTCAGATCACTTGTAAAACAGACATGGACTACCCATGTTCCATTTGCTGTATTGCTGGCTATCGTACTCTATTTCCTCCTCCCCAACAAACCGCTTCACGATTGGGGAGCCGTAAATCCGATGGCTTCGTTCATCCTGCAAACCATCATTTACGGAGCCACTATCGTAATGGCTATCGTATCATTCTGGCATCTCCTGCCAAGAAAGCAACTGTGTCCTAAGGGCGAAAAGCGCAAGATAAGAAAATCCCTCCTCCGCATTCTCCGCCACTTCGGAGGTTTTTTTCTGACCAGTTTTCTCGGCATGATTATCGTAGGCATCGCTACCTTTATCGCAGCCCTGCCTTCCATCATCCTCATCATCGCACAGTTCTATTCACAGCTCGGTGCGCTTGATGGTGACCCGCTCGGTGTGCCGGGTTATTTCACCCCACTCCTCTTCCTGGTGTTTACAATCACCTTCCTGCTCATCATCTACGCCCTGAGCTGGCTCGGCATTTCACTTGCCTATCAATTCGCCTCTTACAAGGTGCAAGACGAAGAGAAGAAGAGAATGAAGGAAAGCCAGAAGATGGCAACCGCAGAAATTGAAAAATATTAATCGTATTAACATATATAAGAGACATGAAACAGACAAGATTACTCTTCATCGACCGCGATGGAACTCTGATTCAGGAACCAGAGGATGAACAGATTGACAGCTTCGAGAAGCTGGTATTCACCAAGGGCGTGTTCCGCAATCTCTCCTTCATTGCCCAGCACACCGACTACGAGCTGGTGATGGTGAGCAACCAGGACGGACTGGGTACCGACTCCTTTCCGGAAGATACCTTCTGGCCAGTCCACAACTTCATCATCCAGACCCTGGAGAGCGAAGGCATCCACTTTGCCAAGCAGCACATCGACCGCCACTTCCCTGAGGATAACTCGCCGATGCGCAAGCCAGGAACAGGCATGCTGACTGAATATATCGACAACCCTGCCTACGATATGGCAAACAGTTATGTAATCGGCGACCGTGAAACCGATGCCCAGCTTGCAGAAAACCTGGGTTGCAAGAGTCTGATTCTCGGAAAAGACGGCATGGACTGGGATAAGATTGCCGAGATTCTCTTTGCCGGCGACCGTATCGCAGAAGTGAAGCGCACCACCAAGGAAACGGATATCTACATCAAGGTAAATCTCGATGGTTCAGGAAAATGCGACATTTCTACCGGTCTCGGTTTCTTCGACCACATGCTGGAACAGATAGGCAAGCACGGCATGATGGACCTCACCATCCATACCAAGGGCGACCTCTATGTGGATGAGCATCATACCATTGAGGATACGGGTATTGCACTGGGCGAATGCCTGCTGCAGGCTTTAGGTGATAAGCGCGGAATAGAAAGATACGGCTACAGTCTGCCGATGGACGACTGTCTCTGTCAGGTAGCATTGGATTTCGGTGGCCGTCCATGGCTGATTTGGGATGCCGAGTTCCACAGAGAGAAGGTTGGCGAAATGCCAACCGAGATGTTCAAGCATTTCTTCAAGAGTCTGAGTGATGCAGCAAAGATGAACCTCAATATCAAGGCTGAAGGCGGAAATGAGCATCACAAGATAGAAGGCATCTTCAAGGCACTTGCCCGTTCGCTGAAAATGGCGGTAAAGAGAGACATCTACCACTTCGAGCTTCCTAGTTCTAAGGGAATGCTGTAAGGAATTTATAGTTAAGAGTTTATAGTTTATAGATGACTGTTGCTATAAACTATAAACTCTTAACTATAAACTATTATTAGAACTTTGTCATGAACTCCACAACAATCTTATCTTTTTCTGAAACTTTAGCTATACCACCTTTACGATAGAAATATTTCTCGTAGTTGATACGGATATCTGAGATGAATGGCTTGGCAAGGCTCAAGGTTACACCGCCCGTAATACGATGGCGCTTATAATCATTGATCTTCAATGCACCCAGTTCTGTATCAGAACCGCCATATCTTGTACCATCACTGTGGTCGCTCATGAAATCATATCTTGCCAAAGGCGAAACCTTCCTGATAAGGCTCTTAGGATTAGCCACCGGAATATCATAGCATACGAAACCATCGAATGCATGAACATCGTGGAAAGCATCCTTACTGTAATGCTTGTAAAGATACTCAGCCTCAGCAATGAAACCACCCTTGTGGAAGGTGATACCGCCATCATACATCGTTACCGTAACATCAGATGGCTTGATCTTCTGGGTACTCAACACCAGGTTGACATTTGGGAAGAGGAACTGAGCCTTGGCTGAATAGTTAACGCCCTTGGTCCAGTAATCCTTCTGGTTGGTCAAACCCGAACCGTTGAAGATACCGGCATTCACCACAATTGGGAAACCTACATTCCAGGTGTATCCGATTTCGGCACCCACGTCGCGCACGTTGCCCACCTGCTTGGCGATGAACGAGCGGTTGGCGAAGTACTGCTGATGAGGAGAACGGTGAGCATCAATAGTGAATGGCACACGCTCCTGACCAATGGTAAGCTGCAGTGTCTTCCAAGGCTTGATGCGGGTATAAGCATCGAGCATCTTGATCTTACCCTCATCACAGAGATCAATCTCAGCCTTATAACTAACCTCCTTTGTTACATTTCCTGCTACATTGATACGGGCCGTACGCACCTCAAATCGTCCCTCCCCTTCCTCGGTTTGGTATTCATACTTAGAACGGATGGTTCCACCTATCTTCATTGTCTTGACGAATTCAGGCACATTGTTTCCAAGAGAACTCTTTTCTGAGTTTTGGGCATTCATTCCCATCGACACCATAGCGAGTGCCATCAACAGATACGTTTTCTTCTTCATTTTACCTTATTATATATAGCTTAATTGATTGTTACCAACAAGAAAGCAATCCCGTTATGAATTGAAATCCTACAAGATGCCTTTCTATTTCTTTTCGGCTGCAAAGATAAGGATAAAATATTTCTTTCACAAAACATAAGTATTAAAAAAGTGTTACATTGCCTGTTTACAAAGCGTGTAATATGATTGTAACGCCCGTAATATCGATGTAACATCATCGTCACAAACATGTAACCATCTTTTCGCTCTAGTTTAAAAATATCGCCGTACCTTTGCAACCGAAAAGAAATACAATTAACATATATGATTATATGAAGGAAAATAAAAAAGCAATTTTGGAGATTCTCAAGAAGAAGTCCAAGAAAGACGGTAAGTTTGGAAACTTGGTTCTCAACCTCGCCTTACAGAAGATTGACAGCGATAATTTTGAGTTTGACGGCGGGGCAGTCTATACCGCCGACAAGAAGCGCTTGGTTTACTACATGAACCATGATGCCAGTTTTACGATTCCTGAGGGAGTAGAGATTATCGGAGAGATGGCTTTCCGTGGCAAGAAACAATTGGCTCATGTCATCATCCCTAGTACGGTGAAGGAGATTGAACATGATGCATTCTATGATTGTGATGAATTGGATAACATTTATATACCAGCCAGCGTGAAAGCTATCAAAGCATACGCTTTCGCTGAATGCGACAAACTGAAGAAGATTACTTTCGCAGGAACTCCAGAAAAGTTGAGCCGTCATACTTTCGATGACTGCGACCAGTTGCACGACATCATCGTTCCAGCAGGCAGCAGCAAGTTCTTCCGTAAAGAGCTTCACTTTATCGACGGAGATACAGATTTCCTCGTTCTGGAAGTACCAGGCAAAGACTCTAAAGAACCTTCTAAGAACAAGAAGGACGAGAAAGTTTCTGAAAAGAAAGCTAACGCAGAGAAGAAAGAAAAGACTTCTGAAAAGAAAGCTGACTTAGAGAAGAAGGAAGCTGCTCCAGAAAAGAAAGTTGAAAAAAAGAATAAGAAAGAGTCTACAAAAACAAAAACCCACAAACTTTCGAATGTGGTTCAAGAACGGACTGAAAGCCCAAAAGCCCCGACGTATGGAAAGACATTAGAAAGTTAAATAACTCTATAATTAGCAAACGACTATGACCAAAGAAGAATTACTCAAAAAGGCATACGTAGAACGCGATATCAGTTGGATGTACTTCGACCATCGCATTCTCCAGGAAGCAGAGAAAGAGTACGTTCCATTGTTGGAGCGTCTCTCTTTTCTCGGTATTTATTCCAATAACCTTGACGAGTTCTTCCGTGTCCGCGTGGCATCACTCAACCGCATGCTCAACCAGAAGCTCGACAAGGATACCGAACAGCAGATTAAGAAATCACTTAAAGCAATTAATAAACTCAATGAATCTTATTCGAAAGAATACACTGAGGCGGTGGATACGGTTTTCCGAGAGCTTGAAGTACACAAGGTTCGCCTGCTCAACGAAGACCAACTCAACGACGAGCAGAAGGAATTCCTTACGCAGTTCTTCTACGACAAGCTCAATGGTTCTGTCAACCCTATCTGGCTCAATGAGATAGACGACCTCTCCACACTGGAGGACAACCGCATTTACCTTGCCGTAGAAAAGGCTGAGGATGACAAGAAGAAGAAATATGCCGTAGTAAAGGTACCAGATAGAGTTTACGGACGCTGGGTAAAGGTGCCGGCAAGCGAGGGGTTTGACAACATCATGTATCTGGACGATGTAATCAGATACTGCCTACCTCTGGTATTCCTCGGTTTCAAGGAGAGCACCTACCGTGCTTTCAGTTTCAAGTTTACCAAGGATGCCGAAATGGAGATGGACAATGATGCCGACTTCGGAACCATGGAGAAGATTGCACTGGGTGTAAACAGCCGTAAGAAGGGTGAAGCCGTGCGCGTAATCTACGATCAGGAGATGCCGAAGGAACTCCAAAAGAAACTCCGTGAGCGATTGAACGCCAAAGAACTGGATGCTTCACTGGCTGGCGGAAGATACCAGAACCACAAGGATCTGATGTCGTTCCCAGATTGCGGACACAAGGAACTGAAGTACGAGAAGTGGGCTCCTATCATGAAACCGGAGTTCCTCTCCAACGAGAGCATCCTCGACCAGATTCGTGAGAAAGACCGTTTTATCCATGTACCCTACCATAGCTTCAACGGCTACATCCGTGTGCTCCGTGAGGCAGCTATCAAACCCGAGGTGAAGGCAATCAAGACCACCCTCTATCGTCTGGCAAAGGATTCAAAGGTAGTAAAGGCGCTCATTACCGCTGCCCGCAACGGCAAGAAGGTAACAGCCGTAGTAGAACTTCTGGCACGTTTCGACGAGGAGAGCAACATCAAGTGGAGCAAGCGCATGCAGGAAGAGGGCGTGAACGTAATCTTCGGTGTAGAAGGACTGAAGATTCACTCCAAGCTGCTCTATATCGAATCAAAGAAGGGCAACATCGCCTGTGTGGGAACCGGAAACTTCCACGAAGGCAATGCCAAGATCTATACCGACTATCTGATGATGACCGCCCGTACTAAGCTGGTAAACGAGGTGGCTAAGGTATTCGATTTCATCGACCGTCCATTCTCACCATTCCGCTTCAACGAGCTTCTCGTATCTCCAAACTCCATGAAGAGCCGCATCCTGCGCATGCTTGATACAGAAATCAAGAATGCCAACGAGGGCAAGGAGGCTTGGGTGAAGATGAAGATCAACCACATCACCGATACCGATATGGTAACCAAGCTCTATCAGGCATCGAAGGCTGGCGTGAAGATAGACATCGTGATCCGCGGCAACTGTTCGCTGGTGCCAGGCATCGCCAAGCTCAGCGACAACATCCGCTGCGTGGGCATCATCGACCGCTATCTGGAGCACAGCCGTATCCTCATCTTTGCCAACGGAGGCAAGCCAAGATACTTCATCGGTTCTGCCGACTGGATGCCTAGAAATCTCATCAACCGCATCGAGGTTCTCACCCCGGTATATGACGAGGATATGCAGGCAGATCTGCTCCGCACCATCTCCTATGGTATGAGAGATACGATGAACGGCAGAGTGGTAGATGGCAAGGGCGGCAAGGAGTTTGTGGAAGGCGAACCATTCCGCAGTCAGGAAGAACTTTATAAGGCATATAAATAATAAAGCATATAAATAATGATGAATTTAGCATCCATTGATATCGGCTCAAACGGAGCCCGACTCCTCATCAAGCGCTTCGATCCCGAGGCAATCCGAGAGGAAGACCGCATCAAAAAACTCATGTTCATCCGCATCCCATTGCGATTGGGTAAGGATGTATTCACCCTGGGAAAGGTTTCCAAGGAGCGTGAGAAGATGATGCTCCACATGATGAAGGGCTTCAAGCAATTCATGAAACTCAATGACGTAGAGGCATTTCGCGCCTGTGCCACTTCAGCCATGCGCGATGCCGAGAACGGCAAGAAGGTGCTCAAGAAGATAGAGAAGCAAACCGGCATCAAACTCGAAATCATCAAGGGGCAGGAGGAGGCACAGCTCCTCTACAACAACCTGGTAGAGAAAACAGACTCCAACGAGGGCAGCTTTGCCTACATTGATGTGGGCGGTGGTTCCACGGAGGTGAGTATCATCCATGACGGTGTGCTCGCCGAAAGCTATTCCTACAACATGGGTACTCTGAGAATGCTGAGCGGCAAGGTGACTGCCGAAACCGAAAAGCTCTTCAAGGAGAACCTGACGAGATATGCCGAGCAATACGGCGACATCAGGATCATCGGTTCGGGTGGCAACATCAACAAGTTGAACAAGCTGGCACGCCACAGCAAGCAGGACTCCAAAAACCTGACGCTTGCCGAACTGAAGCGTCTCTATTCGATGATGCAGCCCCTGAGCATCGAGGAGCGAGAGATTTCTTTCTCCCTGAAGGAAGACCGTGCCGATGTCATCATTCCTGCCGCTGAGATCTTCCTCAAGGCATGCGAATACCTGAAGTGTGAAAACATCATGGTGCCCAACATCTCCCTCGCCGACTCCATCGTGGATGGACTCTATGAGAAGATGATGGCAAAAACAGAGGAATAAACCACTTCATCCACAAATAAAAAAGATCCGAGACAGACTGGCTAGAAATAGCCGCTGTTTCGGATCAACTTTTTTATAATTCGGATAAAAGAGGTATTTGCTATACTTCAGATAAGAGAGTAAGTACGTATCCCTTTTTCTTCAGCGACTCAATCTTAACGGTCGCATCATGCTGAAGAGCATGACGGAGATACGTCATCTGCACATTCACAGCCAGGGAGTTGGCATAGCTCACGGTTCCCCACACCGCCTCCTGTATCATCTCCTTGCTTACTACATTACCGATATTCTTCGCCAGCAGACGGAGGATGTCGGCTTGTCGGCTGGTGATGAGCACACGAGAGGAACGGGTACGAAGTTCATTGTTATTATAGCAGAAGGTGGTTTCACCGAAATGATACACCTCCTCTTCTATCGTCTCACTCTCATTCATAGAGAACCGCTCCTCTATTCTTGCCAACAACTCTTCCGGATAGAAGGGTTTGGCAAGATAATCGTTTGCCTTCAGGGAGAAACCTTTCAGTCGATCGTTCTTCTCCGTACGGTCGGTGAGAAAGAAGATAAGCACCTTCGGGTCGATGGTTCTGATGCGCTCAGCCACCTCATAGCCATCCATCTCCGGCATATTGATGTCGAGCAATACCAGGTCGGGCTTCACCTCCGGGAACTGTTCCCATGCCTTCTTGCCATTTCCGGCATAAGTCACGTCGTAGCCATGCTGCTGAAGGAAACTCTTCAGCAACATGGAATACTTCAAGTCATCGTCTGCAAATAATATCTTGATCATTTTTTCTGTTGTTTATAGCGTTAAACCGGATGCATCAGGAGTGTTGCGGGATGACTATTGAAATCCTGGTTCCCTTGCCCACTTCGCTCTGCATCATTTTTCTACCCCCATGGGCCTTCACAATCATATCCACAAAACTCAAGCCCAAGCCGATGCCCGGCTGCATCATATCCGGGTAAGTATTGCTGCGATAGAACTTCGTCCAGACTCTCTGCTGCTCGTCGGACGAAATTCCGATTCCATTATCTGATACAGAAATCATGACTTCCCCCTTCCCGGTATCTCGGCAGGCAACATGGATATTGACTATGTCTCCAGAATACTTCACCGAGTTCTCCATCAGGTTGCTGACCACATTCAGAAGCTGGTCTCTATCTCCCATCATCAGGTCGGAAGTGCGCTGGTAATCGAGCGAAACATTCACCTCCTTCTGTCTGTTCTTTCGATACACAGCCACCAGATTCTGCAAGGCGGCATGGATATCGAAAGACGTTATCTGGAGCGGGATATGTTCCTCTGCCCTGATTACTTCCCGGAGTTTGGCGAGATAAGCAGTCAGGTTATCGCTCTCCTCTCTTACCGTCTCCATGATGAGAGCATTCTCATCCTTCTCATCTGTCTTTTGAGCAGAGAATACAGATACACACATCTTCAGCGTCTGCACGGGGCGTTTCAGCTCGTGAATCATCGTATGCACAAAGTCGCTTCGCATCTTATCCACCTTCTTCTGCAGGAGCATCACCTTGATGAGATAAGCTATGCTCAGGAGAAGCATGATGGTAACCAGCAGACTTCCTATCATCTGCCACATCATTCCCTTCAGGATGGGCAGCATCGGCACCTGCATCCTCATTTGCATCGACTGATACTGGATAGGATTGAAAGGCACTTCTACCAGCATTTCGTGATGAAACAAGGTAGGAGGCTCTACGATTCTTGTCTGCCACAGACGATGCTTTCTTGTCTTCATCTCTGCCCCGATGAAATCATTGCCCAGTTTCCTACTGATGAAACGGTCAAAATGCGCCTTGTCAAAGTGGGTAAGCTGGTAAGTGATGTAAGTATTCAGGCAATCAAAAGAATTGTTGAAATCCGTCTCACGCAAATCGAAAGTATCTCTCTTCTCCATCACGTTGCCGAATCCCGGCTTGCTATACACCACTCCACCAATGATTGTATCCGTATCCAGCGGAGAGCAAATCGTAGTACAGGGACTCTTGTAGTCTGAAAAATATGCCGTAACGACATAACCGATATGTGATTTTTCTTTTACCGCTGCTCCGATATTTGTCTGATAAGTGACTATTGCCTGTTCCGCCTTTTCGGCATTTTTCTTCCCCATCTCTCCCATCGAATAGGTCACGCTATTGTATAGCCAATAGGTCTGCAAGCCTATCAGCAGGAAAGAGGAAAGGATGGCGAGCAGCCAGACTTGTTTGATTCTTCTATTCATATCATTTTTTCTTTTCTTGATGCAAAGGTACAAAGATTTCACTATATATAATAAGGTGAAGCAAGATTATTTTGCCAGCGTAATGTTTCAGTAATGATTATTTGCGATTTTGAGCCCGAAAAGCTGTTCCTTTGCAGACGAAAACAAAAAGCAAGGAAGAAAATGAAGAAAGAAACAGTTATATGTGCGATGCTAGCCACCGCCACCTGTGCAACAGCACAAAACGGGAAATTCCCGACATCCGGAGTTTCCGCAGACTCAGTACAGACGGAAAAAGATTCAATCAAAGCTGATAAGGAGGCCGAGATTCAAGCCGTAACCGTAACAGGTCATCGCCCGATGTACAAGATGAGAAACGATGCCTTGGTTACCCGTGTCCGCAACACTCCTTTGGCAAAGGAGCCAACGCTGGAAGATGTATTGAAGCACATACCCGGCATGAAACAAACCTCCGATGGAACTCTGGAAGTAAACGGACTGGGAGCACCCACCATCTATCTCAACGACAAGAAGGCTACCTCTGCCGAACTCGCTCATCTCGATGTGAAGCTGATAGATGAAATAGAACTCATTACCACTCCTGGTGCAAAATATGATGCAACGACGGGAGCCGTACTGAGAATCCTGACGAGAAGAACAGACGAGGGTATATTCGGCAAGATGCAGGTGTATGATAAATTGAGCGAGGTGAACACCAACCACGAGGAATTGACCCTGGGTTGGGTAACGAAGAAGATTTCGCTCACAGGATTTTACGGCTACACAGACAACCGATACAATGTGCATCAGCCACAGGAAGCGCTCGTAAGAGCCAAAGATGGCGAATATCTCTTCGGAACCGACCGCCATGGCAAGAACAAGGCAAATTATAACGCTACGGAACTCAACTTCGACTGGTTGCTCAGCAAGCAACACGAAGTGGGAATACAATGGGAAGGGCTTTGGCTGAATGGCGGCAGAAGCGAGAAACAGCAGCAGTACTATCGCTATCCTAACCCAGCAGGAGAAGATACAAATAGAGAGATGAAGCTTTCTGATGCGGATGGCGAGATGAAGTATTTTGATGCGGAGAGCCAGCAATGGGGACACCAGCGCAGTCACCACTTCAACCTCTTCCATCTGGCTAAATGGTCGAAGCATTTCTCATCACAGATTTATCTGGACTATGCCAGGAACAAGGATTCTGACAGCCAGCCTATCACGGAGAAAGAAGGTAGCGAGATGCAGGAAACCCTCAACCGTTCCAATTCGCGCTACGATATCTATAGTGGAAGATTCGAAGTCAAGCAACTCATCTCTGACAAACATTCCATCAACTTCGGTGGCGAATGGAGCCTGATGGAAGGTAAGGGAAAAACCGAAAGTTCTGCCGATATGCTTGGAACTACGGAATACAAAAACCATGATACCAAGACGGCTGCTTACCTGCAATATCAGGGTGAAGCTGGCAGATGGAGCTGGTGGGCAGGCATCCGATACGAGCATCTCACATCCCGATACACCAATCTGTCGGAGGAATCTCCCGATAATATGGAGCGTCATTACGACCAATGGTTTCCATCGTTCGGTATCTCTCTCAACGAACCATCGTGGCATCACTCGCTCAGCTTCCGAACTACCACCGCCCGACCTTCTTTCAGTCAGCTCAGTGGGAACATCTACTATATCTCGCGCTTTCAGTATCAGATCAGCAATCCGAAGCTGCAGCCTGTCAACACCTATCGTCTGACCTACTCCGTGCAGTGGAAAGATTTCATGGGAATGCTGAGATACACCCGTACCGACCACTCCATCATGTACATTCATGAAGTGCCGGAGGACAAGCCCGTGAGATACGTGAGTACATTCATGAACTTCAACAAGATGCAGAAATACATGGCATATCTCAACTGGGGTCACGTCTTCGGCTGCTGGCGTCCGAATGTCAATGCAAGCATCACTTACCAGCGCTTCTCCGTAAATGATCATAGAGAGCTAATCAGTTACAACGGAGCAACTTGGAATGCATCGTTTGACAATTACTTCACGCTACCAAACGACTATCAGCTGTCACTCTCCTACAGTTTTGACAACGGAGGACAAGTGGGCAAAACGAAGTTCAGCCCCACTCAGAACTGGAGTCTTGGTGCCAACAAATCGTGGATGGACGGCAGATTACAGGTTGCCTTCAGTGCCAACGACCTCTTCCATCAGCAGCTCTTCAAGGAGCGAACCCACGAGCATGCCGTTGACTTCTCCCAGACTGAGGATTACAAGCTATGGAGCTACAAGTTGACCGTAACCTGGAAATTCAACAAGCGCAAGGGAAGATACAACGGCATGAACAGTGCGGAAGATGAATTGAACCGACTATAGCCGGACAAGACTCTCTTGTCTTAATGATCTTTATAATTTCAAGTATCCGGGTTATCCCACACCCAGCAGTTCTACTTCGAATATCAGGGTAGAACCGCCTGGGATGCCCGGCTGCGAGAACTTGCCGTAGCCCATTTCGGCTGGGATGTAAAGTTCCCACTGGTCGCCCACGTGCATCTGCTGCATGGCAACAATCCAGCCATCTATCAGGTCGCTCAATCGCATGGCGAACGGCGTACCGCCACGGCTGGAATCAAACTTCTTGCCATTGATGGTCCAACCGGTATAATGAGCCGTCACGATGCTGCGTCGGCTAGGCTGTGCTCCCTTCGGGTCGCCCTGCTTCAACACCTTATAATATATACCACGAGGCAGCGCCATAACGCCCTCCTCCTTTGCCTTTTCCTCCAGCCAACGCTTGTTGGCCTCAACATATTCTCTTTTTGCCATAAATCTATTTGATACTTGATATACTATGATTTTTGCGCAAAGTTACAAAAATCTATCGTATCTGCAAAAGAAAAAGGGGAACTTTTTTTCTTTTATCAAAGAAAAGCAGTACCTTTGCACCCTAATCAACCAAAAATACGATATGCCACAATTACTACATATTGCAATTATTGGTGGGGGTGCCGCAGGATTCTTTGCGGCGATAGAGGCCAAGCGCAACTTCCCTCACGCCGACATCACGATTTTCGAGAAGAATTCGAAGGTTCTCGCCAAGGTGGAAATCACGGGAGGAGGAAGATGCAATCTTACCAATTCCTTTGACGAGATTTCCGACCTGAAACAGGCGTACCCTCGCGGACATAAACTGATGAAACGACTCTTCAAGAGATTCGACTACCAGCATGCCTTCGACTGGTTTGAGGAGAACGGCGTGCCTCTGGTTACACAGGAAGACCAGTGTGTGTTTCCGCAAACGCAGGATTCACACAGCATCATTAACTGCCTGGTGAATACCGCCAAGCGACTGGGCGTGAAGATACAATGCAATCATCAGCTCACCGCCATCACCGAACTGGAGGATGAGCGCCTGCTCCTGGATTTCAAAATTTCAAAAGGAAAGGGAAATCTATCGGGTGCATCTTCTGTCTCTCATCCCGTTTCCGAAATCAGGCAGATTGCCTTCCACCGGGTAGCCATCACCACGGGCGGTCATCCGAAGATAGAGAACTTCAAGCATCTCTCTGATTTAGGACATGCGATAGAGCAGCCTATCCCATCGCTCTTCACCTTTAACATTGCCGACAAGGCTTTCAAAAATCTGATGGGCACGGTGGTAGAGCCTGTATATACCAGCATTCCGGGCACCAAGCTGAAGGCTGAGGGTCCGCTCCTCATCACCCATTGGGGCATGAGCGGTCCTGCCGTGCTGAAACTCTCATCCCATGCAGCCCGCCATCTGCACGAGAACAACTATCAGATCAAAATTTCCGTGAACTGGGTACACGAGAGCAACCGCTCGCTGGTGGAAGAGAACATCCAGGGCATCATCATCGCCAACCCGCAAAAGCAGCTAGCTAGCATCCGCCCTTACAATCTCCCATCCCGCTTCTGGCTCTTCCTGATTCAGAAAATGGGATATGCACCCGAAAAGAAATGGAGCGAAATGGGAAAGAAGGGTTGCAACCTGCTGATAGAAACCCTCACCAACGACCTCTATCAGGTAAACGGCAAGGGAGCCTTCAAGGAGGAGTTTGTTACCTGTGGCGGTATCAGCCTCAGCAACATCGACCTGCATACCCTGGAGAGCAAGGTATGCCCTCACCTCTTCTTTGCCGGCGAAGTGCTCGACATTGATGCCATCACCGGCGGCTTCAATCTGCAGGCAGCCTGGACCACGGGATATGTGGTGGGACAACATATCGGAGAATAGCCTATTCCTTTTTCGATACAAAGTCTTTCACGATGCGGGTGTATTCCTCGTGATGGTCGCGATATGCCATAGCATGAACGGAGCCTTTGGCGATGAAGATAGCTTTTCTGCCCTTCGTCTTTGCCTCGTAAAGGGGATGCAGCATGGCGTAGGGCACGAAGGCATCCTTATCGCCATGGATAAAGAGCATCGGTTTGGTGCTCTTGCGAACCTGCTCTATCTGCTGCGCCTCGGCAAACGACCAGCCGTAGCGATACTGGCAAAGGGCAGAAGTGGTATTCATCAGCGGGAAGGCAGGCAAGCCAAACTGGTCTTTGAGCTGAGCGGAAAACTCATCCCACACGCTGGTATAGCCGCAATCCTCCACAAAGCACTTCACGTAATCGGGAGTCTTCTCTCCCGATACTGCCATCGTGGTTGCCGCACCCATCGAAATACCATGAATCACCTGACGGGTATTCATCACTCTTCGTTCTTCATTTTTCACTCTTTGTTCTTCACGCTTCACTTTAAAAATCTCATTGGCGATTTCCGACCATCTGATCACATCCCATCTATCCTTCCATCCCATCTGGATATGATCGCCCTCGCTCTCTCCATGTCCATACAGATCTGGCAGGAGCACATTATACCCCATATCGTGATTATAGAGATAGGCGATGTGCAGCATTCCCTCGGAGCGCACCTGATAGCCATGCACCACCACGGCTGTCTTTTCCGTAGTCTTCGGTGCATAGAGATAGATGGCATGTGCCTTGTAGCCCGACGGCATCGTGACAAAGGTATCCTTCACGCAATGGTGCTGATACACAGAGTCCATCCAGCCAATCATCCAGGGGCACTCGTTTTTCATTCTGTTCTTCCAATGCTCAGCCGTCATTCTCTCCTCCTTCGGATAGTTGAGCGAATAATTGAGCATATAGTTGCTGGCACCATACAGTCCCAGCATCACGAGCACCACCAGGCCCAGAGCCGAAGCGATGCCTATCTTTTTCTGTTTCATCTTCATTCTTATTGCCATTACAAATATCTATTATAGAGTTTCCGCTGCAAAATTAAGGAAAAAGATGGAGATGGCAAAGAAACAGAGGAAAAAATCCTGTTAAATTGAAACTATAATCTGCTCTTTTCTGCATTACCAGCACCCGTACCCTTATACTTGCTCTTGGTGGCATTGAAGTTATAAGTTACCGTCAGAGCAAAAGAACGAGAATTCATCTTGCACTTCTTGAACATAGACATACATGTGGCAAATGACTTCTGATTATCGTTCAGACCATGGAAGAGATCGTTTGCCTCCAACTGAATGCTAAGACTTTTCTTTAGGAACATCTTCTTGACAGAAAGATTCAAAGCACTGACACTACCCACTTCTGAGAAGCCAGAACTATGAGATGAAGATATGAAATAATCTACATTAGCCGACCAATCGTGATTCAAGGAAAACCAGTTGTTCAACCGAACAGAGAATTGAGGCTTGCGGAGATTACCATGATAACCATACTTCTCACCATTCACAAACTGTTGTTCAAAATCCAACTCCCACATCGGATGCCAGAAACCAAACACAGGAGTTGTCACTAAAGATAAGTCCATCACTTGTAAATAATCTATATTATAGGGCTTACTAAGCAGAATATCTGAGGTTGTATCATATAGCATTTCAAGAGTGGTGATAGCATGTTTGTTATAACCATAATTGGCAGAAAATCCTAACCAACCATACTGAACATCCCATCCTAAATTATATATATTGGTAGGAAGCAAGGAAGGATTGCCACCCTCGTAAATATAACGGTTGTCATATCTGGTAAAACCGGAAAGGACATCATAAGAAGGACGCTGAGTTTTCATCGATGCACTCCACTCCATCTGAAGTTTCCCCTTCTGATAACCAAGAGAGAATGTAGGAAACACATTATCGTATGTCCTACTCATCTCCCGTTCAGAGCAGTCATGACTTACATGCTCATATCTTGCTCCAGCCTGTAAGCCAATATGATTGCCTATAGCCAGATCGATATTGGCAAATGCAGCAAAGTTTTGCTCTTCTATCCTACTGTCAGAAGTGGCGATATACTCCTGTTCGTTCTGATAGAAATTATGAACATGACTATTGGTATATTCTGTTCCAACATTGAGATTTACTTTTTCAGAAAGAGGATAACCCAATTCCAACTTACCAGCCAACATGCGGCGTTTGTTTCTTGTTATACTGTTCACATCACGTGAGCCAAGTTCCTCACTCATTTCTACGGCATCTTGATAAGTCTTATCAGAAGACCAAAGAGCGGTAGCGTTCAGATTCACACTCATCTTGCCCAGTTTTCCCTCATAGTAGGCATCCGCCTCATGAACAGGACCTTGAATCGTACTACTTTCATCGTCATCATACTTCACTTTGCCTGCATGCTTCCCATCTTCCTTCACCTCATAGTCTGACTGCAGATTAAAATATTCATAGGTATTATTATAGACACTATAGAAGACACCAAATGAATTGTTATCATCTATCTGGTAGTTCATTCCCCATTTTCCGTATGGATTATGGGAACGCAACGTTCCTGAATAGGGCATCGCCAAGTTTACCTGATGCTGATTACCCATAATCGTGGTCTCCGTAGTTTGAGAAAGATGACGATAGGTATCATTCCATGCCAAGAGCGAGAAGATATCCAAGCCACCCCTGCGATAATTGAGATTTAAATTCTCTATCCAATTATTCTTTTCGACAAAGGAATACTTGGAATAGAGACTGCCACTCAAACCCGTTCCCTGTTTTTTGATGGTATGTATGCGAATAACAGACCCCACCTCGGCACTATATTGTGCACCAGGATTGGTAATGACATCCACACTTTTCACTTCCTTAGAAGAGAGATGCTGCAATTCCTTGGTATCGGTAACTTTTCTGCCATTGATATAAATCTCAGGAGTACCTTTTCCGAATACGCTACAACCTCCATCGGCGTTCACTCTTACACGAGGAATCTGTTTCAATAAGTCGGAAACCATACCTACATCGCTCAACAATGTACCCTGAACCTGGGTCTGGAATCCACCATGGGTCAACTTGGTACGAGGGCGAACCGCCTTTACTATCACCTTCTGCAGGTTCATCGTTGCCTCCTTCAGAGTAATTGAACCAATCTTACCTGTATTATATGTATTGCTTGTCGTAATATAGCCCACGCAACTAACTCTTACTATCGCCTTTCTGGCTCCGCAGGGAATCACGAACTGGCCGTTCTCATTCGTCACACCGCCATTTATCAATGAAGAATCACGAACATTCAGCAGGGCTACATTGGCGAAATCTACAGGGCGATGATGCGCATCTACAATGCGACCTATCATCTTGGTGGGAGTCTTCTGCGTACACTCCACAAAGATGTTTTCGCCATCTATCGTCATCTTCATCGGATAGAAGCCCATGATCTGGCGGATGGCATCCGGAGCTGTTCGCTTCACGATACTTGTGGTAACCGTGAAATCTTCCAGTTCATCATACATAAAGTTGATACGATAATCCTTGGTGCTCTTGGCAAGGATGGTGAGTGCTTCTGACATAGAAGTGTTGCGGAAGCTGCGGGTGATGCGTTGGGCATAGATGGTCTGAAGAGAAAGGCTCATCAGACCTGCCAGCAGCATGATATATCTTAATTTTTTCATCTTATTCCACGATTAAAGTTTGACCTTCATGACGAATATTCACTTTCTCGAAATGATTCAACAGTTCGATGATAGCATCCAGACTCATGTTCTTCTCCAGTTGCAGGAAGAGACGGATATGGCGAGCCGACTCGTTCTGATAAGTTACCTGGAGATGGAAATGCCCGGCAATAGGAGTAAGGATATTCTGAAGCTCAGCGTTTTCGTAAACCAATGGGAGCTGGGCAAGACTTGCAGAATCTGTCTTTTCTTCTATGTTGGATTTCTGAGGAGCAGAAACCTGCTGGATAGAATCCTTTTGGGATGCCACGAGTTCAGTATTGCTGTTATCTGATGGCTGATGAGAACGGGTTACCAGATGAATGGCTGCAAAGGTGATGCCGGAGACAACAAGGACGGCTGCAACGGCAGCCACCTTTCTCATCGGACTCCAGAGAGAAAACAGCTTGGCAGTTTGCTGGGTTTCTGCATTCTGACTCATCTCTTCTTTCTGCTGCTTTTCTTCTTTCAGCTTCTCCCATTCTGCATCAATCGAAGGCATCTTCATCTTTTCCTTCGACATGGCGAAATCCAGAGACTGTCGGGTCTCTATCAGCTGTTGATAGAGTTCGTTCACTTCCTTATCGCCCAGAAGTTCATCCTTTTGGGTTTCGGAATACTTTTCGGGATGCTCCAGGAGATTGAGAAGCATATCCCATTTCTGAGAATCCATTTTCTGAGGATTTATGTCAGATAATTCATGTTTCATTTTCTTTTCCTTTCTTCATTTTAGGGTTCCATTGTAAGGACGTCTTCAGACAATAGAATCATGGTTATGCTATTTTCCTTTCAACTTTTCTCTGAGCGTTCGCAAACCTTTCACTATATGCTTGTTCACTGCCGAGACGCTGATGCCCAGCTCCTCCGCCGTATCCTTATACGACATTCCTTCCCGATAGCACAATCGGATGACGGAAGAAGTCTGGTCGGTCAGGTCATGGTCAATGCAATCCACCGCAGCCTGCCATCGCTCTTCCAGACGAGAAGGTTCTTCCTCCGTCAATTTCTCTTCCGAGAGAGGAAGAAGCCGTTTCAGTCGTTCATCTCTTTTCTTTCTGGCTATAAGATTGATGCAGGCATTTTTCACGCTCCGCATCAGGTAAGCCCGGTCTGGAACCAGCTGTTTATCCCACAATCTGGAGAACACATCGCTCACCACATCCCTCGCCTCCTCATTATCATGGAGCAAGGCAAAGGCGAAGCGATACATCTGCTCGTAATGGTCGTGGAACAGCCGTTCCATCCGCTGTTCATTTTCTTCTGTCATCACGTCATTTTCTTCTTGTTTCTACTCTTATATACAAGCTTTCCTGAAATCAATTACCCCTAAAATGAAGAATTCTTCTATTTTTTTTGGAAAAACCGATGCAAAGGTAATAAAAAACTAGATAAAAGCTTGCTCTTTCGAATAAAATTGATTTAAAATTCTTCGGCATGTGGAGTGATTTGGAAGAACTCTTAGGTAGAAAAGTTGATTTGGTATCAGAAGGAACCTTACTCCCTTTTGCACAGGAATCAGTAGAACGTGATAAAATCTTAGTATATGAGAGAACGAAGTAGAGATAAAAACCGCTTAGAGCACAACAAATAAAGGAGTATCTAACAGAAGAGAAGTAAAAAACATCGGTCAAGCAAAGAGCAAACCAATAAGGTTTTGCCTTCGCTTGACCGATTGTCATATATTCATTGTTTATTAAAAGAGTTTCTTTCTAACAAAAACTACAAGCGGCTCTTTTCTTCATTACCAGCACCCGTACCCTTATACTTACTGCGCTTGGCATTGAAATTATACGTAACCTGCAAGGAGATGCTACGAGTATAGTTGTAGCAGTCTTTCATGGTACCCGAACCCTGTCCGTACATCGTCCAACGTTCCTTTGTAGTCTTGAAGATGTCATTTGCAGAAAGATAAATGATCCATGTGCGATTGGCAAACGACTTGTCGAACCGCAGATCGACGCTGTAATTACTCTTCATCATAAGAAATCCATCTGCATTGGGGGTTGCTGCATTCAGGCTGATAGCCGCGTTCATGGTTTCTGAAAGAGCGAAATTATTGTCGAGCAAGCACAACAGCAAAGGTCTGCTTAATGCCTTGCTGGCACCATACTTCCTGGTATCGAAGAACTGCTGTTTATAATAGAATCCCCACGTAGGACGGAAGATGCCAAGCTTTGGCGAAACATTGACAGAAGCATAAAGCAGCTGCTTATGGTCGAAATTCAACGACGTACTATAAGCAAATTCCTTTCCAGGATAGATATACTTGGTCCACTCTATCACATCCATCAGATATTTATACCCTGTGGAAACATTCAGCCACTTATATGTCATCATTGCCTCAACATTGAACACCTTCTCCGGTTGCAAGGTAGGATTTCCGCCTTCATAAAGGAAACGGTTGTCAAACTGCATAAAGTTGCCTAACTGTCGATAACTTGGACGATTTATTTTCTCGTTGACATTCAACTGCCAATTCCAGTTACCTTTGTTCCATGATATGCTGAGGTTAGGAAAGAAGTTGCTGTATCTTCTGCTCACATCATCCTGCTTGACTCCACCAGAGAAATAGTCGCGAATGATATTCTCGTAACGCACACCAAGACCAATGGTCCACTTGCTGAGGGACAGTCCATATTGTGCAAAGCCAGCAACATTTCTTTCATGGATATCCGTCTCTGTAGATGGCACCAACTGCTCTTCATTCAGGAACGTTCCATGAGAGTCGGTCTTCGACAGCTCTGTTCCTAAAGAAACATTTCCTTTCCACAGAGGAATATTCACAACCAACTTGCCTGCCCACATATCGCTATTCTGACGATTGCTTGAGTGTACCTCCTGATTGCCCAACTCCTTGCTGCTTTCAATACTCTCGTCACTACGTCTGTTATTGACCGTATAGTATGTGGCATTGAAATCGATACCTACCTGTCCTATCTTTCCCACATAATAAATTTCTGCCTCATGTGAACCAAGGTGAGGCTTTGCAACCTTATTCTGCCCAATGCTACCCTGTGCCACACCATTCAGAAATACATCCTGTTGGCTAGCACTATTCGTCCTGCCATTCAACATGCCATAGTATCGATAAGAGCCACCGATAGAGTTGCTGTCGTTGAGCGAACAGTCGGCTGAGAGATATTCCGACAAGAAGCGGTTGTTGGTATCCAAATTAAAATGCTGGTCGTTGTGATAATGTTTGTCGGGCAAATTGATATCGGTGTTCAGATGATTATCCTCACCAACATGATAGTCCCTCGTCCATAAGCTATTGGCTATCTCGAATTTTCTGGTCTGATACCGGGCGTTGATAAGCTCGTAATCAGATATCCATTTGTTGTATTTACCCAAAGCATCCGCGCGTAAACTGAACCCATTGGCACGGCGCTCTTTGGTACGGATACGAATTACCGACTCCACCTCGGCATCATATTCTGAACCTGGACTTGTAATCACGGAAATCGACTTGATATTGTCGGGAGTGATGTTTACAATCTCATTATTGTCATTCACTCGCTTGTTGTTGATATAGACAATCGGTGTGCCTTTTCCAAACACGGATATCTTTTGTCCATCAACAGAGACACGTGGCAACAGGTTCAGGACATCAAAAGTGTTTGCCATCTTAGAAAGCAAGGTATGCTCGACGGCAACCTCCACTCCTCCAGGCGACATTTTATACTGAGGTCTTTCACCCTTCACGACAACTCCCTTGATAATCATCGTTTCGGGCTGCAATTTGATGATTCCCATTTCCGGATTGCTGTATATACGGCTGATTGTCTTATAACCAACGTATGTGATACGGGCTAACACCTTCCGGGAATTACAAGGAATGACAAATCTTCCATTCTCATTGCTCACACCATGCCCTACGATTGTGGAATCAATGGGCGACAACAAGGTTATATTTGCATATTCGGCAGCATTGCCACTCTCATCTATAATACGTCCCTTATAACGAAGGGTTGTCTTCTGCGCACACTCCACCATGATATTATCCTCCACCTGCGTCATTCTGATGGGATAGAATCCTATCAGTTGCATGATGGCATCGGGAACACTCTGGTTTCTGATGCTCTTGGTTACCCTGAAATCCTCCAGCTCATCATACACGAAGTTGATGGTGTACTTATGCTGGCGGGCGTTCAAATCCTTCAACGCCGCCGAGAACGACACATTATTATATTGTCGGGTGATGCGCTGGGCATAAGACTGCTGAACCAAAAGCAACAGGAAGAGAAGAAGAAGCTCTCTGATAAGCTTGCCGCTAACGGACATTGGTTTCCAAAAATCTCTCATAAATATATCCTCCTATCTTATTTCACCATCAATGTACCGTCAATATACTCTATCTGTATGCGGTCGAAAGCATTCAAAATCTCCAGGTTCTGCTCCAAAGTCTTCGTCTTGTTCCAGTTGAAGAAGAGACGGATGTGCTGGGCACCGGCATTTACATACTCCACCTTGACATGATAGAAACCGGATAGCTGAGCCAGAATGGTTCCCAATTCGGCATCATCAAACACCACGGGTTTCATATCAAGCGAATCCTTCTTCTCTGCTGTTGTAGCACGAAGACTGTCATTCGGCAGCGCCTGGGTTGTTGCCAGCTGTTCTGTCGCAGCCTTATTATCCGCTGTCTGATCAGAAGCCGGGAATCCCAACCAGCCATTGTGAATCGCAGCCAAGGCTACCCCCGAAAGGAAGATGATGCCGACGATGGATGCAGCAATCTTCATCCGGTTGCGATAAGCGTCCTTAGATTTGCCGGCATCTATCGCCATCTTATCCTCATGATGTGCCTGAACAAACTCCTTCCAAGCCCCATCCACATCCACGTCCTTCGGATTGGCTTTCTTGCCAGCCATTCTCGCCATCGCCAGTTCATGGAAGAACTCCTTCACTTCCTCATCGTCAAGTAGGCGCTCCACCTGCTCGTCGGTATATTTCTCGGGATGCTCCTGCATGTCAAAGAGCATCATCCACTTTTCTTCTTTACTCATGTTTGTCATTGTCTTGCTCATTTAAATTGTTTCTTAATCCAGTTCATCGCCTTCGAGAGATGGTTGAATACCGTCACCTTGCTCACTCCCACTTCATCAGCCACCTCCTGATAAGATTTCTCCTGAAGATAGCGCAGACGGAAAATGAGTTGCCGGATAGGCGGTTCCAGGTCTTCGATGAGAAGCATCAGCCGGTCGAGCCGCTCGTCGGTCTCTTCTGAGAGAATCACATCGGCATCATCCAGCAGCAGCTTCGCCACCCTTTCCTTCACGCTCTTATGAGCTATCAGGTTGAGACAGCGGTTGCGTACGCTCCGCATCAAGTAACCGTCCTCACTCCCAGGCACCAGAACCACATCATCGGCAAGAATCTGGGCGAATACTTCGCTCACCACATCCTTGCTCTCGTCATCATCCGAAAGAATGCATCTGGCCAGATTGTACATCTTCGCATAATGCTGACGGAATAATTGTTCTATGTCCTTTTTTCTGTTCATATACTATCTATACAGTTGAGCCAAGCGAAAAACTAAGCAAAACATCAACTTTTTTGTTTTTTTCTTTAAATCCGAATCGAAATCACCAAGATTCTCCCCGGATTGGAATGCAAAAGTACACAATCTATCGGAGATAGAAGACAAATGGTAAGGATAAATCGATTTTCAGTTGATTTATTTGTTCATTCCAACATTTTTTAGTACTTTTGCCCACCAAATTACAAACAAGTAAATAAGATTGGTATAAAATAGGTATTACCAAGATAAAATAAAGAATAGATTAGATAAAGGAGAATAAGATTATGTCAACGATTATTTATCCATCACCGATATTCGGTCCGGTAAACTCCCGTCGTCTGGGAGTTTCACTGGGCATCAACCTCATGCCATCTGATGGCAAGGTCTGTTCATTCGACTGCGTTTATTGCGAATGCGGATTCAACGCTGACTTCCGTCCTAAGAAGAAGCGCCCTACCCGCGAGGAGGTAAGAGAAGGATTGGAGAAGGTTCTGAAAGAACGCCACGACAACAACCAGCCTCTGGACGACATCACCTTCGCAGGAAACGGTGAACCTACGGGGCACCCAGACTTCAAGGGAATCGTGGAAGATACGATGGAACTCTGCAAGAAATATTTCCCTGAAGCACAAGTATCCGTACTCAGCAACGCCACCTATATATATAAGGAGGAAGTGAGAGAGGCGCTGATGCTCGTGGATAACAACATCCTGAAACTGGATACCGTGGATATGGATTACATCAAGAAGCTGGACCGCCCTCAGCAGCCTAACTACGACGTGAAGGATGTTATCAAATATCTGAAGATGTTTAAGGGGCACGTCATCATCCAGACCATGTTCCTGAGAGGTGACGGTTTGGACAATACCAGCGAGCATTTCGTAGCTCCTTGGCTGGAGGCAGTGAAAGACATCCAGCCTCAGCAGGTAATGGTTTATACCATCGCCCGCGAAACACCAGACAAGTTGCTGGAAAAGGCACCAAAGGAAGTTCTCGATGCCATCAAGGAGCGTGTAGAGGCTCTGGGCATCAAGTGTACAGCCAGCTATTAAGAGATAATCAGGATAAGAAAGAAAAGCAAGTAGAAAAAAGAAAGAATGAAAGCGAAAAGTAATATCCTTATTATCAGCGACATGTGTGGCTACGGAAAGGTATCTGCCGCTGTTCAGATGCCTATCCTCTCTTATATGGGACTCGATGTGTTCAATCTGCCCACCATGCTCATCAGTAACACCTTCCCATACGGCAAGTATGCCATTCTGGAATGCACTTCGTATATCGAGGAAGCCTTGCAGAAGTGGAACGAACTGGGCATTCATTTTGATGCCATCACCACGGGTTTCATGGCTTCGGAGCGTCAGGCTAAGCTGGTGGCACGTTATTGCAGAGAACAGGCAGCACTGGGCACCGACATCTATGTGGATCCCGTGATGGGCGATTACGGCAAGCTCTATGGTGGAGCCAGTGAGAGTACCGTGAGATGCATGAAGGAGATGCTGAGCGTATCGCATCTCTGTTTTCCCAACTATACCGAGGCTTGTCTGCTGACGGATTCGGAATACAAGGAAGAGGGAATCTCGGAGAAGGATGCCTATGAACTGATAGATAAACTGAGAGCCATCGGTTCCCACTCCGTACTCATCACCTCGTGCATCGTAGAGGGTCAGCATGCCGTAGTAGGTTTCAATCATCTTACAAAAGAGTATTTCCTCCTGCCCTACGAAGAAATCCCCGTTCAGTTCCCGGGCACCGGCGACATCTTCTCCAGCATCATCGTGGGCAGACTGAAGGATGGCGATCAGCTTCGCCATGCCACCCGCATCGCCATGGATACCCTGCGCAACTGGATAGACATCAACAAGGATGACAAGGACAAGAACCGAGGTATTCCGATAGAAAGGCATCTGGGGGACTTGTAGATTGCCATTTAGCAAACACAGAAGCAAGGGAATACCAATTAAATTATAATGGAAAAGAAAGAAACAAATACACTCAGTATATTTCAGCGACCGGTATGGGTAAGCCTGTTCGCCCTTACGGCTGCTATCTCGTGGGGATGGGCTTACCCATTGATAAAAATGGGAATGGAGGAATATCAGATTACAGCAGACATGACCGGAAGCAAGATGCTTTTTGCCGGCATCCGCTTCTTCATCTCCGGTATCATCATCCTTGCCATCGCCAGAAGCTCGCATCGTAAATTCGGATTCAAGAAGAAAGCTGTTCAAGAGAATGTCTGGTTTCTTCTCCTCTATGCACTCCTCAACACCACCCTTCATTATGCCTTCTTCTATTTCGGACTCTCGCATAATGCAGGAGCACGTTCGGCGATACTCAATTCTATGAGCGTCTTCACGGTGGTTATCCTTGCCTGTATCTTCTTCAAGAGCGACAGGATGACGTGGCAAAAGGCATTGGGCTGCATCATCGGATTCCTAGGCATCCTAGCCTTGAACCTTGGCGGAAAGGAAAGCGGTAGTTTCACTTTCCTGGGCGATGGTATGATTATCCTCAACGCCCTGTGTGGAGCCAGTGCTTCCCTGCTGACCCGAGGATTGAGCAAGAGAGTGGATGTTTTCGTAGGAACCGGTTATTCGCTGAGTATCGGTGGAGCCTTGCTGGTGATTCCTGCATTGTTAATGGGTGGCTATCTGCCAGTCATCAGCCTCTGGGGCATCACCATCCTTCTGCTGCTCATTGCCATCTCAACCATCAGTTTCGCTCTCTACAATAAACTATTGAGCTGCAATCCCGTAGGAAAGGTAGCAATATACAATTCGCTCATCCCCGTAGTAGGAGCCATCACCTCCTGCCTCTGTCTTGGTGAAACCTTCTACTGGAAGTATCTGATAGCAGGCGCATTGGCTACAGCCGGAATTTATATCATCAATAAAGGGAAGAAATAAATTCCGGCTGTAGCCAATGCAACCCATATAGAAAGCAAAGCCACCTATTTCAAGATACCCGTTTCGCGCTCCTCATTGTTGATATTTCGCTGTATCTTACGGTATTCCTTTCCCCGATTGATATTCCAGGCAACACCGATACGAAACAAATTACCTTCCGAATTGTCATAACCACGAACCTGCTTACGGAGCAAGGCATTGACGATTTCGGATGAATAGGATTTCGGATGAGCCATAAACGGATTATGCATATAGAGCGTAAAATCGAAATCACCTATATGATAACTGGCTGAGGTTGCCAATGAAGGTGGATTATGCCCGATGTTCTCTCCCTCCATAAAGTTCCAACCGTTATCAGCATACAGCATCACTGTCCATTTTCCCCAATATCCCTGTAATGTTCCACCATAATTATAAGCAGTATAACAATGACTGTACTCATCGCCCTTATTGAAAAAACGGTAAATACCTGCATTCACAGAGAATATAAGGTGGTCGGGGATAATGTCAAACCGGGTATCATTCGTAAGATACAAGATATTACAATGGGGCTGATTCGTCTGGGAATAAAGAAACTGATCATTTTCCGTGCGGGTGTATTTCGCCAAATCACAATGACGATTGATGCGATAATTCAAGGTAAAATCAGTATTTATCCTTGGTTTACTGAAAGAGAATACCACCCAGTTCTCATATCTACTGCTAGGCTTAAGCGAAGGATTACCCACAGTCCATTCCATACTGTTCTTTCGAATACGGGTATCCGAAATCATAGCTATCTGCGAAATATGCTGTGATAATTCACTTCCCAAGCGGATCTGAAACGAAGATGTCAAGGAATAAGCCAATGTGAGTTTCGGACGACAAAGCCAAAAACTAAATTCCTCATCTCCCTGTCGATAAGACTGATTACTCAACCCGAAGCCAGCCACATAAGTTAAACGGGATGTTCCTTCCTTGAATTGTCCCAAACTTCCCTTGATTTGTGCAAAACCATAAATACCCAATGAACGGATACCATTCTCACTAACCACATCACCCAAATACTGATTATCCATATATTTCCAGTTCAAGTTGGTTCCTGCAGAAAAAGTAAAGGGTTTCAACCGGTTTTCATAGATAGCCTCGGCTATGAGCGAATAGGTCTTTCCATCTACCTGATATTGATAGGGTTCGCCCTCACCTTCATAATAGGCTCCTTTGGTGTGGATATAAGTACCCAAAACATCTGCCGACAAAGACTGATGCTTGCCCAACTGATGATAGAAATACAAATCGAGAGCAGGAGTAAAATTCCTACCCTTGCTGGTTCTGTAAACAGGATATGCAGGCTTTCCTGATTCAGAAAACCACATCTCATTCGATGTATAAGGCTGATTGCAGAAATCCGTGGTAAGCGTTGTCTGGAATACATATAATGCAGAATCAGCCAGATTATACTTCAACTGCAATGTATTACCATAATTTTGAGTTGCCCCATTCATGATTTTTCGAGATATCTGATACTCAGAACCATCATGTAGAAGATACTGAGCATCCTCATTATATTCGGATGCCTTATTATTCACATAAGTCTGCTCATATAAAATATTCAATTGGCTCTTGCCCCTATTGACAGATGCATAGACATCGTTTGAACCGAGCTTGGTAGTTAGCGCATTGGTCAAGTTGAAGCCCAAACTACCACCCGATGAAGCCCTGCGGGTATGAATATCTATTACATATGCAATATTCTTTCCATATCTTACGCCAGGACTGTCGATATAATCTACACTCATAATAGAAGCTACATCCAGCATCTGCACATCATGCATATTGGCGAGAATGCCATTGATACGAATCTGCACTTCTCCTTTATTATCGGTAGCAGAAATGGAACGGCCAGCCTCATCAACCCTGATATGAGGCAAAGCTAACTTTCCCAAAAGCGAAAAACCAGAAAAAGAACGCTGCTTCTGAATATCGCTTGGGAATATCAACTTGCCATCTTCCTTGTTGACTACTCGTGCCGCCTTCACAACAACCTCTTGCAAGGCTATAGAATCATTCGATACCTTCTGGATCTCCTGGGCACGTATTTCTGCACAAGAGATCAATGCCCACAGCATCAGCATAGCTGTTAACAATTTACTTTTCTTCATTGTCATCATATACTTTTTCTAAAACTTGTTTTCTGCTGCAAAGGTATCAAAAAGAGAAGACCGAAGCGAAAAATATGGCTGACATGAGTCTGACATTTATCAATTAACGAATATTATATCTAGTTTTATACCATCTTTCATAGAATTTCTGTACTTTTGCATTTAAATCTTTAAACAGTATATCATTTAAACAGAATAGATAATATGAAACTGAAAGCATATCATTCCATCCTCATCTTCGCCATCCTTGTGATGTCTGCGGCATTCTCCAGCGTAAGCAACTACCGCAAGGCACAGTATGCCATTGTACAAGATATGAACAAAGCTTTAGCTCTGACTCTTCAGGAAAATAAATATCAATGGATTACGCCTGATACCATCCAGAGCTACCGCTCACATCTCAGCATCGACCTGCTGAAGTCGACCAGTAATCTCTGCTATGTGATGGAAGACAGAAGAAGAGGCAAGAACAATTTCCAGCTGGTAAATAGCGCCAACCTGCTCAGCAGCAAAGAGATGCTCCTCAACGAGCATTCTATCCAAAGTTATGCCAACTGTTCGATGGCAGATGTTTTGAGTATGAGCAACCAGCGGACATCTTTGACGCTTACCCTCATGGCTATGATTTGGGCAATTGCATCGCTATACTATCATCGCAGAAAACAACCCTGGAATCATGAGGCCGATATGTTCGGCACCATGTGCTATTCTCAAGACGAGGATTCCTTCTACAATCAGGAAAGCGGACAAGCCATCAAGTTTACTCCGATGCAGCACCAACTGATGCAACTCTTCTTCAACAATACGCATCATCAACTCTCCAAACAGGAGATTTGTGATGCTCTTTGGCCCAAGAAACCGGATGCCAGCGAAACGCTCTATACCTTAATTCGCCGTATCAAACCGGTGATTGAGCAGAATAGCAACCTCATGATTGAGTCGGAAAGAGGCAAGTCTTATCGACTGATTATCAGATAAGTTCAGAAATGTCAGTCAAATGTCATACTTATTATTTGGCAGTTTCCCATCTTCTTCATACCTTTGCAGCTAAAATATAAAAGTGGCAAAGATATGAAGAAGATTTTTTTGATAGCAGTTGTCTTGCTGATGATGATAAACTTCATCATCAACTATCAACATGAGGTTACAAAAGAGAAGCATACACCGATGGCGGATTTCAAGACGAAAGTAGAGATGGCGCCCATGAAGGAATACAATGATCCTGACTTCGGCTACGTTATCAAATATCCTTGCTTCTTCCAACAGGAGGATACTTCGGTATCGGGATACCAGGGCTATGCCCGCTTCTCATTCACCAATCATGCCAACATCATCCTGGAGAGTTACGTTACCCCCAACTATAGCAACACCCTTCAGGCTTGTGCCGATTCTCTAGCCCAGAAGCTTCATTCGGAAAGGACGATGCAGGCATCGAATAAGGCATTCATCCTCTCCGGTCCTGTTTATGAAAACGGAGTAAGAGTAGATGGCTACAGTCATTACGATAAATTCATCAAAAGTGGTAGAATACTCTTCGTTTATTCCCTCACCTATCCCGACAGTTACAAGCCAGCCATGCCCCGATTGTTCAAACTCATAGACGACTGGAAGGTTTTAGGTGCATATTAATCTGCCTTGAAGATATCCTCGTAAGCCTCTTGGAATTGTATAAAAACAGCTTTCAAAGAAGATAAAAGCACTTGATTATTTGCATATATCAAATAATAATTGTACATTTGCGGTGTAAATATAAACATCGAAGATTATGTCAATATTCAGTCGCCTCTTTGGAAGGAAAAACAATCTCACCGTAAGCTCTGACATCAAGAAGGAAGATGCCAGAAGCAGGAACATTGCCTTCGTGGATACCGAAGTGGGACTGAAAGACCATAAAATACATGACATCGGAGCATTGCGTTATGACGGAGCCAACTTTCACCAAGCATCACAGACGGCACTGAACAAGTTCCTGCAAGAAGGAAAGGTTGACTATATCTGCGGTCATAACCTCATTCATCACGATGCCCGCTATCTCCAACTCAACGGCATACTGGTAGATACCCTCTATCTCTCCCCACTCCTCTTCCCCAAGCGCCCTTACCATCATCTGGTAAAGGACGACAAACTGATGAGCGAGCAGATGAATAATCCAGTCAATGACTGCGAGAAAGCCAAGGAATTGCTGATGGATGAAATCGCTGCATGGAATCAATTATCAGAAAGGAAAAGGAAAATCTTCACCTTGCTGCTACAGCATGAAGAGGAATTCAGAGGATTTCTGATGTATGTGGGAGCCATCGAAAAGGATGATGCAATCATAGAAGTTTCAGAATTCATTCTTTCTGAATATAAGAATCATATTTGCGCCCATGCCGACATTCCGGCTCTTGCAGCCCAGTCGCCTTGCGGCTTGGCATACGCCTTGGCCCTCATAGGCACAGACGATTACCAATCTGTTACACCAGGTTGGGTACTCTGCCATTATCCCGAAGTAGAACATATCATCTATATGCTCTGCCATACCCAATGCACCGATGGCTGCGAGTATTGCAACCGCATGCTCGACATTCATCACAACCTGAAACAACTCTTCGGCTATGATGCCTTCCGTACCTATGACGGCGAACCGCTGCAGGAACAGGCATCGCAGGCAGCAGTGGATGGTAAGTCATTATTGGCGATATTTCCTACGGGTGGTGGCAAGTCGCTCACCTTCCAGTTGCCAGCCTTGATGGATGGCAGAACCATACATGGACTCACTGTGGTTATCTCGCCTCTGCAATCATTGATGAAAGACCAGGTAGATAATCTCGCAGACCGCGGCTTCACCGATGCCGTAACCATCAACGGTCTCCTCGACCCTATCTCCCGCTCCCTAGCCATCGAACGAGTGCAGAGCGGAGATGCCACCTTATTATATATAGCACCAGAGATGTTGCGCTCCAAAACCATCGAGCGCATTCTGATGGCACGGCATGTGGTGAGATTCGTCATTGATGAAGCTCACTGCTTCTCTGCATGGGGACAAGACTTCCGGGTGGATTACCTATACATCGGCAAGTTTATCAAGGAATACCAGGAACGTAAGTTTGGCAAGGATGCAATGGCCCGCAACCATGGTCAAACCCTGATACCCGTATCTTGCTTCACCGCCACTGCAAAACAGAAGGTGGTGCAGGACATCTGCGACTATTTCAAGCATTGGCTGGGCACCGACCTCCAGCTCTTCGCCTCATCAGCCTCACGTACCAACCTGCACTATTCCGTTATCCACGTAGATAGTGACGGCAACAAATACAATCTACTGCGTTCACTGGTGGAACAGGCAGATTGCCCTACCATCATCTACGTATCCCGCACCAAGCGCACCCGTGAACTCGCCCAGAAACTGACCCGTGACGGTATATCCGCCCTGCCCTATAATGGCAAGATGGATGCCGATGAGAAGATACACAATCAGGATGCCTTCATGAGCGATAAGGTAAGAATCATCGTTGCCACCTCCGCCTTCGGCATGGGAGTAGATAAGAGCGATGTGGGGCTGGTTATCCACTACGACATCTCCGACTCTCTAGAAAACTATGTACAGGAGGCTGGACGTGCAGGAAGAGATCCACACCTCAATGCCAAATGCTATGTACTCTATAGCGATGAGGACTTAGATAAGCACTTCATCCTACTCAACCAAACCAAACTGAGCATCAGTGAGATACAACAGGTATGGAAAGCCGTTAAGGATTTTACCAAGCAGCGCCCACACGTAAGCTGTTCGGCGCTGGAGATAGCCCGCCAAGCCGGTTGGGATGACTCGGTATCCGACATAGAAACCCGTGTTCGCACCGCCCTTTCTGCTCTAGAACAGAGCGGATACATAGAGCGTGGCAACAACATTCCGCACGTCTATGCCACAGGTATCACCGTCAAGAACATGGACGAGGCAAGACTGCGCCTCACCGAATCACCCCTGTTCTCTGAAGATGAGATGAAGAATGCCATCCGCATCATCAAGTCGCTCATCACCCAGAAGCATATAGCCAAGGCACAGGATAGCGAGGCTGAATCCCGCATCGATTACCTCGCCGACATCCTAGGACTCAGCAAGCGAGACGTCATCTCCTCCGTTGACCGAATGCGACAGGAAGGCATTCTTGCCGATACCCGTGATATCTCAGCCTATCTGCAAGACATCAGCGACAAGCAACGCAAGCCTCAGCAGATGCTGGAGAACTTCGCCAAACTGGAAAGATACATTCTGGAACATATCCCGGATGAATCGCTGCATATCACATACAAACAACTCAATGACAATGCCGTACACGACGGCATCAACACTTCAACCGAAAAGAAAATCCGCACACTGCTATACTTCCTGGCAGTGAAGGGATATGCGCACAAGAAGGAAGACGGCGTCCGCAATCTTATCGTGACAAGAGACAAGGATATAGAGACCATCATCAAGCGATTCGAAAGACGAATTGAGGTTTGCCGATTCATCATCGAAAGACTATACAGCCTGGCTGAGGAAATAAGTAAAACTATAACAGAAGAGAGCAACAATAGCTCTTCTGTAGATTCAAAAGAGAAGCCTCTTCAATTCTCGGTAGTTGAACTTCTGAACGATCTGAAATCCTGCAGCCAGTCACTCTTCTCCGACTTCTCTTCCCTGCAGTTGGAGGACGTGGAGGAAGCCTTGCTCTATCTCTCCAAGATAGGAGCCATGAAGCTGGAAGGAGGATTCCTGGTACTCTACAATGCAATGGCGATTAAGCGCACCAAGGAACTTCGCCTGCGCTATAAGCAGGAGGATTATCGCATGCTCAACGAATTCTACAAGCAGAAGATTCAGCAGATTCACATCGTGGGCGAATATGCCAACCTGATGGTAAGGGATTACGACGCCGCCCTGCAATATGTGCAGGATTACTTCCAGATGGACTACCAACGCTTCATCTCAAAGTACTTCAAGGGCAACCGGGAGACTGAGATAGAGCGCAACGTAACACCTTCGAAGTATAAGCAACTCTTCGGAATGCTCTCCAAGCGACAGAAGGAAATCATCGACGACCACGAGTCTCGCTGCATCGTAGTCGCTGCCGGTCCTGGCAGCGGCAAGACACGTGTGCTCGTACATAAGCTTGCCTCTCTCCTGCTTTTGGAAGATGTAAAGCACGAACAACTCCTGATGCTCACTTTCTCGCGTGCAGCCGCTACCGAGTTCAAGCAGCGCCTGATGCAACTCATCGGCAATGCCGCCCATTTCGTAGAGATCAAGACCTTCCATTCCTACTGCTTTGACCTGCTGGGCAGAGTTGGCAATCTGGATGAGGCAGGAGATGTGGTTAAGCAAGCCGCCGAAATGATCAACAATGGAGAAGTGGAGCCCAATCGCATCAGCAAGACCGTACTCGTTATTGACGAGGCACAAGACATGAGCAAGGATGACTATGCCCTTGTCTCTGCTCTGATGAAAACCAACGAAGAGATGAGGGTGATAGCCGTAGGCGATGATGACCAGAACATCTATGAGTTTAGGGGTTCCAACTCGCAGTATCTCTATGAACTGACCCAGACAGAACACAGCCGTTTCATCGAGATGACCGAGAATTACCGCAGCCTTCGCCACATCGTGGATACTGCCAACGACTTTGCCCGCAACATCCGCCAACGAATCAAATCTACCCCTATCATCTCCATGAGTCAAGAAGATGGAGAGGTAAGAATCGTGAAGCATCCATACGAGATTCTGGAGAAAAAGGTTTATATGTATCAGCCTATCCTAGAAGATGTTACGCGATTACTGGGAAATAACGCTTCAAAAGAAGCCGATGCATCTTCCCGCAAGAAGAACGAAACCATCAGCATCCTCACGCAGACCAATGAGGAGGCTGTCATCATGCTGGCTCTTCTTCACAGTCATGGTATCAGGGCCAAGCTGGTGCAATCAATGGACGGCTTGCGCTTCTGGAATCTGGCAGAGGTAAGATACTTCTTGAAGAAGATAGACCAAGGCATCAAGGAAACGAAATCCCCTATCATCCCTGATGATATTTGGGAAGCAGCCAAGCAGCAGACAGTCCAAAAGTATGCCAGCAGCCAGGCTTTGCCATATCTGCGCCGCAGCCTCCAGGTATTTGAGCAGACCAATCGTGCCAAATATTACAGCGACCTGAGGGAGTTCGTGTTTGAATCATCAGTAGAAGACTTCTGTGACATCTCGAAATCAGACATCGTGGTCAGCACCATCCATAAGGCAAAAGGCCATGAGTTCGACCATGTACTGATGCTCATTACCCATCCCGAGCATCCTACCGATGACATACTGCGCCGATACTATGTGGGCATGACCCGTGCCAAGCGTACGCTTGCCATCCACACCAACGGCAATCTCTTCGACAGTCTGAAAAGTGCCCAGCATCTCTATGATGCCCAAGCCTACGATGAGCCCAACGAAATAGTGCTTCAGCTCTCACACAAGGATGTAAACCTGGGCTTCTCCAAGCCTCACAAGGACGCTATTCTTTCCTTGAGAAGCGGTATGCCGCTAACCTACCACGACCATTGCCTCTGTCTCCCATCAACAGGCAGAGACATAGCCCAACTCTCCATCAAGATGAAGGAGAAACTAGGCAAATGGGAGTTGAAAGGCTACAAGGTAACCGCTGCCCGAATCCGCTTCATCGTGGCATGGAAGTCAAAGGATGCACCGAGGGATGAGAAGGAATCCGCCATCGTGCTCGCAGATTTGGTGATGAAAAAATAAGGTAAATTCATTAAAAATCTATCACCAAACGCTATTTATCCTTTTTTTTTATACACAAAAGTGTAATTCTTAAGCCGCACTCTTGAGAAATACACTTTTGTGTCAAAGGCTTTTTCCTATAAAGTTATACTTTTGCAGCAGAAAAATAAAAAAATCAAGCAAAACTGTAGCAATATGAAGGAAAAAGTAATTTTTACCACAGTGTTGTGCCTCTCGGCTATGACTCCGATGATGGCGCAGAATATCACCGGCAAGGTGATGAATACCAAGGGCGAACCTTTGGCGTTTGCCAATGTAGTATTATTGAATAGAACAGACTCGGCTTTCGTCAAGGGCGCAGTGAGTGGAGAGGATGGCAGCTTTGTCATCGACTCTTCCTGCAACGGCGGAATCATCAAGGTGACCTCCGTAGGTTATAAGACAATCTGCAAGGATTGCACAGGTGAGAATGTGGGCATTATCAAGATGGAAGAAGACAGTGAGATGCTCGGCGAAGTTGTCGTGAAGTCATCCCTGCCTAAGACTATCCTGAAGAATGGCGGAATGACGACAACCGTTGTCGGATCCGTACTTGAGAAGGCAGGTACTATGGAGAACCTGCTCGACCGCATCCCTAACGTTTCTGCCCAGAATGGCAGCATCAAGGTATTCGGACGCGGTGAGCCTGTTATCTATATCAATGGACGACAGATGAGAGACAAGAGCGAGCTGGACCGTTTGCATTCCGACAACATCAAGTCGGTGGAAGTCATCACTAACCCGGGTGCCCGTTACGCTGCCAGCACCAAGGCGGTCATCCGTATCACAACTAAGAAGATACAGGGCGAGGGTTTCGGATTCGATGCGAAGACTACTGGTGAATATGATGAGAAGAAAAACTTCGGTGGATTTGGCCAATTGAATATGAACTATCGCAAGAATGGATTAGAGTTAGGCGCATACGCCTTTGGAGCAAGACAATACCAGCCAGACAATAAAGACTTTCAGCAGAAGACTTATCTTGACAAGACTTGGAACCAGAAAAGTGAGATAAGACAAGTAGGTATTATCGAAGCCATGAACTTTCGCTTGGATGCCAGCTACCAGTTGGATGCCAACAACTCTATAGGTGCCAACTTTGGTTTTCTTAGAAATCCTAAGCAAACATGGAACGGCGATATGAGTTCTTCTATATTGCAAGACGAAGAATTGTCTGAAAATTCTGATAGTCATGCTGATTTCTTTTGGCAGAAGAATAATCTTTCAAGCAATATTTACTATGTAGGAAAGATTGGTAAGCTCTGCATCGATTTCAATACAGATTGGCTATGGTCGAAGGAATACCAGAACGATGTTACCAAAGAGCAATACCAGGAAGTGGGGATGAATGCACAAAGCCAAACGGCTCATAGCTTGACTAACAAGGACTATCATCTGTTCGCTTCCAAACTGGTGCTTTCTTACCCATTATTAGGAGGTAATTTGTCTTTGGGTGGTGAATATTCCAATACCCATCGTACCTCAAAGTATCAAGTGGTGCCAACTAACTTGGTATCGGATGACAACAGCCGTATTACAGAAAGTATGACATCTTCATTCTTGACCTATTCAAGAGATTTCGGTAATCTGAGTTTGGAGGCAGGTATGAGATACGAGTACATCGACTTCAATTACTATGAATATGGCAAGTATGTGCCTGGGCAAAGCAAGTCGTATGGCAATTGGTTCCCATCGCTCAGCTTATCGATGCCTGTGGGCAAGGTACAGATGCAGCTGAGCTATGCAGCCGACATTAATCGTCCTTCCTATCATAATTTGCGCAGCGGCATTCAGTATGATAACCGATACACGTATGAAACGGGAAATCCATTTCTGGTATCTCAGATAAGCAGAAATCTCAACTACGAGTTGGCTTACAAATGGTTGACATTCGACATGACCTACAGTCATACTTCACATCCAATTATGCCAACAGTGGAGACTTATAAGGATAATCCTGCAATAGGCTTGATGAAGCCAGTAAATGGGAATTCGTATAATGACGTAGCTGCATCCATCAACTTGCGCCCTTCGTTTGGCATCTGGTATCCTTCGTTTACCGCATCCGTTGACAAGCAATGGTTTGATATGGAGACGCACGATGGGAAATCGCTCAATAAGCCAATGGCTTCATTCCGTTTAAACAACACCCTCAACACCAAATTAGGAATGTTTACGTTGATGATGTCGTATATCACGAAAGGTCATGAGAAGAACCAGTATCTGTACAAGCCAATGTTTTGCACGAATATTTCCGCATATAAGGCTTTCTTGAAGGATCGTTTGTCGTTTCAGCTCTTCATCTATGATTTGTTCGGGACAAACGATAGCCATATGATTGCTCATTTTGGCAAAATAAAGGAAATGGTGTATGATGGATTGTCAACAAGCAAAGTTTCGCTTACTGTACGATATAAGTTCAACACTGCAAGAAGCAAGTATAAGGGTACAGGTGCAGGAGAAAGCCAGAAGAACAGAATGTAATCTGTCTATCTGCTGAATCCGGTAATGGTGTAATGACAATAAATCTCTCTATAAATGAACAACCCAATAAAATTGTTGATTAGTGGCGCAGACATGGGAGGCTTGATAGCCTCCTGTGCTTTGCACCATGACTTCCATGAAAGCTCTCGGCATACAGATGGATTTCAAATCTATCGCATAGAAAAGGATACGCTGACGATGGAAGATGTGGATGCATGCGACTTGTCGGGCATCCGGTATGCGGTGAATGCAAGCTTGCATGACAACGAAGCCTCTTTCGCTTTCGATGAGAAATGTAAGGAGCAGGGCATCACCGTTATCCATGCCGTCAATCTTGGCAAGGCTGCCTTTCTCGCTGTAGAGAAACCGAAAGGCTATCCATTCAGCGAAGTAGTGAAAAAAGGAACGGATGATTTCCGTTGCTCACTGGGCAAGTATATCTCGCAGTACGGTATGTTCTGGCAGATGCCCGTGCCTTGGATAGATGAAGCCATCAGGCATTATTCCAATGAGTCTTTCCCGCAACTGGCCATCGGGACATACATTGCCGCCGGCTATTGTGCCAACATCCTCGTAAACCTTGCGGAAGGCAAGAAGGTGAAATACTTCCCCAAGTTCTATCTCTCGCCATTGTTGGAAGAGATATGATTGCGATTATATCATCTGATAGTTTGTGGCATGAAACAGTGCCTCGGCAATGTTCTTCACGCCTATCTTGGCGAAAAGGTTGCGCTTGCAAGCCTTTATCGTATCCACCGACTTGCATAGTCGGTCGGCAATATCATTCATCGTGTAACCTTGGGCAGACAATCTCAAAACCTCTCTCTCTGTCTCGCTCAAGGTTATGCCTTCTTTCTTTTCCCACTTGTGGCGCAATGTGGAATATTCAAAATAGCTACGCTCACCATTTTTCTGCATGATGATATGTCCCGGTTCATCGGTTGCCGCCAACGATACGGTGCAGAGGGCAAGCCAGATTCTTCCATCATCAGAAAGAAGTATCGGAGTGAGGTGATGATGAATCAATCGGCTATGCCTGCCATTGGTAAGATGAAAGTCGTACGAGATGGTATAGTCCAGACGGTCGTCCACAGGCAATTCGTTGAAAAGATCAAACCCTTTCTTGTTCACTTCGAGCAGCATCTGCAGGTCGGCATCCGGAACATGGTCCATATACATCTGATAGCCAGCCTCCATCAATTGCTCGGGTTCCAATCCGCAGAGATAAGCGAGGTTGTCTGATGCATAGATGAAGTCCTGATGAAAATAGTCGATGATATAGACACACTGGTAGGTGCTGCGGGCAAAGGCCTTTGCCGCATTCACCAATAATTCAATCTTATCGTAATCTTCTCTGTTGATATGATTCACCTCATTGGAATGGAGGAAGAAATCGTCTTTTTCTTTATTCATAAGCTATTCTGAATATTACTCTTTCTATCTGTTCTTCGATTCATTAAGCCATCGGATCTCTTTTTAAATACGCTATTCGGCTACAAAAGTACATATTTTTATTTGATAACAACTCTATTGGATTGTTTATTTACAGATAATTAACCGTAAAAGCAGAAGACTTACACAAAGACGCTGATGATTCTCGTTAACCACTGGATATGAGTAGTACAACCCATACGCATTCTGCATTTCCTTGTTCTTGAAATCTTACTAATTGCTTGTAATATACTGATAATCAATACTAATTGGAATGGTAAAATGACGAAAGAAACAAAATAGGAACAACAAAATCAAGAAACCCCAAAATGAAAGCATGAGAAAATATAAATTAACACTGAAAACAATAATAAATTTCCGATTTTGACATTTTAAGAACATGGCAAATAGAACAAATATTTATGAACGCATATATGTATCTTGCCATGTTGGGAAATCAATTGCTTAGTTCCATTTTTGCAGATTATATTTCTATTTTGTCTAAATTACGACGGAATACAGCAGATATGCAAGGGATTTGGATGGATTATCAAAATAAAACGTTATTTTTGTAGCATAAAAACGATAAAAATATGAAGGTAAGCACTATGAGAGAAATAAATCCCAAAGAAACCACCCGTGCATATGCATTTGAGCTTTGGATGAAAGCCCCGATGCCAATGGTTACGTTTTTCAAGATTTTAGATGTCAATCGTCTTGTTAAAATCAGCAAAGAGTCAGGTATGAAATTCAATATGCTGATGTGCTGGTGCATCGGCAAAGCGGCAAGCAGTATCAAGGAATTTTATATGCTGCCTGTCGGAGACAAATTGATGCAATATGATGCTATTGCAGTTAATACCATTGTTATGAACAAGGACAATGAGGTAAGTTCATGTGATGTGCCGTTTTCTGATGATTTGCAGCTATTCAATGAAGATTATCTGAAATTGACAACGGAAGTAGCCCGAAGCTGTGAGAATCACGATTTGACAGAAAGCATGGTAATAGGGACTTCCGCACTGGCCCAATATGAAATTGACGGTGCGGTAGGTATGTACAGCGGTATCTTCAACAATCCGTTTATGATATGGGGCAAGTACCATAAAGGTTTCTTCAGAACGACACTAACGGTTTCATTCCAATTCCACCACACTCAAATGGACGGGGCACATGCTGCAAAGTTCCTGGATCGCTTGCAGCAGGAAATCAATAAATTACTTGTGTAGCGATGAATATGGAAAAACAAAGATTGATACTTCGTTCCTGGACAGAAAACGTTGCAGAGTCTCTTTATAATTATGCCAAAGTTCCAGCTATCGTCCCTATTGCTGGATGGCCTCCTCATACATCTGTGGAAAACAAAAATAAAAAAATATACTGGAAAAATTAGACAAAAATCCGGATTATGTAATGTGTAAAAAATAACTTCCGCAGTTTTCTGCAGTTAAGAGCAACATTTGACGATAGAAAGAAAACTCGTATTTTTGCAGCATATATATTAATATTGATAGATATGGAGAAGAAACAAATCATAGAAGCAATGCACAATAGATTGCATGAGATTGATCCTCATGCAAAAGCCATCTTGTTTGGTTCCCGCGCTAGAGGTACTGAACATGAAGGAAGTGATTGGGATGTATTGATTCTTCTAGACAAACCAAAAGTTACGCTTCAAGATTACGATAAGTATTCTTATCCACTAAGAGAATTAGGCTGGGATATTGATGAAATCATCAACCCTGTACTTTTCTCCCAAAAAGAATGGGAGGAGAACCATTATACCTTATTCAATCATAACGTAAATAAGGAAGGAATTGCAATATGATGAAGGGAGTTACAAATTTTACTGCACAACAGCTGGATTACAAGCGCACAACACGTGTTGTGCAAGCGCATAACAGCTGATATGCAAGCGCACAACAGCTGTTGTGCGACTGACGGAAGTGACTTTCCCGGCAACATATACTTACTGTTCCAACAACTTATCCTACTTCTTACGACAACTTATAAAAGCTTCTTACGATGCTTATTCCTATTGAAAAGCAGTTCTCACCCACATCAATAACACAGCTTATTCGTATCTATCAAACCACTCATCCATATTAGTGCCATTTTTATTTGGTAGTTTAAGAATAAAAGATTACCTTTGTATCGCTAAACAGAAAGAAGAAAACGATGGCTATAAAATATGAAATCCATTATCTTCCCAATGCAGGAGGAAATGAAGAAACTCGCCGATTCGCCCATATCTTTGAGCAAACAGCTATGACTGACAAGGAGATGATCAGCCGAATCGCCAGACATAGCTGTCTGGGAGAAGGAGAAGTTTCGTCCGTACTCATGAAACTGCGTGATATCATAGAAGAAGACCTGCAGGATGGAAGACGTGTCAACATTCCGGAAATAGGTTATCTCTCGCTCTCGGTAGATCTGGATATGGATGACCTGAAACCCGACAATAAAGTGAGAGCTGAATATGTAAGCGTAAGAGGCATCAAGTTTCGCCCCAATGCAGACCTGCTGAAACAGGTGAAATATAATACCCATTTCGAGAAATCACAATATACTTCCCGCTCCTACCCTTTCTCTGAAGATACATTGAAGGAGAAAATAAGAGAGTATCTGAAGCATAATCGTTCCATTAACAGAAAAGTACTGGAAGCGGAATTTCATATCCGTAAACAGACAGCACTCAACTGGCTGAAGAAACTGGAAAAATCCGGATTTCTGATAAAAGAAGGTTCCCGGAATGCGCCGGTTTATTTCCTGGCTGAAGAATAGGAGCCCATCGGATGATAGGTCTCATCATGATAGAACTCTCTAGATGACTGCAAGCCATAGCCTCCGCGACCATCTAGGCTTCATTACATTAAATCTACCCCCTAAAGATAAAGTAATATGCCAAATAAAGAAGAAAAGAGAATAACTGAGCAGAGCTCGCTCTACGAACATCTGGAAAAGATGAGCGTGGATGAACTCACCGCTCATATCAATGCAGAAAACAAGAAGGTGGCTGTGGCAATAGAACAAGCATTGCCTGCCATTAACCAACTGATTTCCGCCATCGAAGGGCAGCTGAAGAAGGGCGGAAGACTCTTCTATGCCGGTTGCGGAACGGGCGGAAGACTGGCTACGCTCGATACCATCGAAGTGCAGAACACCTATGGCATCGACGGTTCACAGATACAAGCCATCTTCCCTGGAGGCATCGGCTGCCTTACACAAACCAGAGAATCAAGAGAAGACGACCTGGAGAATGGTTGGCACCAGCTCTGCGACAAGCATATCTCAGAGCAGGATTTCGTGCTGGGTTTCTCGGCAAGCGGCACTACTCCCTTCGTGCTTTCCATCTTGCAGCATTGCAAGGAGGCAGGTATTCCTACAGGATGCATCGTCAACAATCCCCACGCTCCTATCGCCCTGGCTGCAGATTATCCTGTAGAGGTCATCACGGGACCGGAATTCGTAACGGGAAGTACCCGTATGAAAGCCGGATCTTCGCAGAAGATGATTCTGGATATGATCAGCACTTCCCTTCAGATAAGACAAGGACGGGTGGAAGGCAACAAGATGGTGAACGCCAAGCTTATCAATCATAAACTCATCGACCGTGCCTGCCGCATCTTTATGGAACGCAATCCGGAATATACGGATTACGAGAAAGTGAAGCAACTGATACTGAAAGCTGGAAGCGTGAAGAAGGCGGAAGACTTGCTGAAGAGTAAAAGCGATTTAGATATTTAGATAAGTTTAGACCAAACTTCACCTTATATAAATAAAACTATCAAGATTTCACCTTATATAATAGGACTATATGGCAAAGAAAGCAATTGTAATGGGTGCCACATCGGGCATCGGAATGGAAGTGGCAAAACTGCTTGCTGCAAAAGGATGGCAGGTAGGAATTGCCGGAAGAAGAATTGAAAGATTGCAGGCTCTGATTTCGCAGGGCGGCATTACCTGCTACCAGCAAATAGACGTGACTTCTCCCGATGCTCCTGCCCAACTTCTCGAACTCATCGATAAGTTGGGAGGCATGGACCTCTACTTCCATAGTTCCGGCATTGGCTGGCAGAATAATACGCTGGACATAGAAAAGGAGTTGAAGACTTTGGAAACCAATGGCTTAGGATTCACAAGAATGGTAGATACGGCATTCAACTGGTTTGCTACTCATCATCAGAACAATTCAAAAGCCCGCATTGCCTGCATCACTTCCATCGCCGGAACCAAAGGTCTCGGTGCTGCACCTGCCTACTCTGCCACCAAGCGATTCCAGAACCATTATCTGGAATGCCTGTCGCAGCAGGCACGGATGCGTCATCTCCCCATCGCCATTACAGATATCCGACCAGGTTTCGTAAAGACCGACCTTATCGCAGGCAGCAGCTATCCGCTGCAACTCAAACCGGAAGATGTGGCGAAGCATATCGTAAGTGCCATCGAAAACGGAAAGGAAGTTAAGGTGATAGACTGGAGATATGATATCCTCGTCTTCCTCTGGCGACTCATTCCTAGATGGTTATGGACGAGATTGAAGATTACAACATAACAACTTTATTCCTTTCTGATGACAATCGTCTTGAACCAGTCTTTCAATACTCCCGCATATTGATCCTGCGAATCAGACTGCAGGATGACAACCTGGGAACCATCTTCTAACTTGGGTCCCAGACACATACCTTCGTAATTGGCAAAGGAACGCTTGGAAAGTGACAAGCCGGTTTTCCATTCCGTGAGCAATCTCTTTTTCAAGAAAGGAGTATCTGATGAAAAATTCTCTTTCATAGAAAACTCCTCAGAATTCAAAGGATTAATCAGATAAAGCTTGCACTTGCAGAAAGCACCTATCTTGATCTTAGGAATAAATGCCTCACGCTCCAGAACCAGAAGCTGACCATCAGGCAAGGCGCAAAGCTCACTCACCCCCATCACATAGATATCTGCTTTCTTATGGGTAGAAGGTTGATCCATCTGATAGGCATAGGCTGTCATATAACGAGAGGCTTTCTTACTACTCTCTTGCTCGCAACAGTTTTCCTTGCCATTATTTTCCTTATTACGATTTTCCTTTATCTTTCCCCAATCATACCTCATCAAACGAAGCTGGTTGGCCAATCCGTTTTGAGGAGTAGCAGGCTGTCCGTCTTTGCGGAGCGTGCTCTCAGGAATCGTCCAGAGATACTGACGGACGGAATCAAAAGCCAGAGACTCAAAATTATAATTTGGATAAAAATCAGAAGAAGGCCATCTGCTCTCCCAAAGGTTCTGCTGATAGCTAATCTTGGGAGCATTAGCCGAAGTAGGCAGAACAGGATACTCCTTTAAACGGCAATATCCTTCGCTTGTTATCACCAAGGTAGAATCAGAAGCCTTCACGATGGCTTCGTGGTCAAAGCCTTTCTCCTGCCCCTGCCAAAACTTTCCGTCGTTCAGCGTTCCATCTGTTCTCTCGGTAAACCCAAGGTTCTCTACCTGTTCCAATTCGCCGGTCTTGGGATTCACCTGAATCCGGAAGTTGAAGTACAGGGCACTATCCGACTTGTCGCTTACCACCGCATAGATATCATCATGCAGATGAGCAATGCCACTGTAGTTGCCCGCAGCCACGGTTTTCGGAAAAGCTTTCTGAGGATTCTCTCTCACTACTTTCCAATCCTGTGCTCCAGCCAACAGACTGAATGCCAGGAAGATGGACAGAATATTACAACGCAGCATAAGTCAATACAAATTCCATGGTTAACTCGAAATCTACATGCGCCATCTTTCCGCTCTTGAGATTCTCCACATCACACGACCAATCTGCCATCGTATCAAACGGCTTCACCCGCATATCCTCAAACATCAGTTTTTCTTCAGAGAATAACTTGAAGACCGTTTCCTTGGCACACCAATGCACCAGCTTGGCATCCAGATCTTCCGCCTTCTCATCCTTGCGCAGGAATTTGGATGCGATGCGCTCTACCCTATCGCTGAAGTATTCGATATCCACCGCCACTTCCTGATTTTTGGAAAGGATAAGCGCAGCATAACCCTTGGTATGCGAAACGCTGATATGATAACCACGGAACAATGGCTTGCCAGCCTCGTTGTGGGTAATGTCACCTGCATGAGAAAGCAAGCCCTTGGAAGCCCCATTCGTCTTGAGCATCTCATACATTAATGCACGAATGGCAAGAAACTCCAGTTTCCTGCCATCGTTCTTATATTTCTCTTCCAACTGAGAGCGGTAAGCCTGCAGATGAGGATACTGCTCGAACAACTGTTCTACAGTTTCATCCATCTGCCATAAACCAAGACTCGCTCCCGGATAAACTTCTCGTATATTGACAACTGCCATATTTTTTATATTCTGATATTGATGAATACTGATGATTACTTAGAAGAATCCTCCACGTTATCTTTCAAAGGATGTACCGTCACCTTAATCTTGCTGATGCGACGCTCCTCTATCTGCATAACCTCGAAAGTATAGTTCTTATAATCTATCTTCTCGTGCATACTTGGGAAATCGCCTTTGATTTCCAAGAGCAGACCAGCCAGAGAATCAGCATCACCCTCAACCTCCTCGAACTCTTCGTCATCTACATTCAGGATTTTGCAGAAATCAGAAAGAAGCGTTTTACCTTCAAAAACAAAGGTGTTGTAATTTAATTTCGAGTAGAACTTCTCCTCCTCATCGTATTCATCATTGATCTCACCTACAATTTCCTCCAGAATATCTTCGAGAGTAACAATACCCGATGTACCTCCGAACTCATCTACCACAATGGCGATATGAACCTTGTTGTCCTGGAAATCGCGAAGCAGATCATCTATCTTCTTGGTTTCAGGAACAAAGTAAGGAGGACGAATCAGGCTCTGCCAACGGAAGTTGGAAGCCTTCGTAAGATGAGGCAATAAGTCCTTGATATACAGTACACCACGAATATTATCTGTATTATCCTGATAAACAGGAATACGACTGTAATTATTCTCTTCAATGCACTTTAATACTTCTGGATAAGAACTACGGATATCCAGGTCAACAATATTCTGTCGGCTGGTCATCACCTCCTTGGCTGTTTCATCGCCAAAGCGGATGATACCCTTCAGCATGCTCTGCTCGTCCTTGATATCATTCTTATCTGTCAGTTCCAGAGCTTGTTCCAAGTCATCAACACTCAGCACATGATTTTCCTTCTGTATAATCTTTTCTGCAAGAATTCCACTTTTCAGCAAGATCGTTTCTAAAGGCCAAAACAACTTTCTGGCAAACAGAATTCCCCCTACGCACCGGCGACAGAACTTCAGAGGATCCTGGCGGGCATACACTTTCGGCATAATCTCACCAAAAAGCAAAAGCAAGAAAGTAAGAATAACCGTAATAATCAGGAACTGAAGCCAATAAGCTTTAGGACCAAACTCTACAATTCCTGCGAATACATAATTAAGGAGCATGATGATTGTGACATTCACAAAATTATTGCTTATCAAAATGGTAGCCAACGTACGTTCAGAATCATCACGCAACATCTGTATTTTCTTATCGACATCAGTCTTTTCATCCTCAAGTTCCGCAACATCAGTTGGTGATAAACTGAAAAAAGCAATTTCGGAACCACTGGCAAAAGCAGACATGCCTAACAATATAGCTGCAAGTACAGCAGCTACAATAACCCCGGCGGAAGGCTGCATCAGCATCACATCACCGAAGGCATCAGTTATGGTGGATATATCCAATTTCTGAGCTAAAAATTAATAATTATTGTTCTTTAGTAGCAGGGCGAGTACCCAACATCTCCATATTATCTACATAGATTTCTGTAATATATTGTCTTCTACCCTGCTTGTCATCATAGGAGCGGTAGCGGATTCTTCCTTCCACATAAAGGCGGTCACCCTTATGCACATACTTCTCTACTACCTTTGCAAGCCCACGATAAAAAACAAGATTGTGCCAATCTGTATGGTCTGGCACTTGGGTACCATTAGGCAAAGTATATCCTTTCTCTGTAGTTGCGAGAGAGACCTGAGCTACTGCCTGATCTGCTTCGAAATAATGAATGTCAGGATCTTTACCTACATTACCAATTAGCATAACCTTGTTCATGACACGAATCTTTTAAATTTCTGAATATTTTATTTCCACATTCCCAGATAGCGGAAATGGAAATTCTTACCTTTTGCAGATGGGAACTGGCTGCGTGAATCTACACAATCGCGCAGATAATCTACGATGCGATTGTAACAATCCAAACCTGATTCAGCTTTAACATCCGCAACGAAATGAGTATCACGGTACTCAAACTTTCCTGTAGCCGGTACCATCACAACACGCTTGAAATCAAGTGATCCTTCATACCAGCCTGGAGCCTCTTGAGCCAAACTGGCAACAACAGGATTCTCCATTCTCTCTGCAGGAGTAGGAGTACGCAATGCTTTCTTATCCTTAAAATCCTGCATAGTTTGCGCCGTAGTCTTTATCACAATAAAATAAACACGTGGGCGTACCTTATATCTTTTTGGATACGTCAAATCGCTAGCGGCATACTCACGAACATCTGCCTCTAGCTCCGCATCCATCTCAATCTCAGGAATACTCTTTAAAAAATCAATAGCATCATCAACACTAGTAACTAATGTCTCCTGATCAAAATATCTTAAATATAAATTCATAAATGGGTATGTTTCTCGAGTTCAAAAAAAGAGCGGAAAACGGGACTCGGACCCGCGACCCCAACCTTGGCAAGGTTGTGCTCTA